>Ga0114962_10002530_pt1 | contig 15187 bp, 20 predicted proteins | sample C_130820_MF_Meta_FD_87017 | JGI IMG/M metagenome (GOLD analysis project Ga0114962, IMG submission 87017) | Freshwater microbial communities from Lake Croche, Canada to study carbon cycling - C_130820_MF_MetaG | ecosystem: Environmental > Aquatic > Freshwater > Lake | place: Lake Croche, Canada...
CCCCCTTTTTTTATTTTTCTTACAAGCGCAAAAGATGTTAATTTGCTTTTTTAAATATTTAATTTTTTAAGCTTTTATTTTCTTACCGCTCGTTAAAGTATGATATACTACAAATAAAAAAAATAGAGCAGAAATTGCCGAAATATATGATCCAAAAGACGCAATAATATTCCAACCGGCAAACGCGTCCGGATAGTCTGGAATTCTTCTAGGCATGCCAGCTAAACCTAAAAAATGCATGGGAAAAAATGTTATGTTTACTCCTAAAAAAAACAACCAAAAATGTATTTGTCCTAAAATTTCTGAGTACTGTAATCCAGTCATTTTACCAACCCAATGATACCAACCCGCAAACATAGCGAAAACAGCCCCCATAGATAAAACATAATGAAAATGTGCTACTACGTAGTAAGTATCATGAACTATAGCATTAATACCAGAATTTGAAAGAACAATACCGGTTAATCCACCAACTGTAAATAAAAAAATAAACCCTACAGCAAAAAGCATTGGAGTTTCAAAACGAATAGACCCTCCCCACATTGTGGCAATCCAACTGAAAATTTTAATGCCGGTTGGAACTGCAATTATCATTGTTGCTGCCGTAAAATACGCTCTTGTATCAACGTCTAAACCCACTTGATACATATGATGGGCCCAAACAATAAAACCTAATAACCCAATTGAGGCCATTGCATAAACCATACCCAGATAACCAAATACCGGTTTTTTTGAATAAGTAGAAACAATATGACTAATCATACCAAATCCTGGTAGTATTAAGATATAAACTTCTGGGTGCCCAAAAAACCAAAATAAATGTTGATATAAAACCGGGTCCCCACCCCCTGCCGGATCAAAAAAGGCTGTGTTAAAATTTCTATCAGTTAAAAGCATAGTAATCGCCCCTCCAAAAACAGGTAAAGACAATAATAATAAAAAGGATGTTATAAAAATAGACCAAACATAAAGAGGAAGTCTATGCATTGTCATACCTGGAGCTCTCATATTTAATATTGTTGTAATAAAATTAATGGCACCTAATATTGAAGCAGCGCCCGATAAATGTAGACTAAATATTGCTAAATCCACAGACGGACCAGAGTGTGCTTGAACGCTACTTAAAGGGGGATAAACAGTCCACCCTGTACCAGCTCCCGCTTCTACTAATGTTGAAGATAAAAGTAAAAGTATAGACGGCGGTAGTAGCCAGAATGATATATTATTCATTCTAGGAAATGCCATATCAGGGGCCCCTATCATTATTGGAACAAAAAAATTTCCAAATCCCCCAATTAAAATTGGCATAACCATAAAAAAAATCATTAAAAAAGCATGTCCTGTTATTAAAACATTATATAATTGATGATTTCCGTTTAATATTTGATTTCCTGGTTGAGCCAGCTCCATTCGAATCAAAACAGACATTGTTGTTCCTAGAATTCCGGCAAACCCACCAAAAATTAAATAAAGAATTCCAATATCTTTATGGTTTGTTGAAAACAACCATCTCGAAGAAAAATAGTAAAGATTTTTTAATGTTAATGTCATTTATTTTTATAAAAATAATTAAATATAAATATTTATTATTTTTTTTTTTTATTCCAACCGCACGTTCCCGTACGATTACCTTGTTACGACTTCATCCCAGTTACGAATTCTAGAATAAATTATTTTTACCAACTTTCAAAAAAACAAAGATTTTACCCAAAATATTTTTTAATAAATTATTAAAAATAATCTTCAACCAAAACTCACTCCCGGCATGTGACGGGCGGTGTGTGCAAGATTTAGGTACAATTTCACCGAAACGTGATGATTTTCGATTACTTGTGATTCCAACTTCATGTAGGCGAGTTACAGCCAACAATCCGAACACGATAATTTTTAAAGATTTACTTTAATTTTCATTAGTGTATAACTTATTGTTATTATCATTGTAACACGTTTGTAGCCCAGTTTATAAGGGCCATAAGGGCTTGGCGTCATTCTCACCTTCCTCCGGTTTATCACCGGCAGTCTTTTATAATAAAAACTTTAATCATAAAAAAAAAAGACCTAAATATAAAAAAAGAGTTGCGCTCGTTAAAGGACTTAACCAAACACCTCACGGCACGAGCTGACGACAGCCATGCAACACCTGTATAATTTTATTTAAACCTAAAAATGTAAGATTTAAAATCACTAAAATCGATTAAGATTTTGTTTAAAACTATATTCAAAAACTGGTAAGATTTCGCGCGTATTATCGCATTAAACAACATGTTCCACCACTTGTGTAAATCCCCGTCAATTCCTTTGAGTTCCAACCTTGCGGTCGTACTCCTCAGGCGGAGTGCTTAACGTGTTAACTGTATATCAAATAACCATTCAATATTAGCACTCATCTTTGACAGCATGGACTACTAGGGTATCTAATCCTATTTGCTCCCCATGCTTTCGTTCCTCAGCGTCAGTTAATAACCCAGATAACCGCTTTCGCCGCTGGCATTCCTTCATAAATCAATAGATTTTACTCTTCCGTATGAAATTCTGTTATCCTCTGTTATACTCAAGCATTAGCGTATTATATTTTTAATTGAAAGATATAATCAATATTTTAAATATAGCCTAAAATGCAGCCTACAAACTCTTTACGCCCAATAATTTTGAATAACGCTAGTCCCCTTCGTATTACCGCGACTGCTGGCACGAAGTTAGTCGGGACTTCTTCTTTATATAAGGCACAATCTTCTATAACGAAAGAACTTTACAGTCGATTTAATCACAATTAAATCTTTTTTACCTTCTTCATTCACGCAATATTACTGGATCAGGCTTTCGCCCATTGTCCAAAATTCCCCACTGATGGCTTAAAGCTTAGGCCTTGTCTCAGTCCTAACGTGGTTGAAAACCCTCTCAGGCCAACTAAGGATCACAGGCTTGGTAGGCTTTTACCCTACCAACTACCTAATCCTACACAAGCTCATCTTTTGGCAGTATTTGACTTTTTTATTTATTTTTAATCATCTCTGATATTTATTATAAACCAAGAGGCAGATTCTTGTGTATTACTCACTCGTACGCTATGGGTCTTAACCCATTCAACTAACATGTGTCAAGTATATTGCAAGCGTTCATTCGGAGCCAGGATCAAACTCACAAAAATTACAATATTTTTTAAATATTTGAAATTAACAATTTAATCTTTTTTAACGTTTAAACACGATAAACCCAAAAATACACTTTTCTAGCAAAATAGTCTTTTTGCTCTAGTACGCCGTAAATAATCCATATTGTTCCTAATAACCAAATAATTCCCGGAAGTTGTAGAAATAAACACTCAGACCAATCTGTAAACTCTACATGTTTTTCAAGATACCAAATTCGTTCTACATAACTTAACCCTTTTTTAAGTAGGTATTTATGAATAAATGCCATTTTTTTTTCATGTGCAGCTTTAGTTATCCACACTTCATAAATACACATTAAAGCTAAAAAAGAAATTGAGATGACGAAAAAAACAAATAAAATAAAGTATAATAAAGAAAAAATTGTATTTGGTATCTCTTTTAAAACAAAATGTTTATTACGTAATGTTGACCTTACAGAAAAATAAACGGGATTTTCTCGTAAAGTTTTTTTTATTAAAACTTTTTGGATCATAATACTTAAGATGAAATGGGATTCGAACCCATGATATTTTTTTAACATACAAGTTTTCAAGACTAGCGCTTTAAACCACTCAGCCATTCATCCGTATGATTAAATTAACCTCTTAAGGTGGCTATCTGATTAATAGAAATATTACCCCTTAAACGATAATAAAGTATCAATACCGCTAATCCTATAGCCGCCTCAGAAGCCGCTATTGTTAAAATAAACAAAGAAAAAATTTGACCGTAAAAGTCATCTAAATAAACAGAAAACAGTAAAAAATTTAAGTTAACACTTAATAGAAGAAGTTCTATACACATTAAAACCACTAAAATACTTTTTCTGTTAAACAATATTCCAAAAACTCCTATTAGAAATAACAAAATATTTGTAATAAATTGAACAATAAACATAGCAATTGTATAGTATATATATAATAATAAAAATTAGTATTTGTAAACTAAAACATTTTCATGCCTTAAATTTCAAACCTATCAACGTAATAATCTTTTACGATTTTAAAAAACATGTTTTAAAGAAAATTTCCTACTTATATGCTTTCAGCAGTTATTTTTTATAAACGTAGCTACTCGGCATTGCTTATGATAAAACAACCGATACACCAGAGGTTTACTAGATTTGGTCCTCTCGTACTAAAATCTACACTTCTCAGTTTTCATTTTACGGCAGATAGGGACCGAACTGTCTCACGACGTTCTGAACCCAGCTCACGTACCACTTTAATCGGCGAACAGCCGAACCCTTGGAACCAGCTTCAGCTCCAGGATGTGATGAGCCGACATCGAGGTGCCAAACGGTCTCGTCGATATGAACTCTCAGAAACCATCAGCCTGTTATCCCCGGCGTACCTTTTATTCGTTGAGCGATGACCTTTCCACACAGAATCACCGGATCACTATGACCGACTAATAACTTAATCCCTGTTCGATTTGTCAATCTTACAGTCAAGCAAACATATGCCATTACGCTCTACAATTTTTTAAATTATTTGAGTTTGCCTTTGTACGCCTCCGTTACTTTTTGGGAGGCGACCGCCCCAGTCAAACTACCTTTCATAAGCTGTCTTGTGTAATTAAGTAAAACTAAAACTTAAGGGTGGTGTTTCATTGTTGCTCTCGCTCCCACCTACGCTACACACAAGTTTTAATTTTACAACTTAAAATAATAGTAAAGGTGCACGGGGTCTTTCCGTCTAACCGCAAATAGCTCGCATCTTCACGAGCATTTCAATTTCACCAAGAGTATACTGGAGACAGCGAAGAAGTCGTTACGTTTTTCATGCAGGTCGGAACTTACCCGACAAGGAATTTCGCTACCTTTGGACCGTCAGAGTTACAGCCGTCGTTTACTGGGGCTTAGTTTTGTTGCCGCAGCAACTCCACTTAACTTTCCAGCACCGGACAAACGTCAGTCTCTATACATCTTCTCTCGAATTCGCAGAGACCTGTGTTTTTGTTAAACAGTCGCTTCTTCTTCTTTAGTGTCAGCTTTATCAAGCCACTCCTTTTCCCTAAGTTACAGAGCAAATTTGCCGAGTTCCTTCAGTATAATTATCTTGAACGCCTTAGTATATTCTACTCATCTACCTGTGTCGGTTTAAGGTACGGTTTTGTTATTATTGCTATTTCCAGAAAACAAAACATAAATAACTTCTAAATCAATAAAGTTATAATTTATATATTTGTTTTGTCACAAATAAAAACTCCCATCAACATATACCTTTGTAATTTGTTTTAGGGTCCGCATTATTTTATATCAATTTTGTTAACCATTGAATTGAAAACCTTAGATTTTCGGCGACAATGATTTAACATTGTTTTTAGCTACTTATGCCAGTATGCTCACTTTGGATATTTCCAATTTTTTTTAAAAAAAATCTTCAAAAATCTACCAAACGTTCTGCTACCAAATAATTTATCGTTTCGGTTTTTTAATTTAGTCTCTATAAATCTTTGATGCTAAAAAACTAGATTAATGAGCTGTTACGCTTTCTTCAAAAGATGGCTGCTTCCAAGCCTACTTTATAATTGTTTAAATTTTTTAACAATCTTATCACTTAATTAAAAATTGAAGACCTTAACGTATAATCTGGGCTGTTTCCCTTTCGACTATAAACCTTAGCGCCTATAGTCTGACTCCACAAAAAATAAATTACATATTCGAAGTTTTTCAAAACTAAGTAAGCCGCGAGGCCCCCGTGTTTAAAAAGTGCTCTACCCTGTATTTAAGTATTTTTGCAGGCTATACTAAAATATATTTCGCAGAAAACCAGCTATCCCTAAGTTTGATTAGCCTTTCACTCCAAACCACAAATCATCTCAATCTTTTGCAACAGATACGAGTTCAGTCCTCCAGAAAATGTTTCCATTTTACTTTCAACTTGTTCATGGTTAGATCACTTAGCTTCGGGTCTTATATTTACGACTTTAATCATAAGCCTTTTAAAACTTGTATTATCTACGTCTACTTTATACAATTAAACTTGCCTTAAATATAAACTTACTGGCCCATTATGCAAAAGGTACGCTGTTACTTTTACTTTTCAGTAAAGCTTCAACACATTGTTTACATTAAATTTTAGGATCTTTTAACTCTAAAAAAGTTCTCTTTCACCTTTCCCTCACGGTACTAGTTCACTATCGGTTATTAATATTTTAAAATTAGAGGGTAGATCCTCTGTTTTAACAAAATTGCATTTTTTGTTATATAAAGTACTAGATTTTTTATGACTACAGGACTAAAACCTTCTATGGACTTTGTCTTAAAAATATTTAGTACAAATTTTTTATTTGTGTTCTCTCGCCACTACTAACAAATTCTCGGTTGATTTTTTTTTAGGCTAATAAAATGTTTTACTTCGCCTAATTTGCTTTATTTATTAAAAATAGAATTTCTTCTTTTTAGTAAATAAACTTCAACAATCGCTTCAAGTTTATTTTATGCAATGCACAACTACAAAATATTAATACCAAGGCAGCCATTTAATGTAAGATTTTTAATTAATACTATGTTTCCCGAGTTATCAGTATCTAATAGCTCTTGAAAAGATAACCGACGAGTTCTAATTAGAGTTCACGTAACATTTTCAAGATTTTAATAAATTTTTAGTGTAAATTTATAGAATCGTTTAAGTATATACAAATAAGTATACTAAATACAAATGATTGAATTAATGCAACACCCAACTCTAAACCAAATAAAGGTATTAGTATTAATAAAGGAACATACTGTATTAAAAAAAGTAAACCACCATTGCCCATAAGAACATACGCAAACCCCGCAATTACTTTTAGTAAAGTATGACCTGCCATCATGTTTGCAAACAATCGAATAGATAAACTTACAGGTTTAAAGATATAAGAAATTAATTCAATTGGTACTAATAAAAATGCTAGCAATACAGATGTTCCAGAAGGTAAAAATAGTGCAAACATGCGTATTCCGTGTAACCTAGCACATATTATATTAATTCCGATGAAAATTGATAAGCTTATAAAAAAGGTCACAATTAAATGACTTGTTAAAGTAAAACTATATGGAATTAAACCCATAAGATTTAAACTTAAAATAAATAAAAATAAAGAAAATACTAGAGGAAAAAATTTTTGGCTATTTTTATCTTTTATATTATCAACAACTAATGATAGCATTGCTGTATATATAATCTCTAAAATAGACTGACGTCTTTTAGGGATCAAATCTAATGTATTATCACCGGACTTTTGAAACAAAGACATAAAAAAAATTAGTGTTAATAACAAAACTAAAACCAAAATAACTGTTTCATTTGTTATGCTAAAATCATAGCCTAATAAATAAAAACTTAAAATAGGAAAAACTTGAAATTGCTCTAATGGACTATAAATAATAATTTGTTTCATAAATTTAAATTTTTAAGAACCCCACCAATAAATTGTAATAAATAAAAATAACCACACGACATCAACAAAATGCCAATACCATGCAGCTGCCTCAAAACCAAAATGATGCTCTTTTGTAAAATGATTAAAATACAAACGAATTAAACACACGGTTAAAAAACAAGTACCAATAAACACATGAAACCCATGAAATCCTGTAGACATATAAAAAGTCGATCCATATATACCGTCCGAAATTGAAAATGGCGCCGTTGTATACTCAAATCCTTGCAAACCTGTAAAAACTGTTGCCAAAATAATAGTAACAAGTAATGAAACTGAAGCTTCAAATTTATTACCCAAAACTATTGAATGATGACACCATGTTACTGAAGCACCAGAAGACAATAAAAGCAACGTATTTAATAAAGGGATTTTCCATGGATCTAGTGTTGTTATAAATGCCGGAGGCCAAACCCCCCCTATTGCTGGACTAGGATTAAAACTTGAATGAAAAAAGGCCCAAAAGAATGCTAAAAAAAACATTACTTCAGATACTATAAATAATAACATACCCGTTTTTAAACCTGTTTGAACACTAGCAGTGTGTTGACCTTCAAGAGTTCCTTCTCTAATAACGTCTCGCCACCAGCAAAACATCATAAACAGTAGCATACAAAAACCAAACTGAAGTAAAAAACCCCCTCCGGAGTAACCGTGCATATATAAAACACCACCAAAAGTCAACATTAACGCCGAAAATGATGAAACTATAGGCCAAGGACTTGGATCTACCAAGTGAAAACTATGTTTTTGATTATTTCTTATATTTGTCATATTGATAATATAAATTTTTTATAATTTTTATAGGTTTAAGTAGATTTGAACTACTGACTTTGCGCTTATCAGGCGCACACTCTAACCCCTGAGTTATAAACCTTACTCGCTTATTATTTATTAAAATATCTAAAAAATTTTTTTCGACTCTTACTTAAAAAAAATTTTTTAAAAAGAATTTGCCCAAAACGGTTAAATATAATTTCTCGTATAAAAAAAATTTTTTTATTGTTTGTACTCATAAATTACCACCTAAAATGAATATTTGATTTATTTTGTATTGATTGTTTAAAATTTAAATTTTTTTTTAATACGCTTTTACAAGGTTTTTTTAAAACTATCATTAAAATCTCCTCTGACAACTTTATAGCAAAATTTATTTTTCGCCTATCTTCACCCACAGAATCGACTACCCAGCGTGCTATTAAATAAAATTTTCTTTTTGTACTTAAAGGAAACGGAACAAAATGAGTACTTCTTTTACTTTTTATTTTTTTAATTTCTACAAAACTATTAAGATGTAACACAATTTTTAGTAATATAGAATTTGTTGATAACTTAGTTTGTTTAGACACAAGAGAAAAAGCTGTATCTAAAATATTTTTTGCTTGAACTTTTTGACCACTTTTAATTAATAAACCCAAAAAAGTTTCATAAAAATTTCTTTTTCTTAACATCATAAATATTTATTTAACTTTTGGCACCTTTACACCATAAATGGAACGCGACGTTTTTCTGTTTTTTACACCCTGTAAATCAAATTTACCCCTAATTATCTTGTATTTTACTCCGGGTAAATCCGGAGTTCTTCCCCCACGAATTAATACGACGGAGTACTCTTGTAGACTATGGCCTTCTCCCGGGATGTATGCCTCAACCCTAACTCCGCTAGATATTTTTATTTTAGCTACCTTACGAATTGCGGAGTTTGGTTTTTTTGGTGTTCGCGTGAAAACTTTAACACAAACCCCTTTTGCTTGAGGACTTTGAGTTAAAGCAGGTGTTTTGCTTAACTTTATTTTTAATTTTCTACATTTTTTTTTAGATAAAAGTTGATTCAAAGTTAACATGTTTTTTAATAAAATTAATCTTTAAGTGGGAATCGAACCCACGACCTTATGGTTAACAGCCATCTGCTCTAACCTCTGAGCTACCAAAGAATTTTAATTTAAGATACCTGAAGATAAAGACACAACTCTTAAGTATTTTCCATACCTTAAAATTTCTGGAAGGCCTCCAAATACTCTTGTGCCTAAAATTTTATTTTGTCGACTTAAAAGAACTACTGCATTTTCAAAAAAACAAATTTCTTGAAAATTATAATTTTTTTTAACAATTTTTGTTCTAACAACCAACGCTTTTAAAACATCTCCTTTTTTAATTTTTGAAGACTCTCGTCTTTTTGATTTTAAACTTTTTATTGTTACAACTATAGTGTCCCCAATAAAACCATATCTTTTACGATATCCTGAAAAAACTTGAATACAACAAACTTTATTTGCACCCGAATTATCTATTACATTTAAAATACTGCCTTTTTGTATCATAAAATTTTTATTTATTAAAACTTACTTGTTATCGGACTTGAACCGATACCTTTTAAGAGAAAAGATTTTGAAACTTTCGTGTATACCAATTTCACCAAACAAGCAATTTATGAAAACCTACCAAACGGCTTTCTTATAGCCCGGAATAACTCCAAGTTGTAACATATCGCGTAATAAAACCCTTGAAACACTACCTAACTTTCTAATTGAACCCCTACTCCTTCCTGTTAAAATACAATATCTTATCATTTTTGTTTTGCTAAACATTTTATTTTTTGATATTAATCTATCCGACAAAATTTTTTTGCTTAATAAACTTTTTGTATAACCTATCGAATAGTTGATAAACAACAGTTTAGAAACCACTTTTGAAAGTTCTAAGCTATTAAATTTTTGTTTATTGTTAAAATCTTTATTTTTTGTAATATCCATAATTATTCCCAGTCTAACGCACCCACCTGCCAGGCATATATAAAACCAAATACTAACTCAACAATAAAATCCAGCATACCCCAAAAGGCATCTATTTCTAAAAAACTTACAGAAACGCACCAAGGATAAAAATAAACAGCTTCTAAATCAAAAATTATAAAAAGAATAGCAACCAAATAAAAACGAACATCAAAAGCATTGCGTGCATCCTCATACGGGTCAAAACCACACTCATACGCTGAAAGTTTTTCTACGTCCGGGCTTGAAGTACTTAATGCATACGACAAAAATATTATTACAAACGCCAAAAAAATTGAAAAAAGAATTAAATAAGCCAATTTTACAGATTCTATATATAAATATGTCATTTTTTGATTTTTTAATAAAAATTACGAAAATAGGATTTGAACCTATGACTTCCGGATTATGAGCCCGACAAGCTACCTAACTGCTTCATTTCGCTTTATGTTCTTTAACTGTGAACTAAATAGGAGTCGAACCTACATCTTTACCGTTATGAGCGGTATGTTTTACCATTAAACTAAAAGTTCTTATAAAAATAAGAGAAAAACGGGAATTGAACCCGCGACTTTTAGCGTGACAGGCTAATACTCTAACCACTGAGCTATTTTCTCTTTATGTTTTTAAAAACTTAATATAAGTAGCAGTGGACTCGAACCACTAACTTTTTCGTTGTAAGCGAAACGCTCTACCATTGAACTAGCCACTTTTATTAACTATTTATTTAAAAAAAGATAAAAACTTATCTGATCGAGATAACTGTCTAGAATAAATTTGAGCTTTTAATTTTGAATTATACTTTAACGTTAGCACAACAGAGCCAACAAGTGCTATAAATAAAACTAAACCCGCTATTAAGAAACAAGACAAAAAATAATTATATAAACTTTGCCCTAGAACGTCTATATTATATAAAGTATCAAACAATACCTCTAAATTTGCATATTTTGCTAAAAAAAGATCTTGGGTTGAAAAAATTTTTAATGTACTAAATATCAGCAAAATTCCCACTAAAAAACATAAAATACTACTGTACAAATATTTAAAAAAAAATGAAATATTAAATTTATTAAAAGAATCTTCTAATTTTACATTAATCATCATAACAACAAATAAAAATAAAACAGCTACCGCACCTACATATATTATTACAAAAGTCACGCCTAAAAATTCAACATTAAAAAAAAATAATATTGCCGCAGCATTACAAAAAGTTAGGATTAAAAAAATAACAGAACTTATCGGGTTAGTAGATAGGGCAACAAACAATCCGCAAAAACACAATAAAATACATAAAAAAATATGAATATATCTCATTTTTAATTTTTTATTTTTATCAGAATAATGTGATTCGAACACATGACCTTCTGTTCCCAAAACAGACACGCTAAACCAGCTGCGCTATATTCTGTACGTATGGCAAAAACAGGACTCGAACCTGTAACTTTCGGATTATGATTCCGCTACTCTACCAATTGAATTATTTAGCCATTTTAAATAAAAGGAAGCAATGGGACTTGAACCCATAGTTTTATGCTTGCAAAGCATACACTTTACCAATTAAGTTATACCCCCGCTATATAACAATTGCGTACAATGAGAGTCGAACTCATACACTTTGCTTGGAAGGCAAAAAATCTACCATTAATTTATATACGCAAGAAATAAAAAACTAAAATTTTTGAATATCTACATAATCTGTAGAAAGAATATAAACATCCTCTTTTTCTAAACTAAACAAATCTTTTAAACAATAAAAAGAGTGATTATAATAATCAACTTCAACAAAACTTAAAATTTTTTTATTTACAGAGTATTTTAAACGATTTTCTAAATAAGATTGATTAAAATTGTGCTTTATTTCAATATAATCCCCTTTACTTAAATTAACGGTGTTTTTTAGTTTTACACCGTTTAAAAAAATTAAACCTTTTTTAATCAGTTCTCTAGAAGAAAATGGGCTAATGGTAAAAAGCAAAAACCACAACATAATATCTAAACGGTAAACGGGGTCTGCATATAAAGACAATACTCGCTTTTCTTTTAATAAAAACAATGTTCTACTTCTTTTTTTTAAACAGAAAGAATCATCATATAGCTTTGATACAAATCGCTTTGCATTTAACTGCAGCTTATACAAAAGTCGAAACCTATCCCAGCTCTTTAAGCTTTTTTTTGTCATATAAGCGTTTACAAAAAAAAAAGCCTTTTTACTCAACAGTATGTTTTTTTTAATCTTTACCCATTTAGACTTTTTTTGTCTTAAAAGTCTAGTAGGGTAGAAAGAGAATACACCCAAATTTTTGGTATATAAGCGATTTTTTAATTTTTTACGCATAATAATTTATTTTAAAATGTTTGAAATTAAAGTTATAAAAAAAACTAGACTTTTAATTGTATTAATATCAGATGTAACTTTATACGAACCAGTCTCTTGGGTGTTTTGACTATGAACGCAAATCATAAACTCTTCGGCGGTACTATTAAAGTTATTTGAAGTACAAATTGTTAGTATCTTTTTGCTTTGTAATTTATCAAAATTTCTGTATTTATATAAAATTACAATTGGAATTTTTCCCGTTAAATTTAATTTAGCTGCCCGCTTTACTAGTAATTGATATAAAAAGGGATCTTCGATAAGAATAAAAATAAAATCATACTTTTTATTTATTATATACTGAACTATGTTTATAAAAACTTTAAATTCTTTATTTAAATGTAAGAGAGTTAATGTATTACTCATTGCTTTATTTTTAATTAAAAGATTTTTACTTAATAAATTAAAATTAATTAAATCTTTTAAAAATTGAAGAGAAAGCTGTTGTTTCATACTAGTTTTTTATTTTTTTTTTAGCTGTTTTAATACTATTTTTTCATTTTTCCTTAAAAACCCTTTTCCTTTATACGGATCTGTAGACCTCAAACTTACAATCTTAGCCAAAAAATTGCCCAAAAAAGTTATATCATAACTTTGCATAGAAATTAAATTTTTTATTATAGATACGTTAAATATTTGTGTTGGTATGGGCAAAACTATTAAATGGCTATAACCTAGCTTAAAAACAATATCTTTTAAATTGTCCGAAAAAGATATTCTATAACCGACACCCTTTAAAATTAATTTTTTTTTTATAATACTTCTAACAACAATCAATTTAGACAGCTTAAAAAAAAATAAAGGAAAACTAGTAAGCTTTTTATTTTTGTTAGAAACAATTAAAAAATTTTTTTCTTTTTTTAGGCGTAAATCTTTCGGAACATTAATATAAACAGCCTTCTCTAAGTTTTTTTTAACAACTAGTGATTGTTGTTTATTTATTACAGCCAAAAAAATTTTTGTTATTTCACCGACATATAAACTTTTCATACTTAATTTAGCATTTAAACAAAACAATACCTCCGGTTTTTTGTTTTTTACACTCCGAAAGTGTTTTTAATCCTAGTGGTGTATAAAAAAATAACAAATTATTTGATTCTGATATCCTAACAACATCTTTTAACTGTAATATTTTTACTTTAGTAAAAGAAGAAACTATTTTTAATTTTTCTAATAAAGAAAAGTTATAATAATATCTTAAATGTAGCGCGGCAAAAGTTTCTACCCTGTCGTTTTTTTTTTCTTGCTTTAAAACTTGTATAGACTGAATTAAACCTTTTTTGTACAAAAGTTGAATTAAATAAATACTTTTTTTGTTAATAACAACTTTAACAAAGCGTTTTTTTGCTAATGCCGCATTTTTTAGAGAAATTAAAATATATAGCATTGAAGTATTCATAGTTAAAAGGAGGTTTTATTGTTATGGAGTGGAATCGAACCACTAACACAAGGATTTTCAGTCCAATGCTCTACCATTGAGCTACCAAAACTTATTTACACTTTAAAGGAGTCGAACCTTTAACCTTTAGCTTAGAAGGCCAATGCTCAGCCATTGAGCTAAAAATGCATTTTTAAAGTTAAAGAGGGAATCAAACCCTCATACTAGGGTTTGCAATCCTATGCATTATCTTTATGCTATTTAACCACTATAGAATTGAAAGGATTTGAACCTTCACAATGCTCGTATCAAAAACGAGTGCCTTAACCAGATTTGGCTACAATTCATAAAAATTGAAAGAAGCAGGACTCGAACCTGCGTAAGAATTTTCTAATAGATTTACAGTCTAGCGCTTTTGACCGCTCAGCCATTCTTTCAATAAAAAAATTTATATTTTTTTAACTGAAATATTTTTTTGGGCAACTCTTTTTGAAAGAACATTTTGATAAAAACAAAAAAATTTTTCCGAAACTTCAAACTCTTTTCCACTAAAAATAATTCTAGCTTTTAATAGTTGAATTCGAGTACTAAAAAGTTCAGATAAATTTTTAATAGGAAATTTTAAATAAATTAAGTAAAAAATACAAATAAAAATAAAAGTCCAAAAAATTTGAGTATAAAAAGAAAAAAAATCAAATTGAGGCATAACTATATTTAAATTTTTAAGATAAATGTATTGGGTTCAAATCCCAATATGATTGAATTAATAAACTCTTTTGCAAAAATAAAACTTTACGCTTTCACTATATGTTATTAAGAATTTCTGTTACTGCAGCAAGAGTTTCCAAGGTTGAGATGTTATTATACGCAATTAATATAACTTTACTTTCAGCCACATCTAAAATCATTTTTGCTTTTTCAAGAGATTCAATGGATAATGCCAATGTTTCTTGTGATATTGATGTTAATATGGGGTCTACGGTTCTGTCATCAAAAAGTTCAACACAAGTAATCCGAAAGTTAGACAACCACTCTAAATGATCCATATTTTTGGATAAGACCAACGCGGAGTCCACAC
>Ga0114962_10002531_pt1 | contig 15184 bp, 11 predicted proteins | sample C_130820_MF_Meta_FD_87017 | JGI IMG/M metagenome (GOLD analysis project Ga0114962, IMG submission 87017) | Freshwater microbial communities from Lake Croche, Canada to study carbon cycling - C_130820_MF_MetaG | ecosystem: Environmental > Aquatic > Freshwater > Lake | place: Lake Croche, Canada...
AGACAAAGTCTACTATTCGCTGCGCTGTTCACTACGCTCACTGCTAACTTTGTGAACAAAGTTAACTGTTCTCTTCGTTCACCGCAATGAATGCTCATGGCAATAAATGCTACGATGAATGAAATGAATAGGGTAACGAAGTTTCCAACGACCGAAGGGAGTAGTGGACGAAGTTTATGAACGAAGAGAGTAGTATAAAAAATAACAAAAATAAAATAGGTTTAAGGAAGAGGAAGTAGCTCAGTGGTTAGAGTATTGGCCTGTCATGCCAGGAGTCGCGGGTTCAAATCCCGTTTTTCTCGTATCTCGTTTTATAATAATAAAAAAGGTATTATGTCAAATAATAGATGAAATAAAGATTTTTTACTCTCTTTTGCAGATTCTCATATTATCGATTATCCAACGCCTGTAAATTTAAATTACATGTGAAGTTTTGGATCAACAGCAGGATTATGTCTTGTAATTCAAATAATAACAGGTATTTTTTTAGCAATGCATTATACTCCTCATATTGATTTAGCATTTAGTAGCGTAGAACATATAATGAGTGATGTAAATAATGGTTGATTAATTAGATATTTACATGCTAATGGTGCGTCTATGTTTTTTATTGTTGTATATAGCCATATATTTAGAGGCCTTTATTATGGATCTTATATGTCTCCTAGAGAAAACTTATGAGCTAGTGGTGTTGTAATATTTTTATTAATGATGGCAACAGCATTTATGGGTTATGTTTTACCATGAGGGCAAATGAGTTTTTGAGGGGCAACAGTAATAACAAATTTATTTTCAGCAGTACCATTTATCGGTGGCTCTATTGTAGAATGATTATGAGGAGGATTTTGTGTAAGTAACGCAACATTAAATCGTTTTTTTAGTTTACATTATTTAATGCCATTTGTAATTGCAGGGTTAGCAATAGTACATTTAAGTTTATTACATAAAGATGGATCAAATAATCCTTTAGGATCTGGTACTAATATAGATACAATATCTTTTTATCCTTATTTTTATACAAAAGATTTGTTTTCATTTTTAATATTAGTAACTTTGTTTTCATTTTTTGTTGTTTATTTTCCTAACGCATTAGGTCATGCAGATAATTATATTCCAGCAAATCCTTTATCAACTCCAGCTCATATTGTACCAGAATGATATTTTCTTCCATTTTATGCAATATTACGTTCAATCCCAGATAAACTTGGAGGAGTTGTTGCTATGATTGGAGCGATTTTAATATTATTATTACTTCCATTTATTAATACTTCTAAAATTCGAAGTAGTAAATTTAGACCGATATTTAGTGTAGCTTATTGATTTTTCGCAGCTAACTTTTTATTATTAGGATGAATTGGACAAAAACCAGTAGAAAGTCCTTATATTGAAGTAGGTATGTTTTCAACTGCATTTTATTTTATTTTTTTACTTGTATTAGTACCAGTAATTGGTTTATTCGAATCTTATCTTGCTGAACTTTATCTTGAAGAAAACGATTCCCTTACCCTTAATACAATTTAATAGTTACGATGAATGAAATATATCATTTTTTAACTTTAACCGTGCCCTTTACAAATTTATAAAAAGGATGTTTTTAGCAAGAAATTTGAAAATGGTATAAAAATGTATTTATTATTGGCAGCTTAGTTCATTTGATGGACGATAACGAATACTGATCGCAATAATATAAATATAATTACTTACTACTGTTTTGTATTAAAAGTTGTTTTGTTATAGCAAATAACGAAAGAATTATTACTTGAGATATTTGCCTGTGATCTCAGTAAAAATAAATGATTTAAATTTTTACATAAAGCCTGGAACGACAATATTAGAAGCGTGCAAAACAATAGGTATAACAATACCTAGATTTTGTTATCATGAGTCGTTGTCTATAGCAGGAAATTGTAGAATATGTTTAGTGGAATTAGAAGGTTCAGAAAAGCCAGTGGCATCATGTTTAACAGAAGCATCTGAGAGTATGAGCATTTATACAAATAGTATCTTCGTTCTAAAGGCTAGAGAAAATGTAATGGAAACATTATTGCTTAATCATCCTTTAGATTGTCCTATATGTGACCAAGCAGGAGAGTGTGATTTACAAGATCAAGCACAAAAATTTGGAAATGATTATAGCAGATACTTTTTTAATAAAAGAGGAGTAGAAGATAAAGATTGTGGACCTTTAATAAAGACTATAATGACAAGATGTATTCATTGTACTCGATGTGTAAGATTTGGATCAGAAATAGCTGGAGTAGATTTATTAGGAACATTTGGACGAGGTTCTAGCACAGAAATCGGTAGTTATGTATCTAAATTCTTTGATTCAGAGCTATCTGGAAATGTGATCGATTTGTGTCCTGTAGGTGCATTAAATTCAAAACCTTCATCTTTAAAAGCAAGACCTTGAGAATATAAAGTTCAAGATACTATTGATTTTGTAGATAGTACTGGATCTAGTATTTACGTGTACTCTAAAGAAAACGAGATTCATCGGATATTACCAAAAAATAATGATGATATAAATAAAAATTTTATATCAGATAAAACTCGTTTTTCTTACGATTCTAATCGTTGTAATCGATTAACTAAAATATATGACTATAGTTTAGTTAGAAATAAATATAAATCTATAAATTGAACAAAACTTTATTATAAACTAAAAAATGTTTTGTTCAGTGAAACATCAAAATCAACAATATTAATAGACGAAAGTTTAGGTTTTGATGATCTTCTTCTATTTAAAAAGTTAAAGAACGTTACAGCTAATTTAAATTTATATTGTTTAAATGCAGATATTAAACAATCTAATATTTATTTATATGGATTAACAGATAAAATATCTTCAATAGCGGAATGTAAATCAATTTGTTTCTTTTTTTCATTAAATCCAAAAAAAGAGTCATCAGTGGTGAATTCTCGTTTTAGAGTAATTTATCAAAACTCATTATTGTCATTTGTAGGATTAAATTATTATTTTTCTTATAACAATCCAATAAACTTTTTCAATTTAAACTTAATGAAATCGTTTAAAATATTTGAAGGAAAATATTTGTTGCTATCTAAAACATTTGTAACTTCATTAATACCATTTGTTATAACAAGTAGCTATTTAAATAGAAGGTTTTCATCAAATTTACCTGAGTTTATAATGTATTTAAAATCGTATCTAAATACAATAAAAACAATAAATATAAATGCAACTTCAAATCAAGAATCTTTATCTTTTTTTAATTTTCATAATATAATAAAAAAGAAGTTATCGAAATCTTTAGATTTACTTTGTTTTAATTTAGAGGACAACTTTTCTACTATAAAAAGAATTGAGAATTTTAAAAAAAATGTAATTTGATTTAACACTCATGGATCGGACTTTATTTATAAATCGGCAACAGTTGTTCCATTATTATCTGAATTTGAAGAAGAAAGAATTTTTATTAATTTAGAGCAAAGACCTCAGAAAACTTCTGAAATTTTTACTCGCTTTTTTGATGCACGACCTATAAAAAGAATATTCTCGGCAATACATCCAGAACTTGTTTCTTATAAAGACTACTCACTACGTTCGCCGGAAACTTCGTTACACTACTCCCTTCGTTCATTGGACACTTTGCGCAACGAACGACCCGATTCTTTTGAAATCTCTAATACTTTTTGTGACTTTATTCATGAAATAATAAAAACCCCATCTTTGTTTGAATCATTAGAAAATGTTTATACTTCTATTGCTCATGAGATTTATTTTAATACGCATTATGTTTATAAATATCCTACCAAATCAAATTTAGAAGATTTTTATTGCTCGAATAAATGAACAAGAAACTCTACTATTATGCAACAAAGTTCTCAAGCTCTAAGAAAAATCTCTTTTTTAAGTAAATAAACTTCGTCCACTACTCCCTTCGGTCGTTGGAAACTTCGTTACCCTATTCACTACACTCACTGCTAACTTTGTAAACAAAGTTAACTATTCATTTCATTCACCGTAGCATTTATTGCAATGAACGTAGTGAATAGACTTTCGTCCACTACTCATCGGAAAAAAAGTCTTGAAAGATAAACTTTTTTAAAAAAATTTACTATATGGATGATAGTAGCTATTCATTTCATTCACCGTAGACTTCGTTCACTATTCATTTCATTCATCGTAGCATTTATTGCAATGAGTATAGCGAATAGACAAGGTCTACTATTCACTACGCTCACCGTAGTTTGCACTACTATTCGTTACACTGTTAACTATTCATTTCATTCATCGTAGTAGACTTCGTCCACTGCTAACTTTGTGAACAAAGTTAACTATTCATTTCATTCATCGCAATAAATGCTACTACGACGAACGAACTTCCTTTTTAAGCTGTCTTGTATTAATTCCAATTTACCTCATAGTAAATGGAAAATTTTGATTTTTAATAAAAACTTTTATGCGCAAAAAAGATTCATGTAAAAAAACGAAAGCGACCATTTCTTTTTATAAGAAGGGTGTCCAAAAATTGAATCTTAGGAACTATATCATCTACGTCGTCCCTAAAAAGCGCAAGCGCAAGTACGAGTATGAGGACACTTACGATTATACGTATGATTATACCTATGATTATACCTATGATTATAAATATGATTATACCTATGATTATAAATATGATTATAAGTATACTTATAATGAGAGAAAGTGAGTGCCTGAGTATGAGTACCCAGACTTGGAAGAGCTACCTTCTCCTGATTTAGATAACTTCCCTTCTCCTGAAGAAGTTTGGGAGGATTGTTGTAGGAAGTTAGAAGAGAAAGATAACTTCCCTTCTCCTGAAGATGTTTGGGAGGATTGTCTTAAAGAGTTAGAAGAGAAAGATAACTTCCCTTCTCCTGAAGAAGTTTGGGAGGATTGTCTTAAAGAGTTAGAAGAGAAAGATCACTTCCCTTCAGCTGAAGAAGTTTGAGATCAATGCTGTAAGAAGCTTGATCGAGATTTTCCTAAGGATGATGAGGAGTAGACTGTTCGCCTAAGTACTGTTAGTTTTGTTTGTCTTTTTTTTTTAATTAATCAGAGTTATTAATACTCCCTTCGGTCGTTGGAAACTTTTTTACCCTGTTCACTACGCTCACCGTAGTTAAAACTACTGTTCATTTTATTTACTGCAAACTTGGTTAACAAAGTTAACTGTACATTTCATTCATCGGATTACTATAAATATTATTACTATTCGCTACGCTCATCGTAGACTTTGTCCACTGTTCACTATTAATTTCATTCATCGTAGCATTTATTGCGATGAGCGCAGCGAATAGTCAAAACTACTGTTCATTTCATTTACCGTAGTAGACCTTGTCTACAATGAACGCAGTGAATAGACTTGGTCTACTAGGTTCACCGCTAACTTTGTAAACAAAGTTAACTATTATTATATTAAGAATAAAAAAATCAATATTTAGTGTAAATATTGTAAAAAAAATTGGGTTTGATCCTGGCCCCGAATGAACGCTGGCAATGCGCTTAACACATGCGAGTCGAATGCTGAATAAGCATGGCGAACGAGTGAGTATAAAACAAGAATCTGCTTTAAAGTTTGAGATAATTAAAATTATGTAAAAATAACTTAAAAATATCAAATAAAAGATATATTTACTGTTCACTACGTTCATCGTAGTTGAAACTACTAGAGTAATTAATTAAGGAGTTAATTAAGAGTAAGTGTAAAAATAAAGGTAAAAGCCGCTTTAAAATGAGCTTGTTGAGGATCAGGTAGTTGGTGAGGTAAAGGCTCACAAAGCCGATGACCCTTAGTTGGTCTGAGAGGACGATCAGCCACGTCGGAACTGAGACAAGGTCCGAGCTTTAAGCCTGCAGTGAGGAATATTGGACAATGAGCGAAAGCTTGATCCAGCGACATTGCGTGAGTGAGGAAAGCAAAAAAGATTATAGAAAGTAAAAAAATCTGTAATCGGTTGTAAAACTCTTTCGCTAATAAAGATTATGACTAATTAGAGAAGAAGGATCGGCTAATTTCGTGCCAGCAGCCGCGGTAATACGAAAGATCCAAGCGTTATTCGAAATGATTGGGCGTAAAGCGTTTGTAGGCTGTATTTGGTCTCATATCTAAAAAATTAAGATGATCTCTTAGTATGGATATGTAAGATATCTACTTGAGTTTAGCAGAGGTTAGTAGAATTCTGCGGGGAGGAGTGAAATCCATTTATCCGTTAGAGGAATGCCAACGGCGAAAGCAACTATCTGGGCTAATACTGACGCTGAGAGAACGAAGGCGTGGGGATCAAACAGGATTAGATACCCTGGTAGTCCACGCTGTCAAAGATGATTGCTAATATTGGGTGTTAATCTGGTATACAGCTAACGCGTTAAGCAATCCGCCTGGAGAGTACGATCGCAAGATTGAAATTCAAAGGAATTGACGGGAGTTTAAACGAGTGGTGGAGCATGCGACTTAATGCGATAATACGCGCGAAATCTTACCAGTTCTTGAATATTGCAAAAACAATAATGTTATTTTTATTGCCGTTTAGAATTTTTAATTTAAATTCATAATATTGCTTTACAGGTGCTGCATGGCTGTCGTCAGCCCGTGTCGTGAGGTGTTCGGTTAACTCCTTTAACGGGCGAAACTCTTATTTAATATTGGTACTCTTTCTTAATCTTAATAAAGAGCCACTTTTTAAATACTGCCTTTGATATATTGGAGGAAGGTGAGAATCACGTCAAGCCCCCATGGCCCTTATGAACTGGGCTGTACGTGTGCTACAATGATAATTACAATTAGTTATACGAAAGAGTAATCTAGAGTCAATCTTTAAATGTTATCGTTAGTTTGGATTGTCGACTGAAATTCGTCGACATGAAAATGGAATCACAAGTAATCGCAAATCATCACGTTGCGGTGAAAAAGTTACTAAACTTTGCACACACCGCCCGTCAAACGCCGGGAGTGGGTTTTGTTTGAAAGTAGTCAATTGTTCTTTAAACTTTAATTATTTTTTTAATGTTTTCTTTATGATTTACTAATTATTATAGAATCTATAACCGGGGTTAAGTCGTAACAAGGTTATCGTACGGGAACGTGCGGTAGGAATAAAATTTATCAACCCTATATAATATTAATCTTATTGTTATTATTAATAATAACAAAACACCTCTTAAATAGTACAACAAAGTCATATTTTCGACTTTTAATTCTTTTTAATTCAAAAACATTTATAATTCTATATATGTTATTATCTAACATTTATTACTTTTCTTCTCGATGATTATTTTCTACTAATCATAAAGATATTGGAATCCTTTATCTAATCTTTGGAGGACTTTCTGGTATTTTAGGTACTACTATGTCTATCTTAATTAGAATGGAATTAGCACAACCTGGAACTCAAATTTTGATGGGAAATCATCAATTATATAACGTTTTAGTTACAGGACATGCTATTCTTATGATTTTCTTCATGGTAATGCCTATTCTAATTGGAGGATTTGGTAATTTCTTTGTACCTTTAATGATTGGTGCACCTGATATGGCTTTTCCTAGAATGAACAATATTTCTTTTTGATTATTGCCTCCTTCTTTACTATTACTACTATCTTCTACTCTTGTTGAAGCTGGAGCTGGTACTGGTTGAACTATTTATCCTCCTTTAAGTAGTGTACAAGCACATTCAGGTCCTTCTGTAGATTTAGCTATATTTAGTTTACACTTATCTGGTGCTGCTTCTATTTTAGGTTCTATTAATTTTATTACTACTATCTTTAATATGAGAGCACCAGGAATGAGTCTACACCGTATGCCTCTTTTTGTTTGATCTGTATTAATTACTTCATTCCTATTACTATTATCTTTACCTGTTTTAGGTGGTGCAATTACTATGCTTCTAACAGATAGAAACTTTAATACAACCTTTTTTGATCCAGCAGGTGGAGGAGATCCAGTTCTTTACCAACATTTATTCTGATTCTTTGGACATCCTGAAGTTTATATTCTAATTTTACCTGGATTTGGAATTGTTAGTCAAATTGTTTCTACTTTCTCTAAAAAACCTATCTTTGGTTACTTAGGAATGGTTTATGCTATGGTTTCTATTGGTGTATTAGGTTTTGTTGTATGAGCACATCATATGTATACTGTTGGATTAGATGTAGACACTCGTGCTTATTTTACAGCTGCTACTATGATTATTGCTGTACCTACTGGTATTAAAATATTTAGTTGAATTGCTACTATGTGAGGTGGATCTATTAAATTTGAAACTCCTATGTTATTTACTGTTGGATTCATCTTTTTATTCACTATTGGTGGTCTTACCGGTATTGTTCTTTCTAATTCTGGAATTAATGCTATCATGCACGATACTTATTATGTTGTAGCCCATTTTCATTATGTATTATCTATGGGAGCAGTATTCTCTATCTTTGCTGGTTGATATTATTGAATTGGAAAAATCACTGGACTTCAATATCCTGAAGTTCTTGGACAAATTCACTTTTGACTTTTCTTTCTAGGGGTTAATATTACTTTCTTTCCTATGCATTTCCTTGGATTAGCTGGAATGCCTAGAAGAATCCCAGATTATCCTGATGCATATTCATTCTGAAATTGTATTGCTTCTTTCGGATCTTATGTTTCTGTTATTTCTGTACTTTTATTCCTTGTAATTGTATATATTACACTTACTAGTGGTACTCGTATCAAATCACAACATATTTGAAACTCAAGATAAATTAATATACACTGTTCACTACCCTCACTGCTAACTTTGTAAACAAAGTTCACTACTCCCTCTGGTCGTTGTAGTAGACGAAAGTCTACGGTGAGGGTAGTGAACAGTTTGCACTACTGTTCTCTTTGTTCACCTTAGACTTTCGTCCACTAATAATGAACGAAGATAATTGTAATAATATTTATATTATTCCAGTGAATGAAGCAGGCTTTTAGTTCAATGGTAGAACATACCGCTCATAACGGTAAAGGTGTAGGTTCAATTCCTGCAGAGCTTATATCGTTAACTATAGTAAACGAAGTCTACGATGAGCATAGCGAATAGTAGTTTTAACAATGAACGTAGTGAGTAGTGTAACGAATAGTTAACTTTGTTAACAAAGTTAGCAATGAACGGAGTGAATAGGATCACGAAGTGGACGAAGTCTACAACGAACGAAGAGAGTAGTGGACAGGGAGCGTATCTCAACTGGTAGAGTATATGCTTTGCATGCATGAGGTTATCGGTTCAAATCCGATCGTTTCCATTGTAAAAAGAAGGAGTAATAGAGAAATAAATAATTTTCTACAGATCCTAGATTTATTGCTTCCTTTCATTAAAGTAATGCCTTTATGTTACTTTGTATATTATTATTTCCTTTTTTAGGATTTTTAAGTGGAAGTGTTTTTGGGCATAAATTAGGGACTGGTGTTTGTTTTGTTAGTACATTTTTTACGTTATCATCTTTTTGTTTATCGTTGTTCTTATTAATTTCGATCTTACAAAATGGAGAGGTTTTCATTTTAAATTTAGCGGAATGAATTCACGTAGACTCGTTAGAATTAAATTGAAACTTTTGTTTTGATAGTTTAACTGTCATAATGTTAGTCATTATTACTTTTATTTCAAGTTTGGTTCATTTATATTCCACCGAATATATGGAAAACGATCCTCACCTGACTCGCTTTATGTCGTATTTGTCTTTATTTACTTTCTTCATGTTGATTTTAGTAACAGCAAATAACTTCTTACAGATGTTTGTCGGTTGAGAAGGTGTTGGAGTATCTTCTTATTTGCTTATTAACTTTTGATTTACAAGAGTACAAGCCAATAAAGCAGCTATAAAAGCCATGCTTATTAACAGAGTTGGTGATTTTGCTTTGTTATTAGCTATCTTTTGTATATATCTAGTTTACAACACATTAGATTATGAAGTAATTTTTAATCTAGCTCCTACAACAAATACATTATATCTTATTATTGGAAGTTTTCAATTTCCTGTATTAGATTTAATATGCACTTTACTTTTTGTTGGTGCTATGGGAAAATCTGCTCAATTAGGTTTACATACTTGACTTCCTGATGCAATGGAAGGTCCTACCCCTGTATCTGCTTTAATTCACGCAGCAACAATGGTAACAGCAGGAGTATTTCTAATATGTAGATGTTCTTTTCTATTTGAATTGTCACCATTTACTTTAAATATTATTATTTTTATTGGTTCTGCAACAGCATTTTTTGCTTCTACTACAGGATTATTTCAAAATGATATGAAAAGAGTTATCGCATATTCAACTTGTAGTCAATTAGGATACATGATATTTGCCTGTGGACTTTCTAGTTACGAAGTTGGATTATTTCATTTATCTAATCACGCATTCTTTAAAGCTTTACTTTTCCTAGGTGCTGGATCTGTAATTCACGCGTTATCTGATGAACAAGATATGAGAAAAATGGGAGGAATGAAAAAGTTATTACCGTTTTCATTTGGAATTATGTTGATTGGATCTTTTGCATTAATGGGATTTCCTTTTCTTGCTGGGTTTTATTCTAAAGATGTAATTTTAGAAGTTAGTTACGCAACATTTACAATTTCTGCTCATATCTCATTCATTCTAGGAATTCTTGCTGCTTTTTGTACAGCATTCTACTCTATACGACTATTATATTTAGTTTTCTTATCTGATGCATCTAATACAAAGATAACGACTTTTAATGCTCATGAAGGTGGAATTCGAATGACATTACCTTTATTTTTACTTTGCTTTTTAAGTATATTAATCGGATTTTGTTCGAAAGATTTCTTTATTGGATTTGGAACTGATTTTTGAGGTTCTGCTCTTTTTACCACTCCGTTCAAATACACACTACCTGATATTGAATTTATTAATATCTATTTAAAATGTTTACCTTTGATTATTACAGTACTTGGTGCAATTTTTTCATTTTTATTGTATAAATATTTAATTGTTTTCTATTATTCTATTAAAAAAACACTCTTATTTAAAAAATATTACAATTTTTTTAATAAAAAATGATATTTTGATAGAATATATAATGAACTTTTAACTCAAGTAACCTTAAAATCTAGTTATTCTTATTATTATAATACTATTGATAGAGGATTAATTGAAAAATTTGGACCATTTGGAATTATATTAACAATAAATAATGTTGTAAAAGATATTAAAACTTTTCAAACTGGTTTTATATTTGATTATTTAACATATTTTGTTGTTTTTAGTATTTTTTTCTATTTGTTTGCGATTGAACAAATTGAACTTATAGTACCTTTATTTTTCTTTTATCTTTTTATTCAGATTCACAAGTCGTCAACGGCAATTAATAAAAAACCAGCTAACATGTTGATAGATATAGCTTAATTGGTTAGAGTTTCAAATTGTGGCTTTGACGGTTGTGGGTTCGAATCCCATTATCTATCATCTTGTTGACAACAGCATAGTTTTTTTACCCAGTTGGCGAAATTGGTAGACGCGGCAGACTTAAAATTTGCTCTTTTTTAAGGTATCGGTTCGATTCCTATACTGGGTAATATAAAATTGAAAATATATATGAATTATTTTAACAACTGTTTTGAAATTTTTGTTGAAAAACTAATTGAAAGATTAATTGAAAAATTAATTGGAAGACTAAATTCAGTTTCTCCTATTTGTTTTTGTGATGCAGCTGAACATTGACAAATGGGTATTCAAGATCCAGCTACTCCAGTAATGGAAGGTATGATCTATTTTCATAATTATTTAAATTTTTATATTATTGCAATTGGTGTATGTGTTTTTTGACTAATTTGTTATATAATAGAAAAATTTGATCATACAGAAAATCCAGTACCACAAAAATTTACTCATGCAAGCGTTTTAGAAATTGTATGAACCATCTTACCAGCAATAATTTTAGTATTAATTGCTGTACCATCATTTGCTTTATTATATTCATTAGACGAAGTAATTGACCCTACTATTACTTTAAAAATTATTGGACATCAATGATATTGAAGTTATGAGTATTCTGATTATGGAAATCAAAAAGGTTCTAAATCTATTTGTTTTGATGCTTATATGGATGCAACTGATACTTTAAATAGAGGTGGTTTTAGATTATTAGAAGTTGATAATAGAGTGACTCTTCCTATTAATACACACGTTCGATTATTAATTACAGCAGCTGATGTTCTTCATAGCTGAGCAGTACCTTCTTTTGGTATTAAAGTTGATGCTTGTCCAGGAAGATTAAGTCAAGCTTCTGTATTTTTAAAACGTGTTGGAGTTTATTATGGACAATGTAGTGAAATTTGTGGAGTAAATCACGGTTTTATGCCTATTGTTGTAAGAGGTTGTACTCATGCCAATTATAAACGTTGATTAAGTTGACAAATTTTTGGAAATCTAGATCATGCTCATGAATTTAAATTCAATTAATTTAATTTAAATAAATTGAATTTTCTAGAAAGAATGACTGAGTGGTTAAAAGTGATGGACTGTAAATCTATTAGAAACTTCTTACGTAGGTTCGAATCCTACTTCTTTCAATCTAAAATAAAAATTATATTATGTCACTCTTTTATAATGAATCAATTAAAATCAGTTTCTTATTAGGATTTTCTATTCTTCTTGCTTTTGCTATACTATTTTTATCTTATACTTTTAGTACTTCAAATCCTGATGCTGAAAAAGTCTCTGCTTATGAATGTGGTTTTGATCCTTATGAAGATGCCCGTAATGTTTTTGATGTTCGTTTTTATTTAGTAGCTATCTTATTTATTATTTTTGATCTTGAAGCTGTATACTTTTTTCCTTGATGTATTTCTTTTAGTTTATTAAATGCTGAAGGTTTATGAAGTATGATGGATTTCATTATTGAATTATTAATAGGATTTATATATGCTTGAAAAGCTGGTGCTTTAAATTGAGATTAAACATATATGCTATTCTTTAAAGTCAAAGATAAACAAGTTCGAGAAAATGTAAACAAAAAAGAATTATTAAATTCTTCATTAAAATTTGTTTATTCACATTTTCTTAACAAACATGTTCGAAAATGAATTCTACCTCCCTTAGATTTATTAAATCAAAAAGAATTCTCTAAAACTAAAATTGTTCGTCGATGTATTATGCATAATCGATCAAGAGGTTCTATCAGACCTTTTCATATATCTCGAATTAAATTTAGAGAACTTTTACAATTTGGTATTATACCTGGTTATAAAAAATCTGTTTGATAAAATATGACATTTCATTCTATTCAACATCAATCATTCTTTTTTTCGCAAATTTACGCAAAATAAAATATATGATTCAAGATAAAACTATCCTAAACGTCATTGATAACTCTGGTGCTAAAACTGCATATTGTATCAAAGTTATGAAAGGTTATAGAAGACGATATGCTCGTATTGGGGATATAATTACTGTAGCTATTCGAAGTTTACGTAAAAAAAGAAAAGAAACTGCTAAAATTAAAAAAGGAGATATCTGTAAAGCTTTACTTGTCAGAACTAAAGTCAATAAATTTACTCCTTTTTATGATAAAATTGACTTTTTTGAAAATGCAGTCATATTAATTACTAAACAAAAAAAACTTTTAGCTACTCGAATCTTTGGAGCCATTTCCAAATCTTTCAAGTACACTAAATTCTTAAGAATTGCCTCTCTTTCTGCTGGCGTCTTAAAATAAGAGTTATAGCCAAATGGTTAAGGCACTCGTTTTTGATACGAGCACGTAAGGGTTCGATTCCTTTTAACTCTGTTCTCTTCGTTCACCCTAATAATATAAATATTATTACTGTTCACTATTCGTTACACTCATCGTAGCATTTATTGCAATGAGCATTCATTACGGTGAACGAAGAGAACAGCGCAGCGAATAGTAGACTTTGTCTACAATGAACGTAGTGAATAGTTAAAACTACTTATGGATGTGTTTAATTAACCTCGATAAATATATTCACAGTTTGATCTGGGGTTTTGTTTTCAACTTGTTTGTAAGTCTTAAGAATGTCATTAAGATGATAAAATAAATCATATATAATTATGCAGAAAAACATTATTCTTAATCTACTACTAGCATTATCACAGGTTTTATTCTACGGATACCAGTATTACAGTATCCGGCAACTAAAGATTCAACTGAAAGAACAAGCAGAGAAACTTAACTCTCTATCATTTCAATCAGTAGAAAAATTAGTACCAACAAAAGAAGTGTTGGTCAATGAATTAACTCTTACTCCAAATCAAGCCGGTTTGGACTTGAATTTATTCGCGAATTATACTGTACAAGTTTTTGGTTGTATAATAATAGCAGGTATCTGCTATTATTACATATTACCCTATGTAAGTAGCTATTTCGCAATAGCATTTTTTCCTTTGGTTAAAAAACCATTGGAGGACAAAACAAAGGAGGTTATTGATAAAGTCATGGAAGAGGTTGTATCTTCTACGGTAGATTCGCTTGTTTCTAGCGCTATTCCACTAGCGCCTCAAACTATAGGTAGCAATCATGTTACTATAAATGAAATTAATAGTGGACTTTTGTCTACAGCGAACATAGAAACGAGTAGTACGGTGACTTCAATCACTTCAACAGTTTCTATAGCTATTGAAGATACTATCTTACTAGTTCCTTCAATCGTTTCTAGTAGTAGTTCTACAATTAACAACGTAAGTAGTGTTGACACTATTACTTCTATACTTATTAGAGAAGTATCACCAGGTCCTTTAATAGTGGATGTTGGAAGTGTTGAAGTCATATCTGACTTAGTAGACGTTATTGTCTCTAGAGGACCAGAAGAAGTTTTATCTAGTAAGACATTAGATCTTATTTGTCAGGCTGGAATGAAACTATCTGGCTTAATTGTTCGGGACTCTATGGCAACAACTCCGTCAAAGGAGAGAACTGGGGACCACTGGGGACCACGCTCAGGCGTGTATAGATCTCTTTAACTCATTACCACCTTGACCCCCAGTACCATAAGTCCACTATTCACTTCGTTCATCGTAGCATTCATTGCGGTGAACGAAGAGAACAGTGAATAGTTAAAACTACTATTTGCTATGCTCATTGTAGTAGACCTTGTCTACAGTGTCCGGCGACCAAAGGGAGTAGTTTTTTTTCCTCTTTTTATTTTTAAAATTCATTATAAGACAAATACTCTTATGGTAACTACTAATCAATTAGCTAAAAATATACG
>Ga0114962_10002532_pt1 | contig 15182 bp, 9 predicted proteins | sample C_130820_MF_Meta_FD_87017 | JGI IMG/M metagenome (GOLD analysis project Ga0114962, IMG submission 87017) | Freshwater microbial communities from Lake Croche, Canada to study carbon cycling - C_130820_MF_MetaG | ecosystem: Environmental > Aquatic > Freshwater > Lake | place: Lake Croche, Canada...
CCTACGGAAAAGATGTATTCTGCATTAATCGATGTAGGCGTAGAATCTAAAACAATTTTAAACTTACCGAGATCAGATCCTCCTAACTTAATCCAATCTTGAAGATTTCCACTACCTGCAATTTTGTCAATGAAACGAATTACCTCTCGCGCGGCAAAATTTTTAATTTCGTTTCCTACTTTAAATTTGTCTAATTCTTCCAATACCGTGATTGGAATTGCCACATCATTTTTCTTGAAATGCACCAAGGAATGATGGTCGTGCAACAACACCGATGTGTCGAGAACGAAAATTTTGGTTTTTTTAGCCATGACAATTATTTTTTACTAAAAGTATGTGTGAATACATTCACGATTACTGGTTACCCAACTACTTTATCCAAAAGTAATTGTGAATAGCAAAAAATGGTAATCACTTAATATTGAATTAATAATAAAACGCTTTAAATTCAATACCTAAAGCAATTAACACCGATTGTTTTTTCAATGAACTTTACATTGAATTTACGAAAACTTAATGGTTTATACAAACAAATCTTGCGCTATTTTATCCGCCCAGGACTTCCCTTCCTTGGTAAGATACACGATATCTTCTTTGCAAATTAGCCAGCCTTTTTTCTCCAAGCTTTCTAATTGCTGGAAAAACGATTTATCTAAAGGTAAAATGGCTTTTAAATGCGCTAAACTTACCCCCCACTTAGCACGAAGTCCTGTCAATAGTAACTCGTTAAATTGATTCTCTTTAGTAAGTAGCTCAAAATCAAATGCGGGTTCATTATTTTCAATTCCTTGGATATAACGTTGGTTGTTCGCTACGTTCCAAGAACGATATTTACCATCGTACGAATGGGCGGAAGGTCCAACTCCTAAGTAAAATGCTCCTTTCCAATAACTGGAATTATGCTTTGAAATATACGTTGGAAGTGCAAAATTTGAAATCTCGTAATGTTCAAATCCAGCAGTTAACAATTCATTTTGTAAAATCGTAAAATGTTCATTTTGCAGTTCATTACTTGCTGGTTGTATTTTCTCTTTTTTCACCCACGAAGAAAGTACCGTATTTGGTTCAACGGTTAAGCAATACGCTGAAATGTGCTGCACCCCTAATTGTAATGCTGTTTGAATCTCTTGTTTCCATACCTCATGTGTCATATTTGGCAAGCCATAGATAAGATCGATACTAATATTTCGAATCCCAGCCTGTTGAGCAAGTGAAATACACGCTACGCTTTGTTCGACAGTATGCGCACGATTCATCCATTCCAAGGATTCTGCGTGAAAAGACTGTAAGCCAATACTCAAACGATTTACTCCTGCCTGAACCCACGCTTGTGCTTTAGTCGTATCGATATCATCCGGATTTGATTCCAAGGTGATTTCAGCATCCGGATGGACTTCAAAATATGTATGAATCGTATCCAGTATGGTACGTAATTCTTCAAATATTAATAAACTTGGGGTACCTCCACCAAAATAAATGGTATCAATTACATGGTTAGTCAGTGAATTTTTCCGTGAAATTAATTCGACACATATCGCTTGCACCATTGCATCCCGGTATTTTTCAAAAGTCGTACTGAAATGAAAGTCGCAATACGTACATGCTTTTTTACAAAATGGAATATGGATGTAAATACCTGCCATAGTAATCAATATCGTACAAAAGGTTTAGTTATTTCAGAACTAACTCCAACAATTCGCACATAATACATACCTGCTTGTAATTGAGAAATTGGGACTTCAAATTCTTGGTTATTTACCGTATAACTATTTATTAACTGACCTGTGATTGTATAAACTTCAATGTTCTTAATTAAATTATTTTCCGTAGTTATATGAACAATATCTAGATTAGAAGGATTTGGATATAAACGAATTTGACTTTCAAAATCAACTTCTACCACATTGGATACATAACAAAATTTCTTCATAGAGGAGGAAGCGAAATTGGCATTTTCGGGCAATAGTTGAACAACTACTGAGTTTGAATCATCTTTCAGCGTATAAGATCCAACATTTGTGTCATTGATATACATTCCATCTCCAGCAAAATCATAGACTGAAAAAGTGTAACAATTTGGCTCCAAACAAAACTGTTCTTGAATTTTCATCGGTTTTGTTGCGGTTTGAATATAAGGACCGCCTTTATACCATATTTTATTGGTGGAATCTGTCAAATACCAAACATTTTCATCTCCTTCGGTGTCAAGCTGTAACTCTAGGTAATATTTTTGTGGATTTTGAAGTATTTTGAAGGAGCTTGATAAGCTATTATTATTTATTTCTGCATCTACTACCGTTGTATCTGCAAGTAAAGTAGCAGTAAACGTATGTATTCCTTTATCAAACTTTACACCTGACAAACGTATGGTATCTGTTTCATACAAGGCTAAGTTTCCAGTCCACGTTTTGTCTATGAAAGAACCTGTATCATATGCATACCGCAAACGGATAGATTTCAAAGTATCTGATCCACCATTGGTAATTATAACAAATGGAATTAAGGAATCCATACACAAATTCCCTTTTAAATTCGTTGCGTTATAGGTAATAAAAGGATCATACTTAGTGATCGAAGTACCATCTAAAAAATCAACGTTTGCATCTACTGGATCTAACCAATTACTTAAGCGAGTTTCTGGTGTACCTCCACCTTTCCACGATTCGCTAAATTTCGCGTAATAATCCGTCAAAAACTTGGATATACAATCCGAATCGCCCCCATGTAATTGTCCCACGACACGGTGCTTTTGATCAAACAATGGCGAACCTGAAGATCCTGACTCCGTTATACCTTGGTCCCAATTTGCACGCCAATGATTGCGTGGTTCCCCTTTATTAAACGCTTCAGCAACTAATGGTTTAAAGTCTAACGATATTTTTTTAATATCCGCAATTGGGTGATGAATACTCATTCCTGCTTGAGGTATATCACCGGATTTATCCCAACCCGCATATACCACTTCCCATTCCGGTGCAGGAGATGCATTTAATTCACATAATATAAAATCCGTCGTTTTATACGAAGCTACTAATGATGCACCATTAATGGACTTGTCTTTAGGCCCATCCACAGATGGCTTGGATGTGCCACAATCTGCACCATCGGTTGGACTTTCCCAACGAAAACGAAAGATCCAAGATGCTGGATTCGTTCCACAATGATATGCGGATAGAACATATGGTTTAAAAGGTCCAGCAGTAGTATTCATCAATGTACCTGTGCAAAATCCACCCGTACTATTAATCAGCATGGCAACTGCATTCCGTTGTTTTTCAAATCCTTTCCCTTGTGGACAATTAACATCTATATTACAAATGCCAGAACTATTAAAACTTCGTTTTATTAATGCCTCTAACGAACGATAACCATGAATAACAGATCCAAGATGCAATAATGAAGTCCCTCTATTCTCTTTTGGTTCGATAAGTTCAATTATAATCTTAGAATCTTCCACCAATTCTGTTCCAAGAACTGCTGCTTTCGAATTATTTAAACTAGTATAGGCACCAATATAGCTATTAGTTGTTGCACCCACGATATACAAGCGAGTTCCCATATTTAGATGAAAACGATCAAATACAAGATTAATGGACAAAGCGTTTGGACAAGTAATCCCAAGTTGATATACCAATGTACCATTCTGCAAGGTATCTATTTTTGCCGATTTCAATACGTCTAAACCAAGCTCAAAGGCTTTTCCATATTGTTGTACTTTCTCCCTATTATTTAAATCTTCCTGTTCATTTTTAGCAATTTCTTCGTCCGCATTTACCGACGGCATAATTAAAAAATCAGAAATCTGAGATACTGCTTTGGAAATGGAATAAGGTAATCCGGGAGTTGTTTGCGTTAATACACTTCCGATACATAGTAAAAATAGGATCAATAAATATAAACGCATGTACAAGTTGGATAATACTCGGTGATGAAAGTACGTTATTTTTTGAAGATAGCAAAAGGCAACATCATTTTGCTTAATAATTGTTAATATTTCAATTTTAAAGTTGAAAAGGATCGTTAGCTATTATAAAATAAACTAAATTAGTTTCGGAATTACACATTTAAGTATATATTTGCATGCAAAATTCCTGGATGAAAATAGTAATAGGTAGAATCATAAACATGTTAGCAGTTTTAATACTGCTATTTGGTCATGTATCTGCGGCTAACGCTTCCACTTTCAAATATTCTAAATCCGACAAATCACTCAAATTTCACAAAATCAACTTAGTTGATGATGTGAATTCGTTTTTGGAAGACGAAGAAGAGGAAGAGGAAGAGGAAAATTGTCTGCTTCATTATTACATAGTACCATTTGAAAATTCGATCGAGTACCTTGAATTCGAAAAGAAGATCCTTTATAATCAAAAGTTTTTAGACTACAAAAACGAACAAAACACTACTCTTCCACTCTGGCTAGAAGTCAGACATATTATTATTTGATTCAGCCATTCGCTTCGCATTGTTATATCAATGTTTGTATCCGAAAATGCATAATCAAACTAATTAATTATGGAAAAACTTTCAAGTTCTTTTGACCTGAAATATACTGTTCAAGAACTCAAAAAATATTTACCAACGCAAGGCCCACTAAAAGATTATATCTTTTTAAATTCGTTAGCCTGTTTTCAAGACCTTCCTTTTCATGAAGCGATGAAACGATCCTCCGAAATTTTCGGATATAAAACGTATTTAGATCTAAATGAGTATCGGGACTTTTATGCGAAAGGACAAATACGCAAAGAGGTATTAGAAAAAGTACTCATTGATCAAAAAGGTTTAGAAAATCTTAGTTTTTGGAAACAAAAATTACTAGATCAAGATTACCAAATTCGAATCAATTCGCGTGTCGGAAAATTACGAGAAGCTTGGAAAAAATTCTTAAAAATCGATGTAGACAATTATGTTCACCTCAATCTTTTTAGAATTGTTGGTGCATATCTAGACCAAGGAATTTCTATTTGGAACTTTCCAGCAAACAAAAAAGGTTTAAGAAACTCACTAATTGAATTAGAAAAAAATAGTTTCGCTAGCTTCTTCCGAACTAATCGTGCAAAAAAATTACTGGCAAACAAATCTATTGGGATAAAAGATTTACTGGATATTTTAGTTGGTAAAGAAGAATTATACTTTCAATATGTTTTTGATCAACAATTTGAGCATCAAGGATGGTCTGGATTGGTTGCATATCTAGAAAAAAATTCGCATGTTCTTTTAGACAAACGCGCAATCATTTTAGAGGATTTTATTTTTCTAGAATTATTGTTAGAAATTGACACTTTGGATGACCGATATGCAGGAAAATGGACAGCTTTAGGCTTACTAGCTAAAAATGGCGGTAAAGATATATTTGCACCTACGCGCAATGTAGAAATTGCGGAAGTGTTAAAATTATGGCAAGAAGCATACGAATGGTCGTACTATGACGATGTTTTGTTTTATTTAGCAAAACAAGAAGCAGAACCAATCCAAGAGAATGTAAGTTTCCAATCCTTATTTTGTATTGATGACCGTGAATGTTCGTTCAGAACCTATGTTGAAAAATGTGATCCACAAGCGGAAACTTATGGAACAGCTGGTTTCTTTAACATTGAATTTTATTACAAACCAGACGGTGGAAAATATTTAACAAAATTATGCCCTGCACCACTTACCCCTAAATACCTGATTTTAGAAAAAGCGCATAAATACATACACAAAAAAGAAGTAGGTTTTTCCAGTAAAAGTCATGGGTTATTTATAGGTTGGTTGTTGACACAAACCATGGGGTATTGGGCTGCATTTAAACTCTTAAAATATATTTTCAAACCAAGTTATGGGAATACAACCGTGAGCTCGTTTCAACACATGAGTCCTACAAGTTCTTTGATTTTTGAGAATACAGGAGAAAACCATAAAGAACATGAACTCACAATAGGCTTTACTACTGTTGAAATGGCCGATCGTATCGAGGGATTACTAAGAAGTATTGGTTTAATTGATCACTTTGCACCGCTTATTTATGTGATTGGTCATGGATCTACCAGTGCAAATAATGCCTATTATTCTACCATGGATTGCGGTGCATGCTCTTGTAAACCAGGATCGGTTAACGCTCGATTAGCTGCATTAATGGGTAATCATTCAGAAGTTAGAAAAATATTAGCCGAAAGAGGTATTCATATCCCGATCGAAACGCAATTTATTGGAGGACTTCATGATACAGCGCAAGATTTAATGGTGTATTACGATATCGTTCAATTAACCGAATCTAATCAGCAACATCATTTAAAAAATCAAGCAGTTTTCAATCGTGCGTTAGAACTAAATGCAAAAGAACGCTCACGACGATTTATGTCGGTGGATACTACCAAATCTTTGAAACAAGTACATAAAGCGGTTCAAACACGATCGTTTTCTTTGTTCGAACCAAGACCTGAATTAGACCATGCGACAAATAGCCTTTGCGTTGTTGGAGGTCGTTGGTTAACAAAAAATGTGTTTTTAGACAGACGTGCATTCTTGAATTCGTATAATTACAAACAAGATCCTACAGGAACTTTTTTATTGACGATATTGAACGCTGTAACACCTGTTTGTGGCGGAATTAATTTGGCGTATTATTTTGCCAAAGTAGATGACCAAAAATTTGGTTCTGGCTCTAAATTACCGCATAATATCGTTGGTTTATTTGGTGTTGCAAACGGTATTGAAGGAGATATTCGGCCTGGATTACCTAAGCAAATGGTAGAAGTACACGATCCGATGCGTCTGATGTGTATCGTAGAACATTATCCTGAAATCGTTCTTGACGTGTTAACCAAAGCTCCGAACACTTTCCAATGGTATCAAAATGATTGGATTAAACTAGTAGTTATACATCCTGAAACTAAAGAATTGTTTTTATTTAAAAAAGATCAATTTAGTAGCTACATGCCGCAACATGCTGTATTAAAAACAAGTAATGATTTAGAACGTTTAGTGGAATCTAGTCATCGAAACATTTCGGTTCATCAACTAACAAAAGTATAAGGTCATGGAATATTTATTACATTATTTTTTAGTAATTCCTTTGTTAGGATACCTAATCAGTCTATTGATTCCAGCTAGGAATGAATTTATTATTTCTCGTTTAGCATTTATTACTTTAAGTATACAATTAGTTTTTGCCATCGGCTTTACAATTGCTTGGTTAAAATCAGGTCATACGGATATTAATTTAGCAGAATTTTCTATCTATAAAACAAAAGGTTATGATTTCTTAATTGACTTATATTTCGACCGAGTTTCTGCCTTGTTTTTATTAATGGGTGCATTTTTAACATTTTTGATTACCTATTATAGTCGTTTTTATTTACACCGTGAACAAGGATTTAAGCGTTTCTTCAATACGATATTGTTGTTTTATTTAGGATATAACATCATTATTTTATCTGGAAATTTTGAGACACTGTTTATTGGATGGGAATTTTTAGGTATTTCTTCTTTTTTATTAATCGCCTTTTATAGAGATCGTTACCTTCCTGTAAAAAATGCATTAAAGATTTTTTCATTGTATCGTATTGGGGACATTGGGTTGATTCTTGCCATGTGGTTAAGTCACCATTTATTTCATGAAAATGTGACCTTTGGTAAAATGCACAATGCAGAACTTGTAAGTCATTTACTTCAAAAACATAGTTGGGAAGGATTTTTTATCTCGTTTGTAATCTTAGTTGCTGCATTGGTAAAATCAGCACAACTCCCCTTCTCGTCTTGGTTACCACGCGCGATGGAAGGACCTACACCCTCTAGTGCTATTTTTTACGGTTCTCTTTCGGTACATATTGGAGCGTTTTTGCTTTTACGAACTCATCCATTTTGGGAGCACCAAACGGTAATACGTGTAATTATTGGACTCCTTGGTGTATTAACCTGTTTCGTTGCAAGTTTGATGGCAAGGGTTCAAACATCCGTTAAAAGTCAAATTGCATATTCTTCTATTGCACAAATTGGATTGATTTTTCTAGAAATTGTTGCTGGATTTGATAATTTAGCCTTGTTTCACATTTGTGGGAATGCTTTACTAAGAACCTACCAACTTCTAATTTCTCCATCTATTGCAAGTTATAAAATCAAAGAGCAGTTGTACGCTTATGAACCTCGTGAAAAAACGATTGAAGATAGTTTTCCAAAACGCATCGAATATTCTTTTTATATTTTAAGCTTGAAAGAATGGAATTTAGAAACGATTATCTATCAATTATTTATTTCACCTATAAAAAAGGTTGGACAAAAATTTGGATTTTTCAGACTTAAACTTGGACTACTATTTTTTATAGCAATTTATGTGTCTGGCGTTGTACTTCTCTTTATGAAGTCAATGATCCCTGTTTTTCTAGAAAATTACCTACCTGGATTCTTTGCATTTATTGGTTTATTAATGGTCATAAAAGCATTTACTGAACGAAGAAATGTGCAACTTAGCTGGTTCATGGTTATGATGAATCATTTTTGGATTGCTTTGGCTATCTCCATTAATTCTGAGATTCATTTTTCTACCATTGCAATGTATCTATCCGGTGTTATTGTTTCAGGTGGAGTGGGTTATGCCACTATACGTATCCTAATTAAAAAAGAAAAAAGAATTACACTTGCACGTTTTCAGGGACATGCTTTTGAATATCCAATGATTGCATTTGTATTTCTTTTAGCATGCTTAGGAATGGCAGGTTTTCCTATTACCCCAACAATGATTGGAGAAGATTTAGTTTTTTCTTCGATTCGAGAAGACCAGTATTTTTTAGCGCTTTTCTTAGCAATCAGTTTAATTGTAGATGGATTAGCATTGGTAAGAATTTATGCGCGCTTGTTTTTAGGACCACATGTAAAAACCTATCATTCAATTGCACATAAATCCAGTTGATTTTGACTGCGCTCACTCTGAACTGATTTATTTATCTGAGCAGAGTCTATTAAAACTAAATTTTAAAACTTTAAATTAAACAAAAATGAAAACTCAAAACAAAAACAACTTACCAAAAGATGGTATAGCAGGATTAAAAGAGAACTTTAGTTCGGATGCCCTTTCCGGATTTTTAGTATTCCTATTAGCACTTCCTTTAAGTTTAGGAATTGCCTCCGCAAGTGACTTCCCTCCTATTTACGGTTTAATTACTGCAATGGTTGGTGGATTAATCGTTAGTTTATTTGCAGGTTCTTTATTGACGATTAAAGGTCCTGCAGCAGGATTAATCGTAATAGTTGCTGGCTCTGTTGCAGAACTTGGACATGGGGATTCTACCTTAGGCTGGCATTTAGCTTTAGGCGCAATCGTTGTAGCAGGTGTTTGCCAAGTGCTTTTCGGTGTGCTTAAGTTAGGTAAATTAAGTGATTTCTTTCCGCTGTCTGCTGTTCACGGAATGTTAGCTGCAATCGGAATTATAATCATAAGTAAACAATTACACATACTTTTAGGATTTAATCCATTAACAGAAGCAGGAAAACCAATGGTTGAACCACTTGAATTAATTCATGAACTTGGAAATACATTTGCGAATTTCTTTAAACACAAAGATGTGGTAATTGTTGGTTTAGTAAGTTTGACGATTGTTTTTGCATGGCCACGAATTCCAGTAAAAGCAATTAAAAAAATTCCTGCAGCATTAGTTGTATTGGTAGTTGCAATACCACTAGCACATTTCTTACACGTAGTAAACGAACCAGATACAGTAGATGCTGCTGGTAAAACAATCAAAGGATTTTCTCCATTATTGAACTTTAAAGACGGATTATTAGATATTATTCAAGTCAATGTAAGTTTTGATGGGTTTTCGCAAATAGGTACATTTATCAAATTTGTCATCATGTTTGCATTAGTTGGTTCATTAGAGGCATTGCTAACGGTTAAAGCAATTGATATGGTAGATCCTTTTAAACGTAAAGCAAATACAAATAAAGACTTAATTGCTGTTGGTGTTGGTAATATTGTTGCAGGTGTATTAGGTGGTTTACCAATGATTAGTGAAGTAGCTCGTTCTTCTGCGAATGTTGCTAATGGAGGAAAAACACGATGGGCAAACTTCTTTCACGGTTTCTTTATCTTATTATTCTTACTTTTTGCTACAAAATTTAGCGACATGATTCCTAAAGCGGCTTTAGCTGCTATGTTAATTGGGGTAGGCTATAAATTAGCACATCCAAAAGAATTTGGTCACATGGCAAAAATTGGTTGGGAACAAATCATCATTTTCTTGACCACCATTCTCTTTACCTTAGCTACGGATTTATTAGTTGGTATTGGTGCAGGTATCGTAATCAAAATCATTTTCCACGTAATGCATGGTGCTCCATTGAAAAACTTATTTAGTTCTAAAGCTAGAATTGAAGGTAACACAATCATAGTAGAAGGTGCAGCAGTTTTCAGTAACTTAATTGGTATCAAAAAACAAATTGCCAAATTCAGTTATACGGACAATGTAGTTTTCGATGTTACCGCTTGTAAATTAGTGGATCATACCGTTATAGAAAACCTACACCATATCAAAGATGATTTTGAAAATGAAGGTGGTTCGTTTACAATTAAAGGGATTGAAGAATTTAGACCAGCTACAAAATCGAAGCACAAATTTGCTGCAGTTATAAAATAAAATACTATTAATTTCCTCCCTTAAGGGAGGAAACAAACTAAAATCAAATAATAGATATATGAAAAAAATATTTTTAGCATCATTCCTCCTTTTCTTAGCTTCTATAACTTTCGGACAAAAGAAAATATCGGAACAAAACCATGCCTGGACAACCTACCAAGGAAATCATAAACTTTCCAAAAAATGGGGTTTACATACCGAATACCAATGGCGTCGTGCAGATTTCTACCAACATTGGCAACAATCTCTTATGCGTATAGGTTTAGATTATCATTTGAACCCAAATGCATTTGTAAGTGCTGGTTATGGAAATATTATCACCTTTCAATACGGTGAAATACCTGTTAATCATCAATTTAACGAACATCGAATTTGGGAACAGTTTACGCAAAAAAGCACCATTGGTCGTGTTGATATCCAACATCGATATCGATTAGAACAACGTATCCTAGATAATTACATAAAATCAGGGAATGAATACGTAAAAGATGGCACTGTATTTAGAAATCGTGTTCGTTATAGAGCGATGGCATTTATCCCTTTGAATCATACTTCGATGTCAGACAACACATTATTTTTAAATGTGAATGACGAGGTATTTTTAGGCTTTGGAGAAGGAATCGGGACTAATATACTGGATCAAAACCGATTACAAGTAGCATTAGGTTGGAAATTCAACTCAAAATGTATGGTTCAAGCAGGATACATGAATCAGTACGTAGTTAAAAATGCAAAAGTTTCTCTTACAAATACGGTATTGGATCAGGCAGAAAATAATAACACACTGACAATCGGTTTAACCTATAATTTTGATTTCTCCAAAAAGGAGGCTACAAAATAAATACATGAATCTTCATTAAGTTGGGTATACTAGTTTTTCTTTTTTCGATTGGATGCTCCAAGAAGAAAGAAAAACTAGTTACACTAACTTCTGAGTAAGATGCTATATCTGTTTGTGCAGATACTTTGTATGTTTCGTATTCAACAAATACTAAATACTTAGTATATAAAATGTTAGTCTACTGCTTCAGCTCAAAATTTCATAAGGTAAATAGGAACAGTTCCATTTGCAAAAGCTGGAATTTTAGCAGATTGTATAATAGGTTCAAATAGCGAAATCTTAATGCACAACCATATTAGGTTGCTACATTACATTCATGTTTGTTCAAAGCGATACAACAATGGATTAAAAAGAGATATTCAAATAATTAATTCTTGAAATAGTTTGTAATATTAATGAAAACCAACAAATAAAAAGTTTATTAGAAATCTACTTTAAATTTTATAAAAAAACATAATTTTGTACGAACTACTAAAAAAAATGTCTCAAAAAAGAAAAAATAATTTCCTACTTTTTCATTTTATTTTTTTCTCATTCTCTGTCGCTTTCAGTCAACAAAACTTCGTTAACGTACCATCTTCCGAAGTTACAGATTCTCATAAAGTTTTCTTCCAACAACAACTAAATATAGGGAAACAACTGCAATTTAATTCGACACTAGACTTTGGATTAGGAAAAGGATTTGAAGTAGGTTGTAATTTACTTGGTTTAAATTATCCAAGTACAGCTTCTTCTTCTGGACCTTTAATCATGTTAAATGGATTAAAACAGTTTAAAATTACAAAAAGTAGCTCGCTTAATTTCGGAGCTCAATTTGGAACGAATGCAACAAAACACATTTCGAATATTCATGGCGCGAATATTCTATACATGAATTATAGAATTAAAGATTTACTAGTTAAAGAAAGTAATTTAGTATTAGGTACTTATTATCATTCCTACCATTATGGAGGAATAGGTAATCGAACAGGATTTTGGATTGGTCTAGAAATTCCAATCACTCATAATTTTCACCTCATGGCGGAAGACATAATTGGAAATACGGATATTGCTGCTTCCTGTTTAGGGATGATTTATTATCCAATTGACTGGATGCCATTAACATTTGGTTGGCAATTTAATCACAATCAAGTTTCTCAAAGTTCATTTGTTTTTGAGTTAACAATTACACCCAAACACCATAAAAAATAAAGTGTAATTTTTCTATAAAGCCTCAATTTCCTCCACTTGGGATTCCCAAAGGGAAACTAAAATATCTAATTCTTTTTTGATAGAATCATATTCCGACAAAACCTTCTCCGCATTTGTTTTGTCTGCATAATCCAAGGTTGCAATTACCTCATCCATCGCTTTCACCTTATTCTCTAAGGTTTCTATTTGCTCCTCCGATCGTTTAATCTGATTTTGCAAGGAATTTTTCTTACGTTTCAATTCTTTTTGCTCGTCCTGTGACAACTCCTTCTTTACCTCTTTCACTTCTACCTTCGCTTTCGTAACTTCTTCGCGCTTTCCTCCTTGCTCTAAGTTTGTCGAAGGTTCAATGTCCAACGTCATTTTCTTCGCTAAGTATTCCTTTACATCATAATGGTATATTTTCAAGGTTTTATCTTGAATATCCCAAATGCGATTGGTTAGACCATCTAAAAATTCACGGTCATGCGATACTACGATAAATGTTCCTTCATAGTTAATCAAGGCACGTTTTAATACTTCTTTCGATTGTATATCCAAGTGATTCGTAGGTTCATCCAGAATCAAAAAATTACATGGACTTAACAACAACTGACATAAAGCCAAACGCGTACGTTCACCACCAGAAAGTACACCTACTTTTTTATCTACTTCTTCTCCAGTAAACAAGAAAGTTCCTAAAATAGAACGCAAATCTTTCCGTATTTCTCCCTCCGCGATGTCATCAACGGTTTCGTAGATCGTTTTGTTGACATCTAATTTTTCTGCTTGATCTTGCGCGAAATACGTGATTTTGACATTATGCCCATAATTCACACTACCATCGCCATCCAAGGTTCCCATGATGCGTTTTAACAAGGTAGATTTACCAACACCATTCGGGCCTAAAAGCGCGATTTTCTCCCCACGACCAACCGTGATACTTATCTCTCTGAAAAGCACTTTATCGTTAAATGTTTTTCCCATGCGCTCCATTTCCAAAATCCATTTACCTGGTTGTAAACTTAATGGAAATGAAACTTTCATTTTTGCAACAGCATCGTTCTCCACCTCAATAATTTCCGTTTTGTCTAACTTTTTCATCAAGGATTGTGCGAATGCCGCTTTACTTGCTTTCGCACGGAATTTATCAATTAACTCTTTGGTATGTTTGATGTCTTTTTCTTGTTGTTTTTTCGCGTTGGTCATTAGGGCTAACTCCTCTTCCCGACGAATTTTATATAAGGAATATGGTAATGGATAATCGTTCACTTTCCCTTGCGAAATTTCCAAGGTACGTTTGGTAACATTATCCAAGAATAAACGGTCGTGGGAAATCACGATGACAATCCCTTCAAACTTGGTCAAGTAATTCTCTAACCAGGATATTGAAATGATATCCAAGTGGTTAGTAGGCTCATCTAGTAATATAACGTCTGGCTTATTTACCAATATTCGCGCTAATTCCGCACGCATTTTCCAACCTCCAGAAAACGTACTCAATTCGCGATTAAATTCTCCTGTCTCAAAGCCTAAACCAACTAATATCGAAGCGATTTTCTCTTCCCATTGAAATCCTTCATGAAAAGCAAATAAATCATTTAACTCTGTTAATTCATCCAATAACGCTAGATAAGATTCATTTTCATAATCCGTTCGCGTCACTAAATCATGATTAATCTCATCCAAACGTGTACGCACACGATTCAATAATTCATTGGAATAGAACAAGTAATCGTAGACTGTTTTCGAAGTGTCAATTTTAATGTCTTGTGTCAAAAACCCAATTGTAGTATCTTTTGGGGTATGAATTCTTCCCTCGGAAGGTTTTTCCATTCCCGACAATAACTTCAACATCGTTGATTTACCTGCACCATTTTTTCCAGCTAAACCAATTTTATCCCCACGATTAATTTGTAAGGTAATGTCTTTGAATAAATGTCCTTGCGGGAGGTAAACTCCAAGTTGTTCTAAATTAATCATGGTGCAAAGATAGGGAAATACTACCCCAATCGCTCCATAAATTCATCGATCCTTTTATAGATATTCATAAAAAATTTATTTCGGATTTTTTGAGAGCATTTAGACAAAGGGGTGGAATTATCCATAATTCGTTTAATCCATTTTTCGTTTTCATGAATAAAAACAGGTTCTACACATTTCAAGATGTTAAATGTATTAAAACTCAAATATAAAAAATTGACAGTTTCTAATTTAGCGAGTACACAATTGTTACCTATAGAAACATCACTTACATACAATTGAAATGGATCAGAGCTATCATTATTATTTTTGTATCCATGAATCGTTTGACGCTCAATTTTCTCTACCATCTTTTTGACTTCCGTACAAATCGCATAGGTGGTTTTTTTGGAATCAATGTAACCCGCATCATTATAAAAATCAATCTGTTTCAAAAAACTGTTGACGGTATTTTCTGTCCAAATTTCCAAGGAGGGAATACGTTTGTATTTTTCAGATAAATCTCGGGAAATATTTATAATCTCTTCATTAATAACATTTTCTGAAAAAATTTTCTGTTGGAATTCTTCCGTATACAA
>Ga0114962_10002533_pt1 | contig 15179 bp, 10 predicted proteins | sample C_130820_MF_Meta_FD_87017 | JGI IMG/M metagenome (GOLD analysis project Ga0114962, IMG submission 87017) | Freshwater microbial communities from Lake Croche, Canada to study carbon cycling - C_130820_MF_MetaG | ecosystem: Environmental > Aquatic > Freshwater > Lake | place: Lake Croche, Canada...
ACGACGCGTCGCGCTCTGCCGCCCGTCTCGGTTAGCGTCACCCAGAATGATCTGACCCTGTCAGTGGCCATCGGTTTTGCCAAGGGCACCATGCTGGGAATGCTTTCAATGAAGGTAGGAACTGGTTCCTACAGCGCAATCTGTAATGCCGATGCCGGTGACAATTGTGGTGATGGCCCTTACGACATCGACATGGGAGAAGGCCAGATTGGCAAGGCAGTTATTTTCCGAATTGTGACAACCCCGACTCTTGACACCATTCCCGACGCAGCTCCGTTTTTCACCGACCCGTACACGCTCGCGCAAGCTGCACCACCCACAGATGTGACTGTGATCCAAGACGGTTACAACTTGAAAATTGCCGTTACGGTGGCTGCCGGTGAGACAGTCGGTGAAGTTGTCGTTCGCACAATCAGTTCACCGGATGGCGAAATTGTGGCCCCGGTGAATGGACAGTACATCTATGAATTGTCACCTGATGATTTGGGTCATGTAGTTCGAGTCAGCGCAACGGCCGACGTTGCAGGGCAGGCAACATCTGGTGTAAAGGTGACATCCATTACCCCTTCAATTGCGAGTCAGCCGAAGTTAGGCGCGGTCAAGCAGGCTGAGGGCGTGGCTGCGACAGTGCCCGTCACGATACCCAAAGGCAGTTCTATCTTCGTGCAAGCTACTGTTGGCGGCGTTGATCGTGCCGTCACGGTCAAGTTGGGTGTTGCCCGCGTTGCCTTGTATCCAACAGATGCGGATCAAAAACTTGTGTTCTATGCTCACGGGATTAAGGATGGCCTGCCAGATTCGGATGAGGTAGCGACTGATGAGTTCATCGTGGCTGGAGCAGATGCACCTGCTGCTGTGAACGTAAGCGCGTTTGGTACTTCGCTGTGTGGCAAACCAGAGCTTGACGTTAATCAAACCATTGGCAGTTTGACGGCCTCGGTTAATGGGGTTCGTCGCCAAATTGTTGTCAGCGGTGGAAAGAGTTGCATCGAGTTGACCAAGGCAGATGTTGGCAAGTCTGTGGTGTTTAGTGCAAGTGCCCGCCGCATAGGTCAAGTCGACTCCTTGGCCACAGACAGTGAGCCATTTGTTGTGGTTGCGGCAGCAAAGCCCGCTGTGACCGTGACTCAAAAAGGTAAGTTGATTACGGCGACAATCAAGATTGCAGCCGGACAACACGTGGGGCTTGCTACTTATGTCGTCGGGAAGAAAGCTGCAGTTATTCTGAAGCCATCAAAAGGCAAGTACACGATCAAGGTGTCAAAGGCTTTGGTGGGCAAGAAGATTGTGGTGAAGGCTTACACGACGCAAGCCGGACTCTTCCCATCAGCGACCGTTTCGAGTAGGGCCCTCATCGTTAAGTAGTTTGGTTGCAGTTGGCTCGCTATTTCAACGCTGCTATCGGGCATCTATTAGTCTATTTTGAAGCGGTTTTGAACAGATGCCAGGCTTTGCTGCTAATTCTGTTCGCGATGGTGGCACCCAAAGCAGCGAGTCCAACACCGAGCACTCCTCCCGTGGTGTTCAAAATTATGTCGCTGACTTGGGCCGTTCGGCCATGTCCGTAGAAGTGTTGTGTAATCTCGATGCTGACCGAGAGTCCGCATATCCCGAGAATGGTGCGGCGCTTGCTCCATGTCAGAGCAAGCGCAGTAGCCAGTGGAACCATTAACATTACGTTGCCAACGGTGTCATGCCATTCTGGCCAGTGAAAAGCTGTTGCCTGCGAGTTGAAGAGTTGGCTTATCCAGCGCACAACAGGGAATAGCTGAAAGCCAACAATTACGCCTTGACGTGATGGACTCATGGTCATTACCAAAATAAATGTCAGGCTGCCAATGATCCAGAGTGTCTGAACAGCGTTTGCTGTTGAAGGTTTGAACCTTGGTGCAAGGTGCATTGCGATGCTGAGTAAAAGCATTCCACCGAGGACCACAAGGTTAATAATCAACCCGTGGTGCACATATAATCTGAAGATAGTTGTCATTGATTTGCAAGTTTATCCCCCGCATATTCAGGTGTGGGATGCGAGTGCTTTAGCAACCGAGTCACATTCTTACTTGTTGGTGAGGTAAGTGAATCTAACTGAATGTTACCTTGCAGGGTTTTCAAGTTGTCCTTCCAACTTTATGTGTTGTTGTGCACCATCCCTTACGGCTACTTCAACCTTGATGTAGCTCAAAATGTTTAAATAGGAACTGATTCGAAAGGTTCGCGCTGTTTGGCTTCATTTGCAGGTCGCTATTTGTGGGGATGCGGCGGCTACTCGCGACTTGTTGCCGAGTAAGGGCGTGGAGACATCCGTACAATTGAATGGCTAGCCGATAAGCGATAGGGTTACTGGGTCAGGAAATAGAGACACTGAATCGATACACAGACGCAGTTACAGCAGGAGATTATGGTGAAAACGTATCAAGTGCGTACAGTTTCCCTGGATTTAGCAATTTTTTCCGCAGTTGTCGTGGCGCTCTCAACTTTCAAGCGAGACAGTGATGAGACCTTTCTCTTCACAACCGCACAAATTCGGCCAGCCGGGATTCTCGTTGTGGTGCTGGTTTGGTTAACTGCTATGGCCGTAGATGGCGCCTATAACATCCGGTATTTGGGAACAGGTGTTCAGGAATTCAGGATAGTTGCGAGGGCATCGTTTCGCGCTTTTCTCATGCTGTGCCTGTTGGCCCTTGTTACAAATGTTCATCCACCTCGCATCAATCTTTTCCTTGGGTGGTTAGTCAGCCTTGTAACGGTAACGTTGGGGCGCAAATTCTTGCAGGTTCGCATCCATGCTGAACGCCGAGCAGGAAAATCGATGCGCAACACCCTGATTCTGGGTACGACTGAGTACGCAACGCAGATGTCCGAGCGACTCCTGGATGAAACCGACCTGGGTCTGAAGCCTGTGGGTCAGTTACCAATCGATTTGCCAGATTCACCACTTCAAGTCAATGCCTGGATTGAGCAACTTGATCAGAGCATTCTCACGCAAGACGTCAAGCTTCTTATCATCGAGAACTCCCAAGTGGCAAATGCAGATTTGCTCAGCAAGCTTTCATGGCATCTGAACACGCGCGAAGTGGAGATGCTTGTTGCTCCAACTTTCTTGAATCAATTCGGACCACGTCTCGAGTTCGTGCCGCATGCCGAGCTAGCATTGGTCTATCTTGACGAGCCGCGACTGACACTTGGCGATCGCCTTGTCAAGCGATTCGTAGATATCCTGCTAGCAACTTTCGCAGTTGTTGTTCTCTTGCCTTTCATGCTTGTCATCGCTGTCGGAGTTTTTGTTAGTAGCCCTGGCCCAATCTTCTTCATTCAAGATCGAGTCGGTTTGGCTGGAAGCAGATTTAGATTTGTGAAGTTCCGCACGATGGTAGTGGGCGCTCAAAATATGCGCCAAGATATTTTGGGCAAGCCTGATGAAGACATGCCTGACCGATACAAGAGTGATCCACGAATCTATCCATTTGGTCGAATCCTTCGACGCCTGTCGCTTGATGAATTACCGCAGCTTTTCACAGTAATCCGAGGCAAGATGTCTTTGGTTGGTCCGCGACCACTCTTGATTGAAGAATTAGATTTACTCGGGGATGAAGATCATCGTCGCCATCTGACCAAGCCCGGACTGACGGGTCTTTGGCAGATTAATGGACGCAAAGAAACCACATGGGATCAGCGAATTCAACTCGATCTTGACTATGTGCATAACTGGTCAATTGGACTAGATGTCGGAATCATTCTGCGCACCATCAAAGTTGTGCTTTCCGGACACGGATCGTACTAGTCAGTTTTACGTGAGGTTTGAATTCAAAGATGTTTGTGCGAAGTTTATCGTGGGCTTTGAACCCTGGTCCAACCCAGACAACAACGCCAGATTACTAGTTCCGGTCAATAAAAAGAGGTAAACATGAACATCTCAACCGTTAAGTGGTATGCCTCACGGCTAGCGGCAATGAGTTGGCCAGAGCGGATTCACCGAGTCAGGGAATCCTATCTGCGCAGAACGGCTCCGCTCGACGTAAGAGTGGCGATCACCGTGCCAGAACAACTACTGCGGTTACCGTCGATTGACCTCCTGACTCGCTTAGCCAGCGAACAGCATTGCTTCGCGGCACCAACAAAACTGCATGAACCGATTGTGGCCTATGAGCAATTGTGGCCCTTAGATTCACGTGGTCTGCCCAAGTGGCATGTAATGCTTAATGGCGCAGATTCCTCAGCAATTCCGTGCTTCAAAGTGCACTACCGTAATTCTTCAGATTTGAAAGATGACGTTCGGATTAACTGGGAACTCAACCGATTAACCTGGCTTATTCCTAGTGCGGTGTGTGCTCGAAAAACACAGAATGAGTCCATCGAAAAATATGTCATTGAAGTTCTCGAAAGTTACCTAGAGTCTGACCGTGTCGGCTACAGTTCACGGTGGTCATCGGCCATCGAATTAGCCATGCAAGCCATGACGCTCATCATTGTCAGCTCCATTCTTGGCGAAACTGCGATATCGCCAGATTTGCAGACTCGACTGAGTGCGGCGATTTTGACGCGATACGAATGGCTCGAACGATTCCCTTCCAAATTTTCATCAGCCAACAACCACTTGCTTGCAGAGCTGGCTGCCCTCAGTGTCATCTCTGGCCTGATTCCTTCTCTTGCTAGCGAGCACAAGAAGCATGTGCAGGAATTTTCAACTGAGTGCGGTCGACAATTTAACGACGATGGTTTAAACGCTGAATTGGCTACCGACTATCACCTGTATGCATTGGACCTCATGATTTCGGTGCTCTACTTGAGTCCTCAACCTATGCTTTCTGAGTTGCGGGTTCTGACTGAACACGTGGCACGAACTACAAAGTCCATTGCAAACTTTTGCGGATTCTGGCCAAGAATCTCTGACTCTGACCATGCAGCATTGCTTTCAAACGCAACAGCGGAACCTAATCGAGCTCTGTGGCTAGCTACCTTCTGCGAAGAACTTATGAGCATTCGTCTTGAGTGCAGTGATGACGCCGTGTTGTCGTTAGCTTCCAGTGGTTACTCATTCATAAAGTCCGAGAATCAGGCTCAGGAACTGCTATTACTGGTTGACCATGGGTACTTTGGATTCGGTGATATCGCTGGGCATGGACATGCCGACTCTGCTGCAATTTGGATGTGGGTGAACCAGGAGCCGGTGCTCGTCGAGTCTGGCACCTACAGCTACCACTCCAGGTCTGACCTCAGAGACGCGTTGCGCTCCTCGATGATGCACAACACCATCTCTATAAATGGAGCCAGTACCAGCACTCCGGATGGACCATTCCTGTGGCTCAGATCTAAGCGTGCCGCTGCTCGCTTGGCTTCTATCGACGGCAAGCATGTTGAAATTGAAGTAGACATTCCAAAGAGTCCAGCTGTTCCCTCAGGCGCTACACACTGGCGAACTCTGGAACTTAGCGGTTTGAGACTCAAAGTGACTGAAAGAGTGCAGGCGCAGGATTCATTTGAATTAGCAAGCCACCTCATTGTGGATCAAGGGTATGCCGTAAGCGAGTCAAGTTCTGCCGGTCAAGTTGCCTTGGTCAGCGCGACGGGGCAAAGGATACTCGTGACTTACGATCCGATGACAATTCGACATGAGCTTGATTCGGTTGAGACGTCCCCAACTTACGGGAAGTTAGAGAAATCCACTAGAATATCGTTAATCAATGTGCACCAAGACGGCGCACAATCGTTATGTTATGTATTTGAGATGTTAGACCTAACCACCTGAGGGGTATCGGTTCATGAAGATTGCAATTATCGGTCTAGGCTATGTCGGCGCTGTTACGGGTAGCGCGCTTTGTGACATGGGAAATCATGTGACACTAGTTGATCGTGACGAGCGCAAAGTTGAATTGCTCAACAACGCACAGTCCCCAATCGCTGAGCCAGGATTGAAAGAATTGATTGTCAAGGGTGTTTCGACAAACCAGCTAGTCGCCACGACGTCAGTAAAGCAAGCAGGTCTTGATTGCGATTTAGTCATGATTAGTGTTGGAACTCCGACTGATTATGAATCTGGCGCGCCCGACCTAACTGCTGTTCGTCGAGTTTCTGAGGATCTGGCCCAAGCCATCTCCGAACGCACAACCCCATTGCTCGTTGCAGTGTCGTCTACAGTCCCTCCAGGTACCACCGAGACTCTTGTTCGGCCAATCTTAGAAGCAGGTGGCAAGAATGCCGGCAAGTACTTTCTCTGCTTTATTCCAGAGTTCTTGAGAGAGGGCACAGCAATTGATGACTTCCGCTACCCAACTCGCTTTGTTGTGGGTGCTTCCTCAAAGGAAGAGGCAGCAGAATTTGGAGTGTTGCGTAGCGACATCCCAGAAAAGCATCACTATGTTGACACCTCGGTAGCCGAAATGTTGAAGACCACGGAGAACTGCTGGCACGCTACTAAAGTCACATTCGCAAATGAAGTAGAGCGAGTTGCTCAGGCTTACAATGTGGATGCTCAGCAAGTTATGGACCTACTGCTCAAAGACAACAAGCAGAATGTTTCGACGACTTACATGCGTCCAGGCTTTGCTTACGGTGGTTCGTGCCTACCCAAAGACTTACGCTCGATGGTGCGACTGGGTCAGGTAACTGGCGTGTCGACTCCGATGCTTGCTGGTATTTCTGCAAGCAACAGAGACCATGTCGACAGTGCCCTTTCCCGCATCGTTGCAATGGGAAAGCCGCGCATAGGTATCCTCGGGTTGGCATTCAAAGCAGACACTGATGACCTTCGCGAAAGCCCCGCTGTTGACTTGATTGAACTCCTTGTTGGTAAGGGTTTCGCTGTGAACGTCCACGACTATGAGGCACATCGACACCCTGCATTTGGAGCCAATCTGAATGAATGGAATAGGCATGCACACCTTGAGGACCGCATGATTGAGTCGACAGATGAACTGATTGCTGGCTCAGATGTGATCGTGTTAACGCAGTTTAACCGTCGCTACCTTGAGGTAGTTGCGAATCTACCCGCTGGAATAGCATTCATTGACCTTGCTGGTCTAACTACTCGTCCATAGCTGCATCAAACATGGGAAACAAGGAAACAAAACACGTACTTATTCTGGTTGAGAACCTTCCCGTACCGTTTGATCGTCGGGTTTGGATGGAAGCCACAACACTTCAGCAGGCTGGGTATCAAGTGCACGTCATTTGCCCAACGTCTGACAGGCACCCCGAATCACGTGAAGTCATTGATGGTGTCAAAATTCGACGTTACCCGCTTGGTCTTGAGGGACGCTCTTCGCTGGGAACGCTTGCTGAGTATGTTTGGGCACTACTGTGCATGACTTGGCAAGTGTTTGCGGTGGGCCTGCGATATCCAATCAAAGTAGTTCACGTTTGTAATCCGCCAGACCTGCTGTTTCTTGCAACTTGGCCTGCGCGACTTCTTAGACGTGCCAGGACAATTTTTGACCAACACGATTTGTGTCCTGAACTTTGGGAAGCCAAGGGGCATTCGCTATCCGGTTTTTACGCGCGAGCATTGCTCAAGGCTGAGGCAGCCACCTATCGGTGGGCTGATGTAGTTATTAGCACCAACGAGAGTTACAAGCACATCGCTACGACACGCGGGAAGAAGCAGTCGGAGAAAGTTTTTGTTGTTCGTTCGGCTCCTCGAAAGGACTTTGCCACCACTACTTTGGCTCCCACGCGCACAGCAAACGAGGCATACCGAATTGCTTATGTGGGGACAATGGGAGCTCAAGAGGGAATTGACATTTTGCTTGATGCTGTCAAGGCTCTCGTCACTCAGTACGGTCATGTAAACCTAAAGTGCGATCTAATCGGTGGTGGCCCTGAGCGGGATGCCCTGATTGCTTTGAGTACTTCACTCAACCTAGCTGAGTATGTCACTTTCCATGGTCGTGTCTCGGACGAAGATATGCGTGCCTTGATTATGAATGCAGATATTGGTGTAAATCCAGATCGACCAAGCACTATGAACAGTCTTTCGTCCATGAATAAGATTGTTGAGTACATGGCGCTGGGTGTGCCTATGGTCCAGTTCGACTGTGTGGAGGGCAAGCGCACTGCTCTTGAGTCATCCCGTTATGTGACTGAGCCCACAGCAGCGGGCTTGGCGGAAGCGATGCATAACTTACTTTTAGATGCTGAGTCTAGAGAAGAAATGCGCACTTTTGGTCTTGCCAGATTCAATGATGTTCTGTGTTGGGAAGCGCAGTACCCGAACCTTGTTGCCGCCTACTCACATCTCGCCCCACTGTAAGTTCGCAGAGAGGACGCACCCATGACGACAGGAAAGTCAGTAATGAGTAAGCCGCTTAAGGTAATTGTTCTGTCCCCACCCATCGATAAAAGCGGAGGAATCGGTACTTTATTTCGTTACGCGCGCGAAAATTTTACGTCCCATGTGAATGTGGAATTTATTGATACTCGCGGCTACTCGAGTAATCCCTGGTCGTCACTGCTTACTCTGCTTCGTGCGTTGCTGCTGGTCACTTGGCGTCGCCTAACTGGGAATGTGGATGTCATCCATTTAAATTTGGGTCGCAAAGGAGCTGCGATTCGCAAACTATTGCTGACATCTTGGTGTTCGTACGTTTTGCATGTACCTTGCGTTCTACAACTGCACTCTTCGTCGTTTGACAGCTTTGCTGACTCATTAAAACCTAGGGCGCGAAAGCTTTTAGTGCACACTATGAATCGTGCTGCGAGAATTCTTGTCTTAGGAGATGTGTGGCGCGACTATCTCATTTCGATTGGCTGTAAACCGGAGAAGGTTCAGGTTTTTGTCATGGGCGTGCCTGACCTGTCCTCCAACAGACCAGTGGAACCAGTCAACAATCTGGTGAAAGATCCCTTCTACTACATCTTGTTTGCTGGAGAAATGAGCGAACGAAAAGGCTTGCCATACCTCATCGAGTCCCTGGCATTGCCGGGTACTGACAATGTCCGATTAATTGTTGCGGGGGCAGGAGACATCACTCATTGGAAGGGTTTCAGCCAGGCTGCAGGTGTGAGTGATCGAATCACTTTTATCGGTCTCGTAGATCCAAGTTTGATTCACGTCCTGATGGGTTTGGTGAATGGCATGATTTTGCCGTCACGGGCAGAAGGGCTACCGGTTTCAGTGCTTGAGGCCCTGTCTTCTGGTGCTGTGGCGATCTGCACAACTGCTGGCTCTTTGAGCGAATTTATTAGCGACGGAATTGACTCAATAATTTTGGCAAGCCCAAGTCCCCATGACATCGCTGCGGGTCTGCGACGTGCTATCTCGTCGGAGTCAACTTCCCTGGAAGCGCAGGCTAAGAACCTCTGGGTTGCAAACTTTGATGCATCTAGGACGACCCTGAATTTGCAGAATCTATGGCAGGAATCTAGCCAGTTGTAGTGACAACTGCGCCAATGTCTGGCAAGAAGTTTGTCGAGTAGTACGCATTTAGCCTGTGGTTCTATAATATTTTCCGAGAGACGATATTCTTGGGCAAATCTGAGTTTCAACTGTTGGGCTATGTGACTTAGGCTATGGGCATCGACGCGATTTTTGCAAGTGGAATAGAGTGAGGAAATGAGTCAAGCATTGAGCACAACTCCAGTCTTAGTCGTGGCTTCAGGTTATGAAGAAATGCCTAAGTCCCTCTCGGCATCTGCGTTACCGAAAGCAATCGACCCGGGTGTAGGAACTAAAGGTCTAATCTTTTCTACTTTTGCTTACCAAATCATTTTTGACTATTTCCCCTCTGGCCTTCGATTACTGGTCGGTACCGCGCTCGGCGGTGCCTGGGTGGTCTGGTCGGTATGGCATGCCTCTAAGAAACGAATCAGAACCATTGCACCTTACTGGGCGGCACTCCTCATGTTGTTCTGCTGTTTTATCCAACAGTTTGAGTTAGGTGCGTGGCAAGGTTCGTGGCAGGCATTCGCCCGATATGTCACCTGGATTTTGGCTATGCCTGGTTTGCTTTCGCTGAACTTTAGGCCGATTGTAGGTCTGATTCATAAAATGGCACTAGCGATCGTCGCATTGTCGACGTTTAGCGCAGTGACTAAGGGTTACGTTCTGATCGATTCGATGTACCGACGCGGAACATTCACCGGTGGCGAGGAAGCCGCTCACCCGAGTGGGCTTACGATGGCAGCTGCGGTGCTAGTGCTTTTTGCCGTCTGGAATTCAAAGCGAACTGCGCTAAATCTGGCACCGCTCCTACTATCTTTAATTCTTCTTGTCGAGATTCACGTTTCTACGGCACAGCTTCTCGCGTTGGTCCCGATTGCTTGGATATTTGCCTTTGCAAAGTTCAGAGAGACTTCAACGTACCGACGAGCCGCCACTTTATCGGGACAGGCAAGAGCAACACTCATATCTTTGACAGCACTTACCTCTATCACCGTGCTTCACGAACTCGCCACAAATAAAACTGGCGCGGTCACTTCAGCAGGCAATGGACGTTTGGGTACTTGGATTGAACGACTGACCCTATTTCAAGCTAGAAATTTCATCACCAAACTCATTGGGACTGGCCCGTACAGCGATATTCAGATTAGCTCGATTTGGTGGTGGTCAGCGAAGAATGCGCACAATGATGCCATCACATTTCTCATGGAATTTGGCTTCATCGGTCTCATTATTTATTTCTTGATTATCTCAAGCCTGTGGAGCAGTTATCGCAATAAATCGCGTGGGCTAGCCTTGTCTTTCGTCGTTGCGAGTTTCTCCAGCAACGCATTTCTCAACCGACCGGTTATCACAATTCTGGCACTCCTCGCATTCGGCGTTGTCAACGAACTAAATAAAGATAGCTCTCTAAGAAACTCCGTCGAACAAAGTCAGATCTAACTCATATGAGGAAAAATGCAACTGAATATTTTTGTGGTTCAAAGGGCCTTCGGCGCAGTAGCACTATTTCTCATAGTTTCTTACGTTTCACGGTCGTGGAGTCAACACAGTAGCGACATATTTATCGCTTTAATTGCTCTTGCTGCCATGGCGAGAATTGTTGCACCCATGGGTATTGACCAGCTGGTATTCAATACGTTCCCTAGAGTCACTTGTTTTCGACATGACTTGCGTAATGTACTCGCAAGTAAAGTCGTAAAGGTGCTTGGTGGTGTTTCTCTACTCATCCTGGCCATCCCAGCCTTAGGGCTTTGTTCACTCAGTCAGTCGCTGTTGTGGCTGTGCATTTGGGTGGGCAGTGGCTTGCTGACCATTGGTTCGGCTCTACTACGAATCTCGGGCTTCCCGCTAGCTAGCCAGATGCCAGAGACACTTATCACGCCGCTTGTGCTGATGTTGGTTGTTGTGCCTTCCTTGAGAAATCCAGCCATTGCAGCAATTGCCACTGCCGTTGCAGGCGTGTGTTCGGTACTACTCGCTGGTACGCAGTTGCGATCTTGTAAGTGTGACTCGACACAGACGCCTGTGAGACTGCAAGTGAAATTGAGACCTTTCGTACCGGCTGCTCTGGCAGGAGTAACAGTGGTTTGCGCAGTTAAGGGACCAGTGTTGCTTGCGAGTCACTTTTTGGGTCTAGGAGCCTCTACGGCTCTAGATGTTGCATCCCGACCTGCAATGGCGGCGAGCCTGGTAACTTCAGCCCTAGGCCAATACTTTGCACCGCACATCGCAATGGCGCTAAAGGACAATTCATTTTCAGTCATCACTGCAACATGCAAAAAAGCTGGCATGTTGTCTTCTGTGTTTGGCTTACTGCCGTTGTTCGTAATTATTTTAATTCGCCCCCATGGATTTGCACTGATTTTTGGTTCCCACTACGCATCAGCCTGGAAATTCTCAATTCTTTTGAGCATGTCAGTTTTGGTTAATTCTGTGTTCAGTTTATTTTCAGTTGCCCTGATTATGGCCGGATATGGAGCACGGGTTGCTATCGCAAATATTTTCTATTTAGTCATCACTTTGAGTTTTGGCGTGCTTGCAACATGGCAGCATCAACTTTCACTACTCGTATGGGGCATGTTTGCAGGATCGCTAGCCCGCGAAATGACTGTCATGGTCATGTATCGCAACAGGGGCAAATTGGATAGTTTCTCTCGAATAGAACTTGAAAAAATACCTGTCCACTAAGTAATTCTCGGGGCTAATGTCACTCGAGGTTAACCAACCAATTTCAGAATATTCTGAGGTTTTCTCCTGTGTGCAATGTGGCGGCTGGCGTGAGGCATCATGCAAAAGATGCGGTAGGGTAGTGACTTGATAATTATTCGTATTGATTAGAGGTAGTCTTAGTGGAACTTCAGCGTTGGATTCAAATTTTGCGCAAGAGATGGAACATTATTGCCATCGCCAGCGTGTCAATGATTGTTTTGGCTTTGATTTACTCCTTCACAGCGACAAAGATTTACACATCCGAAGCTCGATTGTTTGTTGCCACGACTAGCCAAACATCCAATGCAAATCCTTTTAGCGATGCGCAGTTCTCTAGCCAGCGTATCGCAACTTACACGCAGTTAGTTAAGACTCCAAAAGTGCTACTTCCAGCTTCGAACGCTTTAGGGTTCAAGATTGATAAGAATTCTGTGTCTGCTACGAGTGCACTCAACACAGTCATCATCAACCTTGATGTGAATGATACGGATCCCACTCGTGCGGCCTACATCGCCAATGCTGTTGGTAGTCAGCTCGCTAAAGTAATTCAAGATCTTGAAACACCAGTCGGTGCACTGGCTACCACTACCGTCAGGGCGACTGTAGTTGAGCGTGCAACTCCAGCACTAGCGGCAAGCTCGCCGCGCATAAATCTCAATATCGCTTTGGGACTATTCCTGGGTTTGGCTCTGGGCGTGGGTATCGCTATTGCGCTAGAAAGTTTGGACAATACGGTTAAGCGGATGGAAGACATCTTGGCGGGTACCGGCATGAATCCGATTGGTGTGATTGGTTTTGACGAACAAGCCGCAAATCAGCCAGTTATTTCCTTGAACGCACGTAGTTCTCGTTCTGAGGCTTTCCGCGCAATCCGTACTAATCTGCAATTCGTTGATGTAGACAACCCGCCACGTGTCATCGTGGTGGCCAGCGCATTGCCGGGTGAGGGTAAAACTACGACAACTCTGAATCTCGCCATTGCCTTTGCTCAGGCGGGAAACAAGGTGGCGCTTGTCGAGGGTGACTTGCGTAAGCCGCGCATCGATCAGTACCTCGGTATTGACAATAATATCGGCATCACTAATGTCCTTGCTGGACAGGTCTCAGTAGAAGACGCATTCGTCTCGTGGAACCGTGGGCTTTTGCAGGTTATGCCGTCCGGACCATTGCCACCGAATCCGAGTGAGCTTCTGGGCAGTGATCACATGGCGAAATTGATTGAAAAGTTGAGAGCTGACTTCGACTACGTCTTTATCGACGGTACGCCTCTCCTGCTCGTGTCCGATGCAGCTGCCTTGGCACGCCAGACGGATGGCGCACTTTTGTTGACACGTTTCGGTAGGACTACGCATGAACAGTTGAAGCGTGCTACAGAAGCACTGTCGAGCGTCGGTGCCCGTCTACTCGGTCCGGTCATGAACTTCTTGCCATTCGAAGGTGGTGGTTATGGCTACGGTTATGGCTACGGTTATGGCTACGGTTATGGCTACGGTCAGGGTTACGGTGATAAGAACGCCGTGGTTGTAGATCTAGGTGAGACTGCGGCCATTACCTCAGTTGACGAGGATTCAGCTCCGGCTAAGGCATAAATTTTCACAATAAAGCGCTACTGATGGTGAATTGTCGCCGTCAGTAGCGCTTTGTCGTTCCCTAAGCGTATGCTAATCGAACAAATGTTCGAAAGGCTTGATGATGTCTCGGCGGTATGGTCCCAATAGACACTCACGCATTGCTGTGTCCTTGCAAGGTGATGTACCTACTGGGTTTGAATGGCAAGGCAAGAGCTACCGCATTGCCGATGTAGTAACCACTTGGGTTGAAGTTGCACCCTGGTGGATTGCAAGTGCATTCGAAAAACATGTGTGGCGTGTTCAAGCTCGTCGTTCTGGGCATGTGGGCACATACGAACTGACTAGTTTGGCTGACCAGTGGTTCATCACTCGAGTTCTTGACTAGCCATGCTCATGCAACCCATTATTCATCTGCATACCGCTTCGTCATTGTCGATGCAGTACGGAACAGCGACCCCTTCGGCGCTTGTTGCCGGAGCAGTTGAACACGGCCAACAAGCATTGGCGCTTACTGATCGCGACACAATTGCTGGTGCCATCAGTTTTGTGCACGCCTGTCAGTCGGCCGGTATTGCACCAATTCTTGGGGCCGATATTTCATTGTCTCTAACAGGCACTCAGCGAGTGACTGCATTGGCGCATGACGCTACAAGCTGGGCCGGGTTGTGTGCTGTTCTTACGCATGGCCATGCTGCATCCGCGGATGACGTGGGTGGTAGCGAAAGGCTTACTCAGGGTGTGACTTCAGGACCGCATATTGGGTTGCGCAAGTTTGCCCAGCTAGCTGGCACATTCAATTTGATAGTGCTGTTAGGTCCACAGTCACACCTAGCACAACTCGTTCGTGCCCGGAGGTTTGCTCAAGCGCAAGAACATCTTCGGATGTGGAGTGAACATGGGGTCAAAGTCTTTGTCGAGATTGTTACTCATCAACAATCACCTGAAGTCTCACTAACATCCGATGCCTTTGCCGCACGCATGTTGAGTTGGGCCATTGAACAGCGCACACCTGCGGTTCTGACTAATGCGGTTCGTTATCTGCGGCCGAAAGATTGTCGAGTGGCTGATGTGTTAGATGCTGCCCGCACACATAGGCGGTTGACCTCGATGGATAAAGGTTTGCTGACTAACCAAGCGTTCATGGCGTCTTCCGAGCATATGTGGCAGGTGGCCCAGCGAATCGCCTCGGCTGCAGGGAATGCGCGAGATGTTGCAAAGATGCTTTGGAATCACACAATAGCGCTCGGCCAGCAGTGTGTCATTGATCCAAAGGCTGACTTAGGGCTGGGCAGCGTCTATGTGCCTGAGTTGTCGATGTTGCTGCCACGGGAAACGCAGACGGCCCAACAGGTGCTGCAGCAACGATGCGAAGACGCACTAGAAGAGTACGTTCTTCGCAATCCAAGCTCCCGTACGGTTGCGCCAGAACGGATGGAGTCTGAGCTCAATGTCATTTGCGACATGGGATTCGCGGGCTATTTATTGACGGTTGCTGAAGTAGTCAACATGGTGCGCGACATGGG
>Ga0114962_10002534_pt1 | contig 15175 bp, 37 predicted proteins | sample C_130820_MF_Meta_FD_87017 | JGI IMG/M metagenome (GOLD analysis project Ga0114962, IMG submission 87017) | Freshwater microbial communities from Lake Croche, Canada to study carbon cycling - C_130820_MF_MetaG | ecosystem: Environmental > Aquatic > Freshwater > Lake | place: Lake Croche, Canada...
GGCTAATTCATAGCTGACTTGATATTTATTTATACAAGCAGTTACCTATGAATAAGAATGTTCAGCAGTTCGTTGACTACGTCAAGTCAGAGTGTAAATCAAATGGTATTAAGGTAGATCTAAGAAAGCGAAAGTATCTTGTTCTATCGGGTAACATTAAGTGTAGTGGATATTTTGACTCTGAGGCAAAAGCTATAGTAGTGGCAACCAATAGAGAAGATTGGCTACCAATCCTAGTTCATGAGTTTGGACATTTCACACAATGGATGGATAATTGTAAAGAGTGGAGAACCTCTGGAGATAGCTTAGGTGACGTAGATGCTTGGCTAGGTGGGAAGGAAGTGAAAAATATTAAGAGATCTTTGGGTAAGAGCAGAGACTTAGAATTAGATAATGAAAAGAGATCTGTAGCTATAATTAAAGCTTGGGATCTTCCAATTGATATAAAAACATACACTCAGAAAGCTAACGCATACGTTCAGTTCTATAATTGGATGTTCTTTACTAGACGCTGGTGTACTCCTCAGAATTCGCCATACAAGAATCCAAAGATCTATGGAGAAATGCCTACTACATTTAGGATGAACTACAAACAAATGTCTCCCAAGTATAAAAAAATCTTTCAAGCTGCTGGAATTTAGAAAAGGTTTTAGTAAATTAAAGTTATGAAGATAGTAGCAATTTCCGATACACACAACTTCCATAAATACCTGACTTCCAAGGGAATGGGTAAGATCTTACCTGCAGGTGATTTACTTATCCATAGTGGAGACTTAACAGGACTTGGTCGTAAAGATGAAGTACAGGAAGTACTCCAATGGTTCAAAGAGATAGCTTCTCACTATACTAATGGTATAGTATTCATAGCGGGTAACCATGACAAGTCATTTGATCCTAAGTTCAACTACCTAGATAATCAAAGAAAAAAACCAGATTGGTTAGAAGAGAAGTTAGCATCTCTTCCCAACAACATACATTATTTGGAGAATAGTGGCTTGACTATAGAAGGATTAAAGATATGGGGTAGTCCTATAACTCCTTGGTTCTATGGAGATCGTTGGGCTTTTAATAAACGTAGAGGTGCTGAAATTAATGAAGTGTGGAATACTATTCCAAATGATACCAATGTATTAATTACACACGGACCTCCAGCTAAGATTGGGGACTTCATTCCATCTTCTAGGGAATATGTTGGTTGTTCTGATCTACTTCATAGGATACAAGTTATTCAACCAAAGCTAGTTTGCTTTGGACACATACATGAAGGGTATGGATTACAAGAGATTGATGAGACTATCTTTGCTAATGCTAGTATCTGCGATGCTAACTATGATCCAACTAATAAGCCACACGTAATACAATTATAGTGAAAAGTAAGTTTTACAAACCAATACCGTTTAAAGAAAGAGTTAAAGACTTCTTTCAAAGCCTCCTATTCTGGAGAGGTAGAAGCAAAGGAATTATTCACACAAGAGATATTACTTGGGAGGATATTAGAAAGGTATTTTTTCCTAAAGACTTTTACGAGAAGTATCAATACTTAGGATCAGTTCCTTATAAGGAAACTGGACCTATCTTTGAAGTAATGGAGCCTTTAGTTATTTTTATGGACTACAAAGCAAGACCTTGGTGGTGTCCAAGATGGTTCTTAAGATTTTTACATTTGTTTGGTAATGATAATTCTATAGTAAGAGTTAGAAATAGATTCCTAAGTAACTTAAATTATAAAATTACAGGTTACATTATGATAATGGATTACAAGACTAAATGGACTGATTATGATTTAAGGATATCAGTTGTGGGAGATAGACAGGTACAAAACTTAGCCAATGCTATTGAAAGTAGATACTACGAAGTAGGTTATAGAACAGATCTTGCAGAAAAGATTAAAGAGTTAGATCCTAATACAGTTTTTCATTCAGGCTACACACTTAGTAGTTTAAAGGCAGAGCTAATAAAACTAGGACACGAAGAGTATTAAAATAAATAATATGACTATAGATTTTTCAAAGTATGATGGAATTACTATCAGACTAACTAAAACAAAAGATACTAAATTTGAAGGAAAACATCCTAATGGTATTAATGAAGGATATGCTAAACAAGGAATAATTAATGTAGAGAAGTCTAACGAACATCAGTGCTTTCTTATGATAGAAGGAATGAGATTTTTCAATACTTCTCAAGTATTGTCTATAGTAGAGCATGAAGGATATGATCTTGCTACTACCTTGAACTCGGTTTACAAAGTAGAACCAATTTTTGAAGCTATTGGAGGTGTTCAAGAAAAACATTCAGTTAAAGTAGATTAGACATGAATAAAACTTATTTAATTTGGACTGATGTCCATATAGCAGTTAAGAAGATTGCTAGTGAGATCACTTCGTCTAATATTAAACTAACACACATTAAAGGAATGCAAAGAGGAGGGTTAATTCCTGCTGTAATGCTTTCTCATGAATTAGGACTACCAATGCTTGAATCAGATCTAGGAAGAATAGATGATAGAGTATTAATTGTAGATGATATTTGCGATTCTGGAAAGACTTTAGATTACTTCACTCAGTTTAATTGTCCTACAGCTACTATACATTATAAAAAATCTGCAAGTATTAAGCCTACGTTTTGGGCAGAGATGGCTAGTGAAGGAGAATGGATAGTGTATCCATGGGAAAAAAGGGATTCTAAAACGATTCCAGATTATTTAGTTGGATGTAATAAAAATACTTAGTAATTTTAAAGCAAATTAGAAAGTATGATATCAAACCCTAAACAAACCTCACCTCTTTACACCAGCTACAAACGTATTAATCAATCTAGTCAATTTGATCACTTAACTAATGAAGAAGTGATTCAATTAGCAAATACTAAGTCTCAAGAACCAGTAACAGTAAATGCAGATGTATGGTATAGAGAGCAATTAAAACAAGAATTAATAGATAGAGAAATTATATATAATTACTCGTCAATACTAACAGGTAAAAACCAACAATATGAATTTATACAGGCTAATTTTAGTAACCCCTACCGGAAACATTAATAGAGGAGTGTGGGCAAATGATTTAACAGTTGCAGACGGCATTTATTATTTTAAAGATGATAATGTAGAAAAAGAATTCTTAGTAGCATCTTATCCTACCAATATTACATTTATTACTAGCATAGAAACTAAAGAAGAGTTTGAAGCTAAGAAGGAGAAGGCTGATCCTTATATGAACTATTCAACATCTTTACCGCCAAGAAAATAACAATTTAAATATAAAATAATGGCAACAATTAAAAAAGCAGCCAAAAAGGCAGCAAAGAAAGTAGTACCTAAAGTAGAAACACCTAAGCAAATCGTTCTAACTGAGGCTCAGTTTGATATCTTAGAAGGAGTTAAAGATGAGTTAAACAACTTAACTTATAGCTTAAGTTATGCTTTTGCAAACGAAAACAACAACATAAGAGAAGTTGCTTTCGAGATCGGAGTTATTAAGAATAAGATAGATATTCAACAAGAAAAGCTAAACGACATCGTAGCTACCATCGATCCTAACCCAATTGAGTTTGATTTTTCTTTTGATGAAGAGGAAGAAGATAATGATGAGGATAATCAGTTTTAGGACTATTTATTAGTATAACTTTAACTTAATGCCAGGACAATTTCTAAATACTTCAAACTCAGGCGGTTTAAGACTTACTAATAATTTCAATCAAGGAAACTTGACCATGGAAAAGATTGCCAATCTAGTATTAAGTCTGGATGCTGGCAATCTTTCTAGTTATCCAAGTTATGGTACTGTATGGACCGATACAGTAGGTGGAAAGGTATTTAATTTAATGAATGGACCGAGTTATGATTATGGATATGGAGGAAGCCTTCTATTCTATGCTCCGGGTAATATGTATGCTACCTGCGGTACAAGCTTACCGTCGCTTCCGCAATTTACAACATCTGTTTGGCATAATTGGGATAATCAAAATACAGGAGGTAGTCCTTGCATACTATCTGAAATATACTCAGGCACTATCAACTACTTTGTGGGGAACCTTAATGGATCTGTTGCTGAAGGAGGATACTTTAACGGTGGCTTTCAAATCTCACCTCAATTTACATTAAACCCTGGTCTTTGGTATCAAATTGTTACTACCTGCGATGCAAATCAAGTAGTTAGCATTTACCTTAACGGTACATTAATTAGCTCAACTCCTACTACTGGAGATAAACCAGCATCAAGTGGTGCTGGAATAAATTTAATGAGGAGATGGGACAATCCTGAATTCTGGGGAGGTTACTTATCAACAGTTGATATTTACGATGGTGCTCTTAGTTCATCTAGAATATCTTCAATCTTTAATTCAACTAAATCAAGATACGGATTATAAAATAAAATAATATGCCAGGTCAATTTATCAATACAGGTAACACCCCAGAAGGTAATTTAAAATTAGTAAACAATAATAACTCAGGTAACCTTGCTATGTCAAGACCGGGCTTTACAATATATTCATCTGACTTTACTGTCTTCAGTGCAGGTTACGGCTGCGAGGCAGATAATACAGCTTTTAGTATTGGCGGTACTCATCCTTCAGGAGAAGCTTTCTATGGCCCTAACTTTGATATTAATCAAGGTGGTAATATAGCAAAGGCAGATCAGATAACTGCTTATTTTAACGCTAACGGATTAACTGTTAATAGTAATTCCTACTTATTTAATGTAACTTACGGACCAGGAAGTTCTGTGTCTACAGGAATCGCTGTCGTATCTTTTGTTTATTATAATAATAATAACGTATATCTTAACATGGGAACTGTTGATACGACTATACCGGGCTGGGATACTCCAGGTACAAATCCTTTCTCGCTTACAGCTCAACAAGGAACCTTTTACTTACCTTTTGCATTCTCAGTATATAATCCAACTACACAAGACGTTAGCAATTGGTGCTAATCTAAAATTGTTATGATAATTCATAGACCAGCTCATACTAGAGGTAATCCTAGAGCTAGTTGGATAAACTCCTACCGTACATTTAGCTTTCCAAGCTACTACGATCCTAAGTACATGAACTTCAGTCATTTACAGACAATTAATGACGATAGAGTACAGCCACATGGACATGTTGGAATTCACGAACATAAGAATATGGAAATATTCGGCTATGTTGTAGAAGGAGTATGTAGACATACAGATAGCCAAGGTAGAGTATTAAATATACCTGCAGGTGCCGTTCAAAGAATGTCTTGTGGTTCAGGCATAAGACATACGGAAGGTAATGCTTCGGAAGAACCTAATAGATACTTACAGTTATGGATACAACCAAATGTATTAGATACAGATCCAATTTACGAATGGCATCAATTCACAAGAGAGGATAAACTAAATACCTTTTGTGATATTACAGAAAAACTACCTATCAAGCAAGATGCTAGACTTCTAGCAGGAATCTTTACTCAAGACTTTACACTTAACCTAGACAGCAATAGAAATTACTACCTATATGTTATATCAGGTACATCTATTACAAACGACATTCCTTTAATTGAAGGGGATGGATTAAGCTTTACAGAGGAGTCTTCACTCAAGATCGCAGCTACAAGCGAGACAGAAATAATTTTATTTGATTTAGCATAAAAAAGTTGGAGGCCCGTAAGGGCCTTCGTAATTTTAGGCATATGAAAGCAATACTAGAGTTTAATTTAGACGAACGCGATGATATAGAAGCACATCTAAGATGTGTTAAAGCATTAGACATGGCTCTAGCTCTATGGGATATGGATCAGTATCTTAGAAGTAAAATGAAATACGGTAATAACGATTGCGAGCTAAGTGATGATGCCTATAAAGCTCTAGAAAATGCTAGAGAGGAATTAAGGGAATTTATGAGTAGTAGAGGGATTAACTTAGATGAATTAATTAGCTAGTATGGAACCAAAAGAAAAAGCACAAGAATTAATTGAGTCTATGGCATTTAGTTGCAGAGAATGTGATTACGAGGCAAAAGCTAAAGAATGTGCATTAATAGCAGTAGATGAGATATTAAATTTAAGATCAAATATCGCATATTGGCAAGAAGTTAAAAAAGAAATTGAAGCATTATGATACTAGTCTATATGCAAGATACGCTTAAGATGCTAAGGGAATTCCCAAAGCCTTCAAGAGTTGGACAGACAGATAGAGGTGCTTATATCGTATACGAATTCCCAAGTAAAGAAGAGCAGAAGGAGCATATAGTAGATATTATGGAAGCAGACGAGAATGATAAATTATACAGTTAAATAAGATATATGAAATATAGAATTAAACAGTACGAAGACCTAGTAACTAGGTACAAAGGAGGCAAGATAGTAACAGAAGGAGTAGAGAAGATTTATCAGATAGAGTACAAAATAGCAGGGTTTTGGGGTTATTTATTTTCGGCATGGAGTGAGATAGGTAGTCAATTCTTTACGGAAGAGGAGGCAAGAGATAAGGTAGAGTACTATAAAAGATTAGATAAGGGCCCGAGATTTAAAAAGCAGATAACGTACATTAACCTAGATTAAATAAGGTATATGAATATAGACGCAGAATACAAAAAGTACGTAGAGCATTGGGGTGATCCAATTGACCCTATTAACTATAAGTTATATAGTATAGAGACAGATATGCCATGCTTTCATCCTGATAATAGACTATTCACTAAAGAAGAGTTTAGAGACTTTAGCGAGAGTGATGAATCATTTAAAGAGATTTGGGAATTAAAATAAGATATATGACAGATGTAGTATTCAAAGTATACCAAGTATTTTATACAAAGTCTCCATCCAAGAGAAGAGCTGGCTTATGGGTAATGATAAAGTGGTGCATCAAAGAGTACATAGCCACATTCAAGAAAGAAGAAATACCTTTAAACGTAATAACAGATGAGATCGTTAATTTGGACAATTAAGTTCTTTATCCTATTTAGCTTAGCCTGGGTAGCCTTATGGGTAATGGCTGGCTTTCAATTATTAGGAGAATGGATAGAGCAACACCATGAGTTTGAAAGATGGAACAACAAACAAAGTAAAAAATAAAGTATATGAGAGTAGAATCAGCAGTTCGGGTACTAACAGAATACAAACAATGGATAAGTGGTGAAACGGATGATGATGAATTTCCATTAGATTATGATGATTTAAGAGAATCAATAAACACCCTTCTAGCTAACCATGTAACTGAAAAAGAACTACAAAAAAGAGCACAAGGACATTCTGATGATATAACCAACCAAGCATCTTTTATCTTTGGAGCTAAGTGGATGAGAGAGAGACTTGCCAAAAAAAAATAAAGTATATGGAAAATGTAACCAAAGAAGTGTTAGATCAATTTAAACAAGATCTAATTAAAGAGCTGACTCATATAAGCGTCACACGCTTTAGACCCAAAAGACTCTTAAAAAATACGGACCTAATGGAGTATCTAGGCTGTTCTTACTCAACTATCGAGAACCTACGCAACGAGCGTGTAATTCCCTACAAGAAAGTAATGGGGACTTACTTCTATTCCTATGATAAGATAAGTAAGATTTTTGGAGAATAGTATCGACTACGGCCTATTAGCTTCGTTTTAAAAAGGTCATACCCAAGACACTACAACTACTCCAGCCCCCAGAGAAATATAAAATAAAGCATAAGCAAATAAGAATACTATAGGGAGAAATACTCATAGGGTGCAATTCGATTCCACTTTTATATATGAGAGTCTATTAATAATAGGCTAACTCTATTAATATCTGGAAATAATCTACAAAAAACATAAGAGGGGAAGAAAGGTTTGCAGAAAGAAGGGGGTGGGAAGTACAGGTGTTCCGATCCCAGTACTTTTCCTTCCCGTATAAAATATATATGTAACCTCTGTATATAGGGGTAGTTCCTCCGTGGGTAGTATGCTATTTATAGGGGATAGTGGGGGTAGGGTGCAATCCAATTCCACTTTTAGGTATCCGAAAAAGAAACCATTATGGCAAATAATTTATTTGAGGCTGAGAAAAAGTATACAGTCTTCGAGATTAGTAATTCAAACAAAGAAAGCAAGAACTACGGGAGGAAGATTTACGTTGCTTCAAGCTATATGAAAGAACATGATATCCTATCCCGCATCCGGTCGATCCAGGATTCCAAGACGGGGAAGGGAGGAACCAAGGAATTAGCAAAAGATATTAGGGGGTCGGGAAAAGGCTATCAGGAGGATTTTACAGTTAAGACTGTTAAGTCGGGTCTCTCCAAGGAAAGGGCAGAAGAAGTAAAAGCCAGATTTATTGATAAAGCTCCTAAGGTGTATAACCAAAGTATGGATGTAGTTTAACTCCTACTAATTTTCCGAATTAAAAACTTTTTTAAAAAAAACAGCTCTGGGGGCTATGGCACAGCCTACCTCTGATTTCTCCGGTACTCCCGTTTCCAGGTAACCGCCCGTCTCCTTATTGACAGCCTAAAGGTACGAACTTATCCCCGGGTAGCAACTTTTTGGCCATTTATTTTTAAAAATATATTTTCAAAGATTATCCCATAAAAAGTTGCCAGGGTGGAACTTAGTCGTATCTTTAGGCCAACAAAACAGAGAGGCACTCTTAAAACTGTAACACGGTCATGAATCAATTAAGTATCGCAGAAATTAAAACAATGGCTCCTCAAGCGTTTGCTGAGACAGCTAAACCAGGAGTATCAGCTAAGTACTCTTTCCTTCCTACTTCTCGTATCATAGAGGACATGGATAAATTGGGTTGGAAAGTTTCAGCAGCTAAGGCAGGTAAGTATCGTAGTATGGATAACCAAGCTTACGGTAACCACTTTGTAGCTTTCTTCCACCCAGAGATTTTCATTAAGGATGCACAAGGTGAGATTGAAGCTTATCCTCAAGTAGTAGTCTTTAACTCTCACACAGGTAGAGGTTCTTTCAGATTCGAAATGGGAATCTTTAGATTAGTATGTAGCAATGGAATGGTTATTAAGTCTTCAGATATGGGTTCTTTCCAATTGAAGCACACAGGCTATACTTTCGAAGAGCTTCAGTATTTAGTTACTGCAGCAGTAGAGCGTATGCCAGAGATTGCTGGTAAGATTAATACTTTTGGCCAGAGACTAATGAATTCAGCAGAACAAAGAGCTTTTGCTAAATCAGCATTCGCTTTAAGATCTGACCGCCAGTTAACTGAAAACGAACTGGTAGACTTCTTAACTCCAAGAAGAAAAGAAGACGAGGGTGACTCTTTATGGTTAGTTCTTAATCGTATTCAGGAGTCAGTTATCAAGGGTGGCTCTTTAGCAGAGCCTAAAGCTAAGAAAGGAAGAAGTCTTTCAAAGGTATCAAAAATATTCACAGAGACTTTAAAATCAACCAACAACTTTGGGAGATGGCTGAAGCTTATTGTTAAACCAAACGGGGGGCTTCGGCCCCCCTTTATAAAAAATTATAGTTATGAAAAAATATGAATTGATCGAAGGATCTATCAAAGAGTTAAAGATTGAAGTATTTTACAACAAGGGTGGTATGAATTATTTTAATAGTAAGAACGAACCTAGAGGCTATTGGCTTTCAATGAGACAAGTAGAGGTAGAAAGGCAAGAGCGTGGGATAGTCATTGAGAAGTATGGAATGTTCTCAGGAGCTAAAATATTTCTCAAGGAAGTTAAGAAGCAGAGCCAGAAAGCTTATGACGAAGCGGTGTTCCTGGCTCAAGGAAAGATCCCTGAGTTAAGAGAACACGTTTTAGCAAAAGCTGAATAAAAAGTTGGGTCCGATCAGAAATGGTCGGACCTTTATATCCTAAATCAAAGTTATGCAAAAAGTATTACCAAGAGTATTAGTCCAAGAGACTATAAACAATTTGAAAGGAGGAACCATCTACTCAGTAACGTTTGTTAAAAAAGATGGTAGTATTAGATTGATGAACTCAATCAAGAATACAAAGAAAGGTATTACAGGTGAAGGTCTTAAGTACGATGCTCAAGACAAAGGCTTGATTCCTGTTTATGACTTACAGCTTGCTAAGAAAGGTGAAGCTGAGAATAAATGTTGGAGGATGGTTAATGTGGCTACAGTTCAAAAAATAGTAGTTAATCACGAAGAGTATTTAGTTCAAGATTAGTTTAGTTTTGGTTAGTAGATATGTGTTAGGAGGGTACCGAAAGGTATCCTCTTTTTTTGGTATATGTGTAAATTGGACAAATGGACCCCTAAAGGTCCGCCTTTTTTTAATACTAAGCAACAGGTGTGCATAACTTTATTTTCTTTGGAAAAGTTATGAACATCGGTTACCCGGATAGATATTTTGTAGTAATTTTATATCACAAAAGAGAGACACTCTATAAACTGTTCTAAACTCATGATTACAGAAATTACGGAGATTACAAAACAAACTCCAAAAGCAGAAGCAGATTCATTTAACTTAGTATTTAATCTTTACGAGCGTGCAGCAGATCGTGGAAGTAGGTTAGCTGGAATAGTTGGAATGTTAAAAGGTACACTGGGAACTTTAGTAATGTACGAGGAAGTGACTTATGAAGGAAGATTGAGAGCAACTCAAGCTCTAATCGATTTAGAGAAGGAGTGGGATTCTATGATGGGTATTGTTGAGGATCAACATCACGGTACTGAATAAAACTACACTTATGGAAAACTTAAAAGAACTATTAAAGATTTTTGGAGGTATGTTATACTTTCTTATAGTATGCGTTCCTCTTTCTTTACTCTTACTTATGTTTGCTATGACTGCTTACGAACTTAAACACAAAGTAACCCAATGGCAGAAGTGATAGCCAAGTTCCTTAAATGTAGGAATTGTAGAAAATGGTTTACTCAGACCACATATAAGAAGAAGAAGAGTTTGCCCCACTGCCCGTGGTGCAAGACTCACAATTAGTTGGTAGCTTTACTCATATCTAAAACTAATCAAATGCTAGACAACAAAAAGAACTATGCGAAAGCGTATGCGAGGTACTATGCTATGCCGGTACCAGAGCTACAGAAGGAACTGGGGATCCTATTTAAAAAAAGATTTGAGGAGTATAATATAGAGGTGGCAGAGTCTTATCGAATAGCTTCGCTGGCTTATAATAAAAGGACTCGGAGTGGAACTGGTCTCATATTTCATATGCAGGAATTTCTTAGATAGTGAAATAGTTTGTAAGTTCTAATAAATCAATTATTATGAGTTACAGAACATTACCGACTACGTTTAAGATCGTAGCATTCAGAGACGCAATGAAATTAGGAGACATTGCAACAGTTGCAAAAAAGACTGGCTATAGTTTCGACATGGCCTCAAAGACATTACGTGGGCTTCGTAATAACGAGACGATCGTTAATACAGCTTACCGTTTGGTGAAAGATAGAGATATCTTTACCTTCGCATAAAGAAGGTTCATGAGTGTTGATTTTGTACTAGAGGGGTATCGAAAGATATCCCTCTTTTTTTGTATATGTGTAATTAGGCCAAATGGACCCCTAAAGGTCCGATCTTTTTTTGGTTATTCCCACGGATGTGCATAACTTTTTAATAAATAAATATTTAAAAATAATCGCATAAAAAGTTGCCCGGGGAAGGTAATAGCCGTATCTTTAGGCCAACAAAATCAGAGAGACACTCTTAAAACTGTAATCAAAGTTATGAAAAAAGAAATTGCGCAATTAATCGAAAAAGCTTTAGCTATTCAAAAGCATGATATCGATTGTTCATTTCCAAGTATTTTTTCTAGAGAAGATGTTAAGCATTTATTAGAAGAATTTGGTTATGGATTAATGACAAACGTTCTAGAAATGAAAGAAGAAGAGAAATCTATTCGTAGTATTTCAATTCAAGGAGTTGAAGAATTATCTGAGCTTTTAATCAAATCGATTAATTCTAAAATTGAAAGATTAGATTCTGAAGAAGTAGTAGATTTTAATTCAGCTAGTTTTAGTATTAGTTATACTAATCAAGTTGAAATTGATTCGCTTGATTATAATAGCGATTGTATTACGAGCGAAGTTGAATCTGCAGTTGATGAAGTTCTTCGTGATTTCTTTACTCCTGAGGAAGAGGAAGTCGTAAACGAAACTCCATACGCAACTGAACAATAAATTTAAATTTGGTAGTCCGGCTAACCCGGGCTACCTTTATAATCTAATCAAACTTATTGTTATGAAAAATTCTACATTCTTATCGGTATTGTCTTTCTGCTTCTTAGCAGGAGCGTTCGGAGTTTTAACTGTTGGCTGTCTATTAGATAGAAGCCAAGTATGGACAAGTTTATTTGCTTTATTCTTCACAATAGGTTTAGTTGCCTTTTGGGGATGGATAGCTGTAACAAACAAAAAATCTTAAGCCATGAAACAAACACACGAAGAGATTAAGCAAACCTATAAGGACATTACAAAGTTATGGAACGCACAGCCATTCCTTGAGCGATTGTTATTCTTGATGAACACTTGTAGATTCAATCAAGACGATGCAACGCCAATAGCGAAGAAGAACTTCCACCACATTAATGACTTATATAGAATCATTATCTTTAACGAACTAAATAAAAACTAATTATTAATTATTATATAATAACTTATGGGGTCCATGAACATGAAGGGTTCGATGGATACGAACTACACCATACTAAACCTATTCCTGCCACTAGCGCTATAGATGCTGCTGAACGATTCAGAGATGTATTCGAAAGCAATGAAGGAAGAGAGTGTGAGATACATAGTATTAAACTAGTAAAAGATTAAGCCATGCAAAAAGAAATAGAGTATGAAGTACACTACGATGTAGTAGCTACCATTAGATATGTTGGGGAAGAGAACCCAGGAGAGTATTACTTTAGGATTACTAGGCATTGGGCAGACCTGATGTGGGATGATGAAGAAGACGAAGCCTTTGCCATAGTGAACGAGAAGGGAGAGGTAGAGGTAGAAGCTTACGAAGGGTACATAAGAGATGAAGAAGCCTCAGCCATAGGTAAGATGATGGAAGAGATATTAGCTAACCCTAAAAGTAATAGTAATGATTAAAAGAATCTTTAAAGTGTATAAGGTAGTAGAGACAAGACCTGCTACAGCATACTGGGTTTATGAAGTAGAAGCAGAGAGTGAAGAGGAGGCTATGGAGCTAACAAAGCTACCACCACACACAGACCACTTCACAGAAGTAGATTGGGATGCCGATGCAGAGTTTGAATGTGAAGAAGTAACTAACTTAAAACTAACTAGCCATGAGTAAGAGTTACTGCCTAATGGTTAACGACTTTAGTGATACTTACAATGTACACTTTAAAAGCTTAGAGGGTATCAAGAAGTGGTTCATCAAGTGTGGAGTAGAGAAAGAACTCTTACTTGAAGATGACCAACAGAACATCAATCTAGATAACCTAGAGGAGTTGTTAGAGCATTGGGATGTAGAGATATACAATGAACAATTATGTGCACAGGGATATGATACCTGTGAGATTACCCTAACAGAGATAGTATGGGAAGAAGATTAAACAAATAGTTGCTGGGTAAGTGTAGGGGTAGTACCTTTAGGTCCTAAACAAACAATACTATGACAAACTTACAAGAGAACTATTACATCTTTGGCAACAAAGGAGCCGTGTGGAGCAACAAAGCCCACGCAGCCAAGTCAGGAGACGCAGGAACCTTATGCGGAACACCAATGCTAAGTAGCAATTGGGCTAGACTAGAAGGAATAACAGAGGTAGGCTGCGAAGAATGCCTAAAGAAGCTACAGGAAGCATTAGATACAAGATATAAAGCGTCATAGCTTTTGATTAGGCCTCAGGAAGGGTCCCTCCCCCAAGGTGACCCTCCCCCCCTGGGGTTCCTAAAAAAAATCGAGAGCATCACGAGAGCATATGAGAGCACCATGCTATCACATGAGAGCATCATAACCCCAACGTGATTACACGTGATACCGCGATATCTGCATATATGGGTCCCTTTGATTTGTGTTACACCCTCCCGGCAAATTTTGGAAACCAAAAAGATATATACGAAAGTTAAATACTTGTTGCTAAATTAAAAAAAAAATTGTAATTTTATAAAAATATATATCCAAATGAAATTAGAATACATTATCCAAGGTATTTTATTAGTAACGGCAGTGGCAGTACTTGCACATGCCCCTTTAAGTTTTTTTATGGGGATTGTTATTGGTTGTGTATTAGAATTGGTTAGATATAAACTTAAAAGTAAGTAGTATGAAACCTAAACAATATAAAGAAGAGCTTTATAATCAAGTTCGTAAAAGGCTTGATTCAACTGCTTCAATAGAAGTGGTTACTCAAGAAATAGCATCATACATAGCATCCCAGCTTATTCAAGAGAGGGAAGTGGTATTTTTTGCTAGGGGGATCGAATCGGGATCCTATTGGCAAGATGTTGAAGCAGAAATCCAAAAAGACATACAAGCATGGAAGGACTAAAACGAATAACACCGGGGGAAGCAGAAAACTATACAATGCTAAATATATATGATCCCAACGTTTGCACACGGGCTGTGGCATTTATGCTACTCCCCTCTCCTATTCCTAATCCAGGTGGCTCTGCTTGGGAAGACGTTACATACTACGCTAACCCAGATTACTCTATAGACACTCATCCTTTAGAGATGATGTTAAATGAGTGGAGAATCTTAGATAATAGAGATAATGGAAATTTGACGGGGTAAAACCTTTTTAATAAAGATATTGATGGTGTCTTTAACTTCACTTTCAATTTTTGCACTTTTTGTATTCATTTCCCCTGGTGTTTCTACATCGGGGGTTTTTTATTTCCATAATTAACCGGGGTGGTATTTTTTTAAAAAGCAAAAGGGTATATACGGGTCGGTGCCACCACAGCGCGACCTCCCTTATTCTGCCTTTTAATGATATTTATTACAATAATAGAAAGCATGAATGAATTTAACTATACTGAATGGATGCAACAAAATAAAGTTGGTCCTTATGCCAAAACCTCTTTAAAAGAGAGTCATGAAGCAAATGACAAATGGTACGGGGACTTTCAAGATGGATTGCGTAACCTAGTTAATAACAAGTATATAGATAAGTATTCATACAAGTATTACGTTGATGCCTTAGATCATATTGATCCAATGGATAATTATTCACACTTAAGTGGACATGATGCTGCAAAAGAGTTTATAGATGATTTAAGAACTCAAAGCGCAATGGATAAGGATAGAGAGAAATTTAAGA
>Ga0114962_10002535_pt1 | contig 15173 bp, 16 predicted proteins | sample C_130820_MF_Meta_FD_87017 | JGI IMG/M metagenome (GOLD analysis project Ga0114962, IMG submission 87017) | Freshwater microbial communities from Lake Croche, Canada to study carbon cycling - C_130820_MF_MetaG | ecosystem: Environmental > Aquatic > Freshwater > Lake | place: Lake Croche, Canada...
TTATTACTAAAAACATATAATATAATTTTATTATCTATATTTCCTAATATTTTATATTTTTCATCAATATTATAAACTACTCCAATTAATGAATTATATGTGGGTATTAAACCATAATTAATTGTATTGTTATCCAAATTACTATATATATCTTCTAAATTATTATATCCTATATGTGCACCATAAAAATTATTATTTATTACTTCATATGAAAATGTAGCAATTGTTCCGAGATATCCTATCTTTTGCATTTTTACAAATTGTTCTAAATATTTAACTTGGATTCTTTTACTCAATTCCATTATTTTTATAAATAAATCAATTTCATAACTATCTGTATTAAATTTATCTATTCTAGATAATATACCTTTCTCTATATCTCTATCTGTAATTAATTTGTAAAAATCATTCATTTTATTTAAAAAAATTAATGGATCTTGATGAAATTTTATATTCGCAATTAATTCACTAAATGATAATCTTTTGTATATTAAACACATTAATTTGGAATTATCTTTCACTATATTAAATATATCATCATCATAATTAATTATTATATTTGCATCTTTAGATGGTAATTGAACGTTTGTTTTTAATAAATGTTCATTTGATGTTTGTAAATCTTGATATATTATTAATTTTTCAAATTGAATTAAATATTCTCTTATCTCCGTTAAATTGCTTAATTTTATTATTGAATTCCTACTATTTAATATATTTAATATATAATTTGATGAATTAATATTAATACATCCATCTGTTACACTAATTCCATTTTTTAAATTTGATGTTAATTTTTGATTTCCTTCATTAATATGAGATTCAATCATTATACCCTTAATTAAAGGATAATTATCAGAACATAATAGTCTATTTATTGAACACGCTACATATATCTGTTTCATATATTCTTTTTGACTATTACCATGGGAACAATCAATTATAATTCCAGTATCGATTTTTTCTTTTTTTAATACATTTGATATTTCTTCTATATTTTCTTGATAATAATTTGGTTTAATCCCACCTCGTAATATTAAATGAGTATATTTATTTCCTTTTGTCGATACGTGACATGCATTACCTTCATAATTTATACCCAAAAATTGATGAGGATCCCTAGAAGATAATATTCCATCTATTGCTTTTTTATAATCACCATCTGTTAAATTTTTAAATCCAACTGGTGATGACAATCCTGATGCAAGTTGACGATGAATTTGACTTTCACTAGTACGTGCACCTATTGCACCCCAAGATATTAAATCTGATAAATATTGAGGCGATATTGTATCTAAAAATTCACATCCAATTGGTATCTCTAATTTTGTTAGAGTAACACATAATTTTCTCGCAAGATTTAATCCTTTATTAATATCATATGTATCATTTAAATCAGGATCATAAATAAATCCTTTCCATCCATGACGAGAACGTGGTTTCTCAAAATAAACTCTCATTACAATAAATAAATTTGGATATAATTCTTGAAATGTTTTAATATGTAATGCATATTCTAATGCTAAATCGTAATCATGGATTGAACACGGCCCAATTATAACAATTAATCGTTTATCATTATCTGTTAAAATATTTTGAATTGTTTCTCTTGAATTTAATATAAATTGTTTATCATCATCTGTAATATTATATGTTTCTAATAATTCATTTGGTGTGGGAATTGCTTTTAAAGAAAATATATTTTGATCCATTATTTATTATCAAATTATGTTTTTAAATGAGCATTTAAACTGTTAAAATATTTTGTAATTGGATTATTTTTGGACATTTCAATTGAAAGTTTTGTTTGATCCATTGTATAACAACGATCTGAAATTTCTTTGATATGTTTTTTATTAAATGTGATTCTATCACCTAATCCTAAATTATTAGTAATTAAATCATTACTAATAATTCCGGTAATTTCATCTTTTTCTATTTTTTCAATCCATACCCAAAAAGATTCTTTGTTATTAAATTGATCTTTATACGTAATTTTTACTACATGTGATTTATTAAAATTATTCCATGATGGATCATTATCAGATAAATTATATTCGATATACATTTTATTTATTTATAAATAAATTTATAATAAATAAATTTTCAATTTTCAATTAATTCTCACCTTTCTTTTTACGACCCTTTGGTTTTTTAATAGTTTCTGTATCTTCTGAACTATCTTTCTCAATTAGTTTCTCTGTTTTTTTCTTAGGTTTAGGTAATTCATCATCTTTTTTAATTTCTTCTTTTTTAATTTCTTCCTTTTTCTTATTCTTATTTTTAGACATATCATCATCTTTTTCATCTTCTTTCTCATCTTCTTTTTCATCCTTTGTTTTCTTTGTCGCTGCCTTTTTCTTCTCTTTTTTTACTTTTTCAACAATAATTTCTTCTTCAACTACTTCTTCATTATCTTCTGATATATTATCATGATCATGGCGTAATTTCTTAATTCTCTCACGAATAAATATAAAACGTTCTGTAATTGTTTGTAATTTGTTTGAAATTTCTTGCGCTTCTTTAACTTCCTTTGTATATAAATCAGTCAATATAGAGATATCATTTATGTCATTTATATCGCTATTATTTATATCCATTTTATCTTAATATATTTAATTTTTTATATTAATATATAATCATTTCAATTTTATTTTCAATTTATATTATAATACAAAATGACTGAATCTCATGTTATTTTATTATTAATTATTATTATATTAATAATATTAATTCTTCATGGGATATATAAAAAATATATAGAAAATTTATCAGAAAATAATTCAGATAATGTACACGAATATGAAAATGATACCTCTGTTGATAATAATCTTTTAATTCCTACTAAAGACATGGTGTATAATCCATATGATATTCACAGACCATCTAACGATTTACCCATTCAAGAACAATCAATTGAGTCTGAATCTGACATACTATCTAAAAATATAAATACAACAGGTGATACACCCATTGTATATTCATTAGATGAATTAAGTCATACTGTCTATCATACACCAACTCAACCAAATTTACTACCAGATATTGATACAGGATATGGCGCTATATCAAAAGATATAGAAATTAATAATACTAAATCGGTTACTTTTTCTAGTATAAATTAAACGACGTTCCGCCGCTGGAATTGATTTGCGGAACGCAAATTAATTGTACAACTTCATCGAAGATGAAGTTCTAGAATTAAAAATCGAAGATTTTTAATTGTACGAGAAAACTCAAAGAGTTTTCTCCTAGAATTAATTGACACCGTCAATTAATTGTACATATCCAATTTCACATCCTCTTTTTTCAAATTCTTTTTAATCTTTTCCAATCCTTTTTCAAAATCATCCCGAATAAAAATATTTCGTAATTTAATCGATTTACCAAATACTCTTTTGGCATGCATCATTTTAATATGAAAAAAATATGTCTCAATATCTCCACCATAATTAGGAAAAGATTCTTTATTTTCTTCAATATACGTATCTATAAATTTTTCATTAATTGAATCAATAATATATTTTTCATTCATAATTTTCATTTTTAATATAGTTGATAATTCAATTCCAGTATATTTTTGTATTGTATATCTAAATGGAAATCTACGATGAAGACCACTATTAAATGCAAAAAAATTACTTTCTAATGATTCTGCATATCCAGCAATAATACATATAAATTTATCATGATGTTCTGATAAATTTTGATTTATTGTATTAATACACTCTTTTGAAAATACATCATCGCCACCTAATGAATATGCTTCATCAATAAATAGTACACCACCAAATGATTCATTGATTATTTTTTGTGTTTTAATTGCGGTATGACCTACATATTGACCAACCAAATCACTTCTCTTTGCAATTTTAAATTTTAACTTTTTTGTGTCATCTTTTGGTTTATCTTCTCTTATATTAATTATATCAAATAATCTTTTAATATTCATTGGTTCTTCATCTTTTGAAATATCTATTAAATCAGGCATATCATCATTAATACAATCCAAGTTTAAATAGATATTACCTAATATTTTCCCTAAACATGTTTTTCCTACACCAGGTGGGCCTTCTATTATTGTATGTAATGCATGTTTATATTCAAACCCCTGTAAAAAATACATTAATTGATCCGCTAAACTTGTTTTAATTGATTCCATTCCTATCATATTATCTAATTCTTGAAGATATGGAACAATATTATTTAATTTTTTAAGATCAATTGAATAATTTTTATTATCATTTTCATTATATGGGTATTTTTTAGATAATCTAATTAAATCTTTTACAGTTTTAATTTCATCAGTAAAAATAATTTCTTCAATTTCTTCTTTTTTACAATTTGTTTCTTCTTTTAAATTTGTTTCTTCTTTAGAATTTGTTTCTTCTTTAGAATTTGTTTCTTCTTTTTTAGAATTTTCTAGATTTACTGGTGATTTATTATTCGGACGAATGATATGAAATAATTTAACATGTTTTAATACGTTTGTTTCTTCATCTAAATGCATATCTTTATTTGGATCAGCCACAGGAGAATATCTATCAGGATTTATATGAATATTTGAAACAGGTTTAGATAATTCACTGATGAGTTTTTTAGCTGTACTATCTTTTATTTGATCTATAACTTCATTATTTGATTGATTTTTATTCATATTATAATTATTTATGGTAATATATTTGTTATTTCCATATTTCTTTTTATTATTAAATGCAGAGTAATTTTGGTTATTATCATTTTTTTTGTTTCTATTAAAATTATCTGGTTTATCCATTTTATTTCCATTATTCATATTATCCTATAATAATAATTTCAATTTTTATTTTTATATAAAAATTAAATTTATTTATTACTTAAAATTAATAAATTATTTTATATATATAATGGATACTATATATCGTTTATACACTAATAAAACAATAGGAGTATTTAAAAATAAAGATGATGCAATTTCTTTATTACATCATATACCCAATGCTAAAATAGAAGTTTTTCAAAATCTTACCCCTATTGGTATTTATCAAATTATAAATAAACAATTATATTTTAATGATAATATAATTAAATTAGACGGATATTTAATTAAATGGTTCGATTCTAAATCAATATCTGATAATAATTCAGATAATGATTTAAATTTATTTATACCTATTAATACAAATAATACAATTAATTCTCCTAATCAGAATGATTTACCTAAGATAGACATGGATAAATTTCTTCAAAATATTAAAAAATTAGAAGAAGATGCTAAAGAATATGAAAATAATTTAGAAAAAATGAAAGATGACATGCATAACAAACAAGATGAATTTAAAATAAAAAAAAGTAAATTTATAAAAGATAAAAGACAATTTGATAAAGAAAAAGAAGAATGGATACAATTTAAAACAAAATTAGAAGCAGATAAGAGAGTTTATTTTATTATAAAAGAACAACTTGAATCTGGCGAATTAACTGAAAATTCTATCCCTGTTTTATTTCAAGATAAATTTCCAATTTTTAAATACTTAAATGATAATAATTTAATTGATGATAATGATATATTAACATCAAATGATATTACAAATTATCTTAATGCATTACCTAATTTTGAAAATAAAAATATAGAACAATCATCAGATAGTATATTTTCTAGTAGTGATCCATTATATTTGATGAAAAAGTTTGAAACGGATGTATCTACAGAATAAAAATTAATTATTTGGTTGTTTCCATATCCTGTATGTATTTAAATTTGTATTTTTTTGAGGTTCTTGTGGTTTTTCATCATCGTCGTCATCATCATTTGATAATAACTTTATTACATTGGGATTTGAAAAATTAAGTTTTTGTTTATTCAAATTAATATCAATTTGTTTGCAATTATGATGATATTTTTCAATATCAGTATTTATATTTACACAATTTGTTTTAAATGATGATAATTCTATAAACATTTGATTAATTACAAATTGTATTGTATTTATTTGTTTTAATATTTTAAATACTTCAGTATCAAACATGAATGTTGTAGATTCTTTGTATTTTTTAATATAACTAATTGTCATAGTAATATCATTATGTACTAAATTATGTACATAATGTGGAGCACAGCATGTACCTTTCTTTTTACCATAATTTATTTGACAATTTGATCGATGAGGACAAAAATCATATGTACGCTTAATTAACTCTCCATTAAATTCTTTTGTTATTTTAGGTAGTTTTAATCTATTTGATAATATTAATGATGCATCACGTATCCATTCTAAATATTTTTCATACTTATTTAAATTATTTATTTGAATTTTATATTGTTGAATATGTTTACTAATATATTGAATTAAAAAATAAGAATTATCTAATAATTGTAAACTATTAATCGATTCATTCGGTGCTTTTTTTACTATATTCTCCGCTTCTTCTGTTACATTTTCATTATCTACACTAAAATTAATTCTATAATCTAATTTATGATTAGATTTTTCATCAAACATATCAGCACATGACATAATAGCATTTGATCTAAATTTATTTTCTAGCAATATAATTTCTGTATTATGATTATCAACAGAACGTACCCAATCAATATTCATTTTATATTATATATATCTTATTACTTAAATAGTTTTTAATTTCATTTTTATCTAATTTTACTTGTTTCATCGAAATTATGAAATAAGTAATAATATAAACAAAATTTAATCTAATCATAATATATAGAATGTCTAAACCAATATCTAGATTAAGTTCAAGTAAAATACCAAAAAAAGAAGTAACATATCAATCAAAATTAACTGATGCTGATATAGAAGAAAAATTAAAATTATATAAAAAAATAGATTCTCTTGAAGAATTAACTAAACTACCTCTCGGCACTCATTTTAGGTATTTTTCTGTTACCAAAGATCCATCTGGAAAAAAAATAAAACAATTTAGATTAGGTGGATTTTTAGATAATAAAGATAATTATGATAAATATATTATTTTAACTAACAAAAATGTATCTTGGTCTGTAAATACTCAAACTTGTATACTTTATCGTAAGTTAAAAGATGAAGAAATAGATAAAAATATAAATCAACAAACAGAACTTGCAAATAATGCAGATAATGAATTAAAAAAAATAAAAGATAAATATTCTAAATTAGAAAAAGCATATTATGAATTAACTGATAAATATACTCGTTTAAAAGAAAAATATGAAAAAACAAAGACCAATACTATTAGATAATTAATTTATAATTTAATATTAATGTCAGATAATAATATTAAATTATTAACTATGTGGTATCATAAATCAAAATTGTATTATAATTGTCATCGGGATTCATCAAATTATTATAATAATTTAAATAAAATATTAGGGTTCCCTGCCATATTAATTAATGTTTTTAATACAACATCATTATTTTCAAATTATCAAAAAATAGATGCATATTTTATATTAATAATTGCAGTATTATCATTATTATCTGCAATGTTAACAGCTTGTCAAAACTATTTTGAATTTGATAAATTAAAAACACAACATACAAAATTAATGATTGAATATTCAAAAATTTTATATTCGATTGAAAAAATTATAATTGTATTTAAAAATAATGAATTAATTGAAGTTAGTGACAACACTATAAATAATATATTAAATTCATTTGAAAGATTAAGAGAAGATTATATTTTATTTCCTGAAAATATTTGGAAATTAAATAATAAAATATATAAAATGAAATTAAATTCATTGGATGTTAACACAACTGATTCTATAAATATTATTTTATCTTCTATTAAAAATAATAAAAATTTTTTATTTAATGATTCATCTAAAGAATATAATGATAACAAAAATGAAGAAGTTATTTCATATATAAATAAAGAATCACCAGAAATAAATAAAGAATCGTCGGAAAAAAATAATGAATCTACTGTAATAATTATAAATAATGAGAAAAATATTAACGAATAACTTTATACGGATCTACTTGAGTAAAAATACGCATTTTACAGCAATACCGTTTAACACCCATATTTTCAATTAACTCTTTCCGTTTAATTATTTTGTCTTTTTCAGATAAATTTGACATCATAAGTTCATTCGTTTTAATTTCATAATCAATTTCAATATCAGCGAGTACTTTTCCACATGTAGGACATATAACATATTTCATTTTATTATATATATTATATTATAAACTTATATATTTTCAGTTTTTTATAATATAATATTTCTAATTATTTTATGATTATTTTATATGGAAGAATCTTCTGATGCAAGAATTACAAATTCTGATGAAAGAATTAGAAATTTTAAAAATATAATTAAAGAATATTCAGATAATGATAAACAATATATAGCGGATAAATTATCAGATCTTATTAATAAAAACTATCAATTTGTTGATTTTGAATTATCCTTTAGAGATTTATCTACCAATACTTCAATAAAATCATATTTAAATGATACAGTATATTCTAATATTTTAAAAACTATCTCAGATCTTAAAGAATATCGAGCATTAGAAACTGCATTATATAGAAAAAATAGAAATAATTTATCAAATCAACCATCAGTTAGTACTCAACCAATATTTCAAGTTTCAGATAATAAAAATTTTAATGCATCATTTAATTCTGCTTTCACAAATCAATTAACACAAAATAAATTAGATAGAATGATGAAAGAAGAAAAAAAATTAGCATCTATGATTGATAATGATTTAGATAATAATCCGGATAAAAAAAATATTAAATTATTTCATAAATTAACAATCGCCGAAGTAGTAGATAATTTATCATTAAGTATTGTTATGTTATTTCAACAAATATATACATTAGATTATGTAGGATTAATGAATTCTCAAGATAATTTTATCTATTATGGATTTATATTAATATTATCATATATTATCTTAACAATGTTTTGGAATCAATTAAATGATAGTTAATAATTTATCTAATTCATAGTTTAATTCATTTAATTTATATGTTGATATAATACGATCATCTAACGTATGTTCGAAAGAAAGAAATGTTTCTAATATATCTTTTTTTTGTGATGATAAATTTTCATTTAATATTTTTTGAGGGTATAATTTATAATTATTTAATTTATGTTGTTCTATAAATTTTGTTAAATTAATATAATTTTTTATTTTTGTCATAAATGATGAATATATTGGTGGATTATATAAATTAAAATAACTAATTTTATCTACAAAATCTAATAATTTTTTATTATCTGTTTCTGATATATTATTCGTTGTTTGTAAAGATTCTAATTCTAATTTCTTATTTAATGATACTATATATATAGTAATACATGTTATTACTATCATTAATAACTGAAATAATGTTATATTTACATAATTTGATACATAATATAATATTATAATACTAATTAGACCAAATATAATTTCATATATTGAATATTCTTTTCCTAACATAATAATATAGAAGAAATAATGTCAGATTTTTATTCAAAATATTTAGAAATGATATCTTCTGAAAAAAAAAATTATCGTGGTGCAGGATTTATTTTTTATCAGAAATCAGGATTAGATTTTGATTTTTTACTAGGTCTAGATAATAAAAATAAATTAAATATATTAAGTGTATTTGGAGGTGGTCGTGAACCAAAAGAAACAAATTCATTGTATACTGCTTGTAGAGAAACATTTGAAGAATTATTTAATATATTACCAAATGGTCTTGATTTATTTGTTATACAAATGCAAAAAAAAATTGATGATCATGAAATAATAGAAAAAATTTTTTTAAAAAAAAATAATGAAGTATGTTATTTTGCAAATGTAAAAATATTAAATATGTTTATAGATCATCTAATATATCATGAATGTCCATGGACATTTAAAGGTAATCGTAAATGGAATAATTATATAAATAATATTGACCAATTTATTATAGACAGAGTATTAAAAACAAATCAAAAAGCGTTAAATGGATTAAATGAAATTAAACGAATATTATTTGTTAATATTAAAGATATAAATAATTCATTAAAAATGAATCAAGATGATAAAAGTATAATTGTAAATAAAAAAGAATATTATTTAAGAGATAACTTAAATAGATATCTTCAAGAAAATATAATAATAGATATAATAAATAAAATATAATAATAGATATAATATGAATGATTCAGAATCATCAAATAATTCTATATTAGATCATGATGAAGATGAAAATATATCTGAAATTATATTAAATTTAGATTATATGATTTCTTTAAAAGTTTATTTTGAGAATGATATAAATACTGATTTAAATTTACTAAATCCTGGATTAACTAATAATGAATTATTAGTTAATGATGTTATTTTAATTAAAAAAATTTATTATTATTTAAAAGATTTAAATAAAACGTTTGATGAAATCAAAGACGCTTTTTGTTTATTATATGATTCAATTGATCCTGCTAAAAAAGATAATATTATTTCTTTATTAAATCAATTAAATAATATCCCAAATACAATAAATCATATATCTGATATATTTACAATGGTTAATACAATGAATGAAATTAATACAGATACGTTTACAGGAGATATTATTAATCCAAGTTTATTTTTAAATTTATTTAATCATAATTTAAATAATATTCATGGAAATAATAATATATTTCATAATTTATTTAATATGAATCCACAAATAGAATTAGACAATTTTAATGTTCCAATGGCATTTATAAATACAGGTAATCCAATAACATATCAATGGACTACATTATTACCTCCAAATATTCAAACACATGCAGATGTTAAAAATGTAGCGACAGATAATATTTTAAATGAAAATACCAAATTAATTATATTTAATGAATTAGATGAAACAAATAAAAATAGATACAAAACATGTTCTATTTGTATTGATGATTTTATATTAGAAGATAAAATTAGACAATTATCATGTTCACATATTTTTCATACAAAATGTGTTGATCCATGGTTATTAAAAGAAAGTTATAAATGTCCTATGTGTCGTGATGATACTTTACCTCATGAACCATCTTTTTTGGATTAATATAAAATTTTATGATATAAAGAAAGAACACTATTAATATTAGAGAAAATGGATGTACTTTATCATATTAAACACAAAAATATGATAAATCACTATAATAATTTAAAATCGATTGATTTTAATAATGATGAATTAAAATCAAAAATAGACGAGGATGATTTAAAAATAAATGAAATTGATTACAATAAAAAAAATACAATGAATATTCAAATACCAATTGAAATTATAAATAATATTAATAAAAAACCCTGGATTAGAATACCGTATCCAATCAAAGAAATTAAACTAGTTGAATATATGAATGAAAAAAATATTCCAAAAGATCAAAAAGATGTATATTTAAAATTATTATATGAAAAAAAATTAACGAATAAGGTAGTTATATATAATAATCTTAGTGGTAAAATTGAAAATATTATAATAGAAAATTGAATATTTATATTTGAAAAAATATAAATATAAAAGATTATCATTAAAATTTATAAATGAAAAGCGCAATACCAATTGAATCTAATATACATCCTTTTGAAGGATATACGCACTATGAAATAGTAAATGAAATTAATACATTAATAGAATCAATAGATGGTGATGAATTTGAATCAATTCAAGAAATAATAGAATATATTGAAACGTCATATAAAGTATTTGATAGAACAATACCTAAAGATATTATTTCAGATATTGTTAGTAAAAAATTTAATATTAAATATATAATCTCTGATATTGATAATATAAATTTATATGAATCTATTTTAGATTCTAAAATAGATTATATTAAAAATGTCCCACAACCAGAACAGAGAACAAAAGCATGGTTTGATATGCGTAATAATATGATTACTGCATCTTCAGGTGCAACCGCTTTAGGTGAAAATCCATATGAAAAGGTAGAAGGATTTATTATGGAGAAAGTATTTGGTAGAGAATTTATGGATAATGAATTTGTCCATCATGGTAAGAAATATGAAAGTATTGCAACAATGTTATATGAACATCTAAAAAATCAAAAAGTGGATGAATATGGTTTAATTCAGCATCCTAAATTTAGTTTTCTAGGTGCATCACCTGATGGTATTTGTTCTAAAAATACATTAGATGGTGATATAAATTTAAAAAATTATGGTCGAATGGTAGAAATCAAGTGTCCTTTTAAACGTAAGATTAATATGCATGGTCCAATTGATGATCATATATGTCCTCATTATTATTGGATTCAAATTCAATTACAATTAGAATGTTGTGATTTAGAGTATTGTGATTTTTGGCAGTGTGATATTCGGGAATACATTACAATTGAAGAATGGATGAAACCTGTAGAAACAAATCATAGAATAGAACAAAATTTACCATCTAATATTGAAGATGAATGGGCGTATGGATTTGTGCTTCAATATAAAATGGACGATTATAAAAAAAGAAATGATACTGATAAAGAGGTATTTTGTTCAAAGTATATTTATGCGGAAAATCATTTGGGAAATTATCAAGATAAAATCTTACTTGCAAATAAAATGAAACAAGAAAATAATATTCCTGGATTTACGTTTGATAAAATATTATATTGGAGAATTATTAATAGTCATTGTTGTGAAATAAAAAGAGACCGTAAATGGTTTCAAGATAAATTTCCTATTTTTGAAAGTGTATGGGAACGTATTAAATACTTAAGAAATGATAAAGAAGCGGGTAAAATATTTCGTGATGCAATCCTTGCAAAAAAAGAAGAAAATAAAGAAAAATATGCAAATAGAAAAAATAAGACACAATTTGAAACTACTATTAATGATAAAATTATAGATAATGATAATTCATTAAAAAATATATCAGTAAAGAAAAAGAGTGAAAGTTGGTTTTGAAAAATTAATTTATAAATTAACATTAAATTTATAAATTTTTTATTAAAATGAAGGGGGAAGGGGGTAAATGTAGTAGATAAAAAAACTTTTTGAGTGGGTCGCAAATGAATGCTGACCGTAACTCTACTCAGTTATATTAGACGGTCGTAGAGGGGGGAAGAAAGTAGTCGTTCATATGATGATTACGACAAAGGGATGGGCGAAGAAGAGCGTGCGAGTTCGTAGACAGCAGTTGACTTCATGAGGAGGTCAACGTTCCACGTGTCAGCGCTCTCCTGCGAGAGCGCCGTTCGCAGATCAGAGGGCAGCGCAACGTTGTAACGCCACTTGACGTTGTCGGCGAAGAACTCCTTGATGTCGCTGACGGCGAGAATCTCCATCAGAAGAAACTCAACGCCGTCGGGTTCCTCGGAAGTAAGCATCGACTCAGACCACGAGAAGTCTCGCGTCTCCTTTGCAAACGGATCCGACGGAAGCTGAGAGACGACCTTGGGGTTGACGGGGATGGGTTCGCCGGAAAGAACGTACATCACGAGCATCGTCTGCAACTTGAGTACACCCTCGCGAGTCATGATCGGAGCAACGTTGGGAATGGGGTTCTCGACGATATTGACGGGAACAAGGTTCTCGCGCCAGTTCTCGATGGGAAAGTTCTCCTCGGGGAAAACCATCGACATCCGAGTCACGTTGAGAATAGACGCTGCGCCGTGAAAAGTCGAATGCATCTTGGTGCACGCGACCTCAGCGCAGAATCCGTTCTTGAACTCATCCCAGCACCCTTGACGCGGATACCGGAAACGAAAGTCGACGTAGGTCTCCTTCTTCTTGTTCACGCGAATCACACCGTTCATGGTCTCGACCTTGTTGTCAAACTCGTTGTTACGCGCGGGGAAGGGGTACTTGTGCGAGCTGATGCACCAGTTGATGTTCTTCGGCGCGTCAGGTGAGACAGACCGAGGCCACTTGGCGTCGTCGATGCACGTCGGAAGGTTCATCTCGCTGGGATGAGAAACATCGATCGTCATCTTGTTGTAGTCAGGCCAGTGCTTGGCGATAAAGGCGTTGCGAAGAGTGTCCATGTCCTTCATCGACTGCACGTTATAGTCCTTGCAGGATTGGTAGACAAACTTCTTGTTCGTCATAATCTCGTCCTGCTGAGACAGGACGAGGTTACGAAGGTGCGGTGACAGCGTGTTAATAGACGAGAGGACGTAGGGAACGAGGTCAAACGTGCGTCGAGACATCGTGGCGCCGACGGTCTCATCAGAGACACAGACGAGGTTGTGGCGGCAGAAGACCTTTGTCCCGCTGTTCTTGAGATCCGGACCGACTGACGAATTCGTGAAGTTGTGCGCAAAGCACTCATCATGAACACACGGCGGGATCATCGGCATCGGTTCGCAGTCCTCGTTGACATCGCGAGTGAACCACTTGTGGTGGTTCACATTGGAAAAGGCGTCGGCGTTAGGGAAGGTGGGGTCGTCGGGGAAAGGCGTGGTGTAGTTGGGTTTGTCGATATAATGAGTGTTGATGTTGGAGTAGTCGGGGATCGAACCCGACGTAGACACGTCGAAAGAGACGTGCGCCATTTTACGTATGGCGACGGTGTAATAACACATTGATACTGAATAGAATAAATAGAAATATTATTTTTCAATTTTTTAACAAAATGTATCTTTTTTACTAGTTATTATATTATCATATCCTCTTAAATATTTAGGTCTGCACCCGTTCATATTCTTATCTGTTATACGGGAATTATGAATTTCATCAAATATATCACCTCTTAATAATCTAATTATAAAATTCATTGAATAAACACCACATTCAGAACCCCCGTATTGATGCTGTAATTTATTATATCGAATATCATAGATTTTTTCCATTGCATTAGGACCCGATTCATTCATATATGAATCTACTGGTAATTGAATTATTTTTTTACCAGGATTGTCTAATTCATAAAATTTTTCTGCTAATTTTTTAACTAATCGTTTTATACGTTGTTCAGGTGGTTTACCTGCAGAATCTGAATAATATATTCTCTTTGTCTTAAAATCAACAAAAAATGATACCCAATGAGATCCTGATTTATCATGTTCATCTAAATTAAAAACAATACCAATTTTAGTTTTACCAATCTTTGATAGTTTATCATAATTTAAATTTTTAACACCAAATTGATCTAAATCTTCAATATCGATAGGAACTGCACCTACAAATAAAAATTCAGGATATATATTTATATATCTTTCCATACATTCATTAATTTCAGTTGTACTTAACCAA
>Ga0114962_10002537_pt1 | contig 15165 bp, 17 predicted proteins | sample C_130820_MF_Meta_FD_87017 | JGI IMG/M metagenome (GOLD analysis project Ga0114962, IMG submission 87017) | Freshwater microbial communities from Lake Croche, Canada to study carbon cycling - C_130820_MF_MetaG | ecosystem: Environmental > Aquatic > Freshwater > Lake | place: Lake Croche, Canada...
CATAATATTGAAGTATCCGGGCTGTGCAGAAGAGGTAACAAGTCCTGAAGATGTAATACTTGCGTTGATAGAATCTGCTGGTGAAAATCCGACCTCTACAGTATTAGAGGTTTTGTCTTGATTATTTTGATAATACTGAATAGTAGTATATGGAGATAATAAGCTACTAGAAATGTTTAAAACGCTTCCTGTAATAATTTTAGTATTACTAATTTCTTGAATACCTGGTACTTGATAGATGTTATAACCTCCGTATTCATGCGGATCTAAAATATCACCAGGAATACCGAATGTAGTAATTAAGGCTCTAACACCTCTTTCTGTACCTCTTGTTTTAAGTAAATAAGCGAGGTTGTGATAGAGACGTTTATAGGTTTCTCCTTGAATCTGTGCTGCCGGTAAAGTAGCAAAGCTTGAAGATGGGTTAGATCCGGTAACAAATGATATTACGTATCTATTAATTTTTTCTTCACCAAAAGGAGGTAAGGATAGAGAAGCAGTTAACCAGGGCTGCCCTGATAAAGGATAGATACTACTACTTGCTACGTTACTTACAGAGTAAGCGCTTGAAGTAACTGGCAATGAAGATCCTGTTTGATTTAATCCGAGTAGAGAATAGTAGATATTATCAGTAATACTTGTATTAGTATATAATTGTACACCAAAACTTCTTAATGCATCTGCAACTTGCTGCATTGAAATACCTACAAATGGATTATTTTCTGCAGAGTAATGATTGGTTATATCCTTTATGTAAATCCAAATATTATCAAAATGTTGACCTATCATGTTTAAGAAAACAAGGTAAGGGGCATTTGCAGGATCTTCTGTTATATAGGCAGGTGTTGAGTATAATAAAAGATCTTTGTTTTGATCATCATAATATGAAGATGACCAGTACATACTCATTGTAGCTGTACCGTTAGGCGCAGTATCAAGACCTCCTAGCCAATTTACGGCTTGTGAAGAGGTTAATGAATATAAAGGATAGGGTTGTGTAGAAGTTTGTTTTGGATATGATGTAGATGCAGAATCAAAATATAAATAATATTCATAACCGTCAAAATTAGTAATAGTTGTATCTATCTGATTTTGTAATAGTACTTTTGCAGTGGTAGTATTGGTTTCGACTAAGCCTGCAGAAGCAGATTCAATTAGCTGTACCTTATATACGAAATTATATAATCTTTCTGTAGCAGAAGAAAAGTGTATAAAGTTTTCAAAGTTACTATAATCAACATTAATCTGAATGCCTTTTTCTTGCATTAGAGATTGCAACTGCTGATAAGATGAAGTTACGGAAGTTAGTAATAAAGATTCGTAAGAGTAATATGGTGTAGTCTGACCTACTTTATTATTTACTGAAACTTTATAATTAGGTCCTTTTATAGCTATACTATCTACAGCTTTTTCTGCTATGACATTAATAGATACATTAAATTCTGCAGAATCTGCAATTGTAGTTACTACCCAAAAAGTGGATTTAACGTTAAATTCAACAGGTAAAGGTTCATATAATTTAAAAATAATATATCCAATACCGTCTTCTTCTACATACACAGCATTTACACCTATTACTTGGATATCTGCGCCAAAGTTTAAATAGAAAGTAGGATAGTATGGATCAGCAGATAATTCATTATTAAATTGCGCAAATGCTCTTTGAAGCTCACTATTACTTACTCCTTGTCTTGCAGCTTTAATTTCTAGTCCAGAACTAGAGATTTCTTTAATCCAAAAATGCGCTGATGGATCTGGTAGAGAGAGTAGTTTTGCGTTAAAAAAATTATATTTAACATTAACTATTCCTCTATCATAACCTAAAGCTCTAGCATCTCTTTCTGGATCTAAGTAGAGTTGAGTTGTTGTACGCGTTACGGGATCAACAACGCTATCATTTAGTTGATATTGTGTTGCGTAGTATTCGGCATTTAAAACTCTACCGTTTAAATCTTTTATAAAATACTCTATGTAATCACCAAAACTACCATAATTTCCGGTAATAGAATTAGTATTAATCAGAGCTACATCTTGTGGTGCATAGCTTTGATACTGATCTTTAGATCCAATATAGGATACATTTACTATTTCCATTAAACTATGTTATTTATATTTAAATAATCCGTATTTGCTTCCAATAATTGTTGTCTTAGAGAGTTTATCTCTTCAATATAAGCTTTTTCTGTATCAGTCATTACTCCTCCTCCTAAATATTCTGTACTTCTTCTAACTAAATACTCATGAGAGTTTAATTCTCCAGTAGCAGGTATTTGAAAAAACAATGCGTTATATGCATCAAAGAATAATTCAACTGAAGTGTTTATACCTGGCTGTACAGATGCAGTAATAGGACTATACAATTCGCTAAAAGATGTATCTATTACTGTTGTATAAGTATTACGTCCGTAAACTTCTTTTATTAGTTTAACCTCTTCTGACATTATGCTACGATTTTAAATACTAAATTCTGACCGCTGTAAGTTACTTCTTCTGCCGGTAGTAACTCTAACTCATCCGGACTATATCTAGCTAAACTATCATACATTGATTCGTAGCTATTATAGACAGAGAGAGGACCGTATTTTGTAGAGTATATTTTAGTTTTAATTAAAACGCGGTAGAATCTATTAATTTCTAATCCGCTAGTATAAAGGTTAAAGTAGTTCCCAACACTATCACAACTAACTCTTGTATACGGGTCTTCGAAATCTACTATCATTTCACCAGTCTTAACATCTTGTAACCCCCAGAGAGTGTTTTTAGATAAAATCATATCGGTTAAATAAACAGAAGATGTTGTAAATCTTCTAGGAGGATAAGTTAGTCTGGTAGATAACCTCATTTTATAATTATCTCCCTGTAAAAATTGTCCAGGATTATTAGCAAGGGTAATTGTTATTTGATCTGATAAAACATAATTAAAGTTTTGAGGATAAAAATAAGAATCGTCCCATTTAAACTGTATGGTAGGAGGGTAGATAGTATGTGTATCTACAGAAAAATATTTTAAGTCTATATACGAATTTGGATTATCTTCTACTGCTTTAGGATGTTTAACGATTAGTCCGTTATTAGGAATTGAACTAGAAAACCATCCGGTCATAATATCGGTTATATCAGCGTTAACGTCTTTATTTGACATATAATCAAAGCTCTGTGATGCTGGTATGTCATTCCACGTACCTCCGCCTGTAACCCATGCTGGAGAGCTAGCAGATGTACAAGTATATGTCCATGAAACTCCGTTTACTGATTGAGGTACTTGAGCATATTGTCCTGTACCCATACACCAGGATTGCGAGATAGGAAGTATATCAAGAGAATAAGTTGTACTTAAGTTTTGTGCGCTAGCTAGATATAATTGTAAATTTGCTTGATATGCACCACTTATAGATTGACTTGCAAAAGTCTGTAATAGGTTGATATCTTTATCAGAAAACTGTAATACAGATCTTCTAACATCATGTCCGGGAAAAAATGCGTCTGAAGTCGAATAATTTCCCGCTTCAGCTAAATCATAATTATAGTACGGGTTTTCTGTAATAGCATTTCTATACAAAAATCTTGTTCCGTCTTGAGAGTTTTTTACAGATACTTCAAGTATAGGATCTCTACCGGTATTTTTTACAGGGTATAGAGAATAGAGTGTTGCATCTGCTGATGCGAATATGTTATATACTGCCATTTTATTACATTGTTACTATGCGTCCTTGAATATCTGTATCTGGATATTTAACTTCAAAGATACTTGGATCTAAAGAAGGATAAATAACACCGTTTAAGCTTGCGCCTGATATGTCATAACTATATTGAGAATAACCTGATGTTGTTCCTGCTATATTTCTAATGTTTACTTTTTGAACTGTTTGTACGCCTGCTATCTGATCAAGTAGAGTATAAATTTCAGACATTATAATTGGCTGATTTATTTGCCAATTTTCTCTTGCAAAGTATGCTTTTAATGCAACTAAGCAAGCTGCAATTACTTCTCTTGAAGTGTAGTTAGGTCTTATAATAATATCAAAGCCTACTTGTATGTTAATAATATAAGCCGGTTTTAATAAAATAGTATCTGTTAGCATTCTATAATCAGATAAATAAGTCTGTATATTTTGATATAAAGCCGGTCCTGGATCTATAAAAGTTCCGTCTGTATCGTAACTTAGTAAGTAGATAGAAGTTGCAAGAGGGTCTCTTTCACCTGGTTCATTTCTTAAGTATTGAGAGAATAAAGCAGCATCTTTTGTTACATAAGCTTTTGCTACTTGTCCAAACTTTGGCGGCATACCTAATACAGTTCCTAAATAATCCTGCTGTGTTACAGCTCTCATCTGAGATGGGAACTTAGCAAGCGTATTTAATCTAATACTATCCGGAGTATCTCCATCTCCTCCTCCAACTGCTTGAGTGTTATTATTAGTTGCTAAGGTAGTTTGTGTTAAGGCTTGTATAGAAGGAACTCCTGTATTAGGAAAGCTAGTATTTGCAACAATAATATTAGTTAACTCGTTTGTGTTAACATTTGCTCCAGCACCGCCGCCTACTAAATAATTTACTGTTAAGTTTGTATTCACGGGAGCTAAACCATAAGATTGATTTACTACAAAGTTTGTAGGATCAAATGCTGTATTCAATAAATCAATACCGTTAACTGTTCCGATACCTACATTAAATGGATTTGGAATTGAACCGGAAGCAGATTGAATACCTGCACCGAATTCTAATTCTAAAATATTATTAGCAGTAAATCTAGATACAAATCTTCTAGGTACTGGAAGTTTTTCTAGTATATAAGGGACTTGATTTGCTTCTTGATATAACTGTGGATATAATAGAGCTGTATTTGTTACAGGATTTAAAATAAATTCTTGAGCTAAATAAGGAACTTCATACCACCTAAATCCTGTTGTTTGATCATATATGCTAAGTATTTCTATAATATTACTATCTTGTAATGTTCTTATTGGAAATCTTTCGGCTGCACCAAAAGAAATACTGGTAGTCTTTGCTTGACCAGACATTGCAATTGTAGACTTTTTAAGTAAGTAAGTATCTGGATTTCCTCCAGATGTTGTATATACTGAAATTTCTGTTGGATCAATAGAAGAAGATAGATTAAAGTTTACTCGGTTAGGACAGTAAAAATAATTTGCACTATTAATATTAGATCTAACTTGCATTCCTTCTTCAACAATCATTGCGTAGCTAAAATCGGGGTCATAGTTTGAGCCAGAAGCAGGTATTTGTTGATACACGTCTAGAGTAACCATTGCTGCAGAAGTTACTTTTGGTCTATAGCCCATCATATAAGCTAAAGTATATAAGTTATTAGTCTGTTTTGCGTATTCTAAAAAGTTTTCCTGTACTTGATTATCTAAGTAAAACGATAATACATCCCCAATATAAGAAGCCATCTCAATAAACATAGTACCAGGAGATGATGTAGAAAAATCATTATAAGATTGAGGATAATAAGCTTTAGCGTACTCAATTAATGCAGCTCGAAAAGTAGAAAAGTCCTTATTTAAGTATGTTATATTTTTATTGGCCATTTAAATCTAGTATTATATTATCGGTTACGCCTGTGTTTTTTATAGTATACGAAAACTGAATTGTAAGTAAATTTTCATCTGGGCTTCCTTTAAAAGTTAACTGTGTAATTATTACATTTGGAAAGTAGGCCTCTATTCCTGCTCTTATTTGTACATCTAAACTATCTATAGTATCTTGACTAATTTGATCAAAAACTTTATTTCTTATTCCAGCTCCAAAATTTGGATTAAAAATTCTTTCACGCTTATTAGTCAATAAAAAGTTAATTATATTATACTTTAATTGCTCTTGCGTAGTATATACTGTTTGAAAAACAGCGGGGGTGTTGAATGGCAAAGCAACTCCAACTCCTGTCGAAGACCTTAAATCAAGTACATTTATTTGCTTTAAGTTGTATGCCATTTATACTATTCGTTTATCCCCATTTTTGCCATCATGTGAGTAAAGTCAGGAACTGCATTAATTTGAATTGATTCTACACTAGATCTTCCTTTTGCAGATGCAAACATATCTCCTACTGATTCTACAACAGGAACGTCTCTCTCTACTCCTTCACCGTTTAAATCACCAAATTCATCCATAGTCATAGATTGAGCTGTTTCAGCAAGTAAGCTATTTAATGGATTGCCTGGGGATAATACAGGGGCAATTGGCCTAGGTATAGATCTGTTCATAGTAGCAGGAACAGCTTGTTTTGCTATAGGTCTTGCAGATTCTGTTATAGTTTGTTGCCCTCTATTAACTATAATAGCTTCTTTAAGGATTCCAGCTAATTCTTCCTGGAATACAGCTTTAACCTCTTCGCGGATTAATTTTCTAAATGCGTCTAAATTTACCATATGTTATAAATATTTTGTTTACTTACTTTTATTGTAATTTATACCCCCAGGATCTATATTTGTTTGTTTTTGTCCGCTAGCTTGCTGTTTTGCATTAGCAGTGTAAACATCTACTATTTCGTTTGATTTTTGTCTAAACGCTTGTCCTCCGGGTGTTTTATCTATATAATTAGATATATTTAAAGCTTGTGCTGTAGCTGCACTATCTTTTGCAGATTTGCCTATGTTTAAATCATTTTCTGCTACATCGTTGCTATCCAAGTAGTTAATAGAAGTTGCAATAGTTCCAAGTGTTGCTGCATCTATTAGACCTACACTAGATTTTACCAATCCAAGGGCCATTAATTTATGCTGTACTTCTGCTATAATTACCGATGTATTTGTTGCAAAAGTCAATTCTGATTGCGCTACTATCTGACCGCTTATATCTAAAGCTATACCTCTTTTTCTTTTATTTCTAACCGCTCTATCAGTTACTTCTTCTTCTACTACTCTAATATCATATATTCCAAACATTTTACTTCTTATATCTGTTTTGGAATCATATTGCGTTATATAAGTTTTAAATTGATCTTGTAAAGTTAATAAATTATTTCTGGTTTCTTGAAGTTCAGATATTACGTCTGAATTTTTTACTGCTTCACATCCTTCAAGGTTAACAAGCAGTATATTTAGTCTTCCAAGCAATTCATTGGTATTTGCAAGAATATACCTTATAAAATTAACAGCTACTTCAAGAAGGGTGTTAATAGTTTTCAAAAGAACACTAACTCCATCAGTTTCGTCTTTAGCTCTTATTCTAGCTGCTTCAAGTCTACTAACAGTACCTGTAGTTTGTAAACTTGCAGGAAGAGGAGAGTTTAAAATAAACTGCTGTACAAATTCAAATATTTTATTAAATACTAACGCTAGTTTAATTAAAAATTGACCTAAACTTAAAACTCCTTGTACTTGTTGTGCAATTTTAATAAAAGCTCGAAGTGAGTTATTAATGCCTTTTAATTCTTTTATAATGCCGGTAGGGTTTATAAATTCACCTAATCTTTGTATTTGAGCTCTAATATCAGTTCCTAAAAAATTTCCCGCTAAAGCTAATGCGTTTTTAAAATCTAAATTTTGAATAGTAACACATACAGATCTTACCTGGTTTATTTGATGTATTATTTTCTGTAATTCATCATTAGGAATATTTCTATAATCACTGTACTTATTAACTGTCCCTATAAAGTCATCGATAAAATTTAAATTACCGCCAAGTCCGGGTACAGTAGATAATAAGGTTGCATCTTCTGCATTAAATATAGAGCCAGTACTCTGACCGGAAAGATCAAAAGAGTCTTTAATTGCTTGCATTAAGAAGTACGTATTATAAGCAGTAACTTGAGAACCTCCATCTTTAGGTGCTCCTGATTGAGATACAGCTTGATCAATTGGTACAGCGTTTGGTCCTGTACCCACGTATGATCCAATAAAGACATTAGGAAAGGCTGTATACTTATCAATTTGTGTCTGAACTTGTGCAGCAGCATCTTGAAGAGCATATAAGGCGGTTTCTGCAGCAGACCATTGAGTTTTTGGCTTACGTGGTGTTTTGCTTAAATGAATCATATCGGTAAGATATGTCAATATATTACATAAGTCTACAGAATTTAAAAGATCTAATGCGTTAAATAAACCAGACTGTACAAAAGATTCTACAGCATTTTTTGGAGGAGTGGGTGGTGTTCTTGGTACAGAAGTATATTTTAGGGATCCAGATACTGGATCGTATGTAGCAGTTGCTTTAGTTGTCGGTATATTACTTCCCCATAGTACTTTATCTATACCCACTTGAAGTGTTCCGAGAGCGTTAGCAGAAGTAGCGACTGCTTTACCTAGAGGTACTAATAGTTTACTATTACTCATTATCTAGTATATGTAGTTTTAGATAAACAATTAGTACCTAGTTGTGCTTTTACGTTCTTAGCTGTACTACTTAAAACAGTAGAAGCTTGTTTAATTAAGGGAACAGCAGTATCCATTTCTCCTATTTGTAATGTATTTAAAGCTTTACTTAAATTATCAATAGCATCTAATAAGCGTCCTAATTGCTGTGCTGTAGTCTTACCGAGCATTACAGGTTCCCCTATTGTCTCTGCGTGATAACCTAATTCTATATGACGAGAAGCTATAATAGTTCTTTCATTAGCATCTACAGTAAATGTATTAGGAGAAGAAATAGCTACTCCTTTTTTACCAAATAAGAAAATAAAATCATCATAAGAATGTACAGTTACTCTTCCTGATGTTATAATAGCTTGATTGCCTAGGTATGGAAATTGAGGGGTGTACATTTTACTGATTAATTCTATTAATACGTTCGTCTTGCTCTCTAAGAGATATTGTATTGGTGCTTGTTAATTGCTGTTGAATTGGAATAGCATTGGTTTTAATAACATCTACTTGTACGCTTAAACTTGCTAAACTAAAGTTTGATAAATCATCAATCTGTATTTTTTGTCCAGCAGTTAAGTATATAGAAGAAGGATCTCTATTAATATCTTCCACGGTAGGAAACCATCCTTTAGTAGTAACTTGTTTACCTTGCCCGTTTCTTATTATAGTAATAGGTTCTCCTGCAGATCCAGTAGCTGACCAATTATTTTCATATCCGTTTAATGCAGAAGTAGATCCAAATCTAATTGAATTACCCCATCTGCCCTCTAAAGTTACATCTCCTGTGAATTGTCTTAAAGTTTTAATGTCTCCTTTTTCAGGAAAATTTGGTCCTAAAGGAAAAGTGAGAGAGCTAGTTACTGAAGTATTTGTAGATTGTTTTGTACCCATACTATCTTGATAGGTACGTAGGATTCTATTTATGTAAGCACTGTAGTCTTGCATATTAGGAAAAGCATTATTATTAGCAGCATTCCATATATTATAAGGCTGAAAATAATAAAAGTCTTGACGCTGTGCATTTTCATTCATATCTACACTAGGACCAGGTACTACATACACTATTTCTCCTTCAACAGGTACTTGCTTAAATGCTGAGCTTATAGGCTTAGCAGTAACGTTACCGGTACTTGTTAGAGTTGAGCTTTGATTCGAGTTAATTATCTGAAAGGTTATAGTACTTATATCAGTAGGGTCGTTGTAATAAGGATCTGGTATGTTTGTGCTTACGAAATAAGGTCCTTGAACTACATGTGCAACACGCGCTAGTATAGGCGCATTTCCAACTCCTCCACCTCCAAACGGAGATAGAGAATTCATAAACTGCGAGAAAGATTGATTATCTGCCATACTACTTACTTGAAGGTAATTCTTTTATCTGTAATTCTTCTACTGTAGTTTTTTGGATATCACTAAACAGCAATTCGAGATCCTTATCACTTAAACCTCCTTGACTAGCATCAGAACCTACTTGACCGCCTTTCTGTAATATTGAAGCAAGCTTTACAAGAGCGTCATCGTTCTTAACATCTATCTCTAGATACTCTTTAATTAGTGGAACCATAATTACAGCAGTTCCTGCATCATCTACCATTTCAGTAAGGTTCCCGATTAATGTTTTAATCTGGGATTGCTTATTTTTATGGTTCTTAATTACATCTTGTATTAAGTCAGAGTATTTTTTTCCGTCGTATAATTCAAAATCGAGATTCATAGTACTATTTTAAATAAATAGCTAGCTTGAATAAATGTCAATTTCAATACCTTCTTCAAGATATTGATTATGCATTTCTCTGTAAATCTCCTTTAGAACTTTTATTACCTTAGTAATCACAGGAGTAGGAGCGTCTGTAATCTCCTTTATGTATATGAAGAGAGCTTTCTTATTAAAGATGTCTATATTCTCTCTCCTCTTAAATAGTTCTAAAATAGCGTCTCCAACTCTAGCTTCTTGTGGTTTCGGGAAAAGATCTAAAAGGTTATTATCGACTTCTTTAATGTATAGGTCGATAAAATTAACTTCTTCGAAGTGATCTGGTTGAGTTAGTAGTAATTCGTTTGTAATTGTCTTATCGGTATCTACTTCTTCAACAGTAGCTTTACCTTTTAATCGTTTGTAGTTATTATTGTTATAAACAATTAAATAACGCTTTGCAATAGTACCAAAATAAGAATAAGCTTTACCTTTGTCTTGATTATATAAATGTAATTTCTCTAATAAAAAAGCAATTACCTCATGCTTTAGCTCGTTAATATTATCTACTTCTGTGTAGTAGAATTTAAAAGTATGAATGATATTTTCAGCCAACTTATAAAACGCGTAGTAAATTTTTTCATTAAATATTTTATTTCTAATTGCAGGGGAGGTTTCTAATCTATAATCAAGAATAGCTTGTTGAGTATCTAGGGTAAAATAGTCTATTGACTTCTTTGGCCTTCTCTTTCTAACTTTTCCATCCTTTGTAAGTGTAACTTCCGCTTCTTCGACTTTGAAAATATCTTCAACCATTATCGCTTATTGAATTGATTTAAGCCCTCTTGGACTGCTTTTAGATTTTGAAATACCGTCTGTAATTCTTTATCACTATCCATCCAAATCTTATCATCTAGATTCTTAAGTGCTTTATCTGATTCACCAATTAATTGCTGTAAGCCTGCTATGAAGTTAGCTTGAGCAAGAACAGTGACTTCTAATTTTCTATTCTTATTAAAAAGGTTGTAAATAATCCAACCTACAACAGTCGCTATCCAAATGAATAGCATAATTAATCCTAGTATCATATTATAATCCTTTTAATGCGTTTAGTAATCCTGGATTTCCTTTAGCAACATTTGCTAATTTAGCAGACTCAGCTTTTTGTTTAAATTGTGTCGGTGTAGAAGCTTTAACTTCTTTTTTAGTAGGTAACCCTACTTTATCGATCCACTCCTTTTCCCATTCTACTCTAGCAGCTAAAATATCTGCTTGATGCAAGATAAGAGGTAATGAACATCTCATTTTAGATTCGTTTTGACTAGAAAGTAAATAAGCTTTATTTCCATCATCATATAAACCATCATGAGTCTTAATTGCAACCCATTCGTTAAATGTAAGTTCTATTCCCGCTGACTGCAATATAAATAGTGAGCTATCTTGAATAGGTATAAAAGGTAATTCTGTATTAGGTTTATAGATAGCACCTTGATTCTTTACGTGCCATTCTGAATCATTAGGAAGATAGGCTGGTTGACCATCTCTACCTAATTTACCTAAATCATGATTGATTGCTGAAAATACTAATTCTTCTGTAGTGAAGTTTATAGTAGCACCCATATTATCCCATAACTTAGTCACCTTTAAAGCAGCTTCCACTACTCTATTTACGTGATCTACATATCCACCTGGGAATGCATTATGATAAGAAGATCTAGAAGAAGCGGGTGCAAATGCTAGATTATCTTCTTGAGATTGATATAAAGCTAGTAACTTAGTAGTTCTAGGTTCTGAAATATAAGTCTCAATATTAGAGTAGAATTGCTCTAAATTGGCTTGAATTTGTTCTGCTGATAGCATATAGAATGGTTTTATCTATAATATATGAACCAGGAATTAAAGAACCAACTTTATTTTAAGCTTCTTGTTCAGCGTTAACTAAGGTTTGAATCTCCTCAAGCTTACTCTTATGCTTTTCGATTTGATTCTCTATTTGCTCTCTAGTAGGATTATGACTTAAGAGGGAGCTTAAACCAAGGAGAATGTTGTTTAACTCATCTAATTTTCTTGAAACCAGTGCTTTGTATCGCATATTGTCTATTTTAAATATTTCTTAATTATCGCTACCATCGAATCGGTAGACACGCATCCTATTTTAGTTGCAAAGCTTATAGGACTTTCCTTTGCCTCATCTAAAGTATTTACTAAGTAGAGGTACTTAGCACCATTTAACTTTTCAATTATAATTATTGGATAAGAGTTAGTCTTTAGTAAAGCCTCCATTCTATCGGCAATAGCGCTATGCTCTTTTAAATCTACATCTCTAAACTCAAAGGGAATTTTTTGCTCCTCTAAGGAGTTAGATAATGCGTTACAATGAACGCACCCACGTAGTCCCAAAACAATTACTTTTTCCATATCCTTTATTTTTCTTTTTTCTTTCTTTTTATTTCTTAAAAGAAGAATACTTTATTAGTATTTAAAGAAGTTATGAACTTTTATTCATACTTCCAACTTTCCCTAGATAGCACCTTTAAAAGTATTTGTAGTCAAGTATTTAACGTTGTTTGCTGCAGTTGGAAATTGATCTGGTTTATATACTTGAAGGTACTTATCAATAAAAGCATCCATTGCTTGCTGTTTTTCATCCGGAGTTAAAGTACTATATAAAGCTTTTAAATTATCTTTATCAGCTTGACCTCTCTGCCATATTCTATGATCATCAGAGAAATGATGAAACCAATCATGAGCACGAACTATGTCCAAGTATTTACCTATACCCGTTTCAGCAGGCTTAGCATTATCTACAGAACCTACATTACCGTAAGCTGCTTCCATTGGATTCTCCTCTTCTAATCCCATACTAGCGTTATCAACTTCATCTCCATTTTGATCATCTTGTTGTTGCATCTCATCATCAGCAGCAGCTTGAGGAGCGCCTAATGCAGTAGGATTAGCTTCTTTTAAACTATCCCCACCATGCTCTAATTGATCTCCTACAGCAGAAACTAATTCCATAGCCCAGTCTTGGTCATTAGCTAAGCCTCTTACTGTCTGTAAAGGTACACTAGCATCACGTAACAACTCACCAGCATATTTAAAAATAGCGTCTTGATATTTTTTAGTCTCGCCATTTAATTTAAAATCAATTAATTCAGGATGCTGTTTAGCAATCTCCATACCTAAAGCTTCTGCATCCATTAATACATTTTCTTTAAGCACTGCTCTCGAATACATACCTACTCTAGATTCAAAAAGGTATTGCTTTAAATTAAAATTATCCATATTATAGAGTGTAAGATCTTAAGAATTGGTCTATATCCGATTGTGCATATCCAGACTGTCTTAATCTAGAGCACATTTTTTTAATATCTTCAAGTGTTTGAAACTCTCTTCCAATAAGCGCTTGCTGTATCTTACCTAACTCTCCACCATCTTCAAACATACCACTCGGATCGTCAAAAGTCTTTCCTACTTGGTATTGAGTATTTTCCGGATGCTTAACTTGTATTAATTCAGATAATTTAATCATATTAATAAATAGTTACGATTGATAATCTCTTCCTCTTGTAGCTCGGTTAGTAACAAAGAGTCTAGATTGAGTTTGTCCGCTACCATCAGGCTTAATTGCAAATAACTTAGGTACATTTATATTTTGAAGCTTAGTATTTTTTTCAACTGTAAAATAACAAGGTCCTTCTCGCTTGAGAAGTCTTACAAAGAATGGCGTTCCTCGCTCTACAAATTCTTCTACTGTATAAAGATCTCCATTAAACGCAATCGTATTACCTTCTACTTTAAAGTCAACATCCATATTACCTATATAAAAATAGTCTATAGGTCCGCCCATTTCTTCTATACCTCTTAGTATAGGAATTTCAACCTCTTTCGGCATTTGTCTATAAACATCTTTAAATAACCTATTACCCTGCAGATCCTTTCCCTTTAAATCAGGATTAGAGTTAAGTACTTGTGTATATTCCGTAACAGCTTCTTTATAAATTTCCTCAATGAAGTTATTAACAGTTGGATTATTTAAAATATCAAAGCCAGAAAGTCCTGCACCGCCAAGGCTAGGAGATTGAAGTCCCTTTGCAGATACCTTTCTAATACCTTTAGTAGTATCTAATTCAATATCAGCATAAGCCTGAGCTTTATAACCTTCCACCTTACCTATCTTTCTTGCTGATTTAACACCCTCTATTCTAGTATTATCAAATACTAAAGTTTTTATACCCTGTATTGAATTAATAGCTTCTATTACACCTCGCTCCTGTCTTTCAAAACTCTCCTTTCCCTTACCTGCCAAAATTAACATTGCCTCTTTACCTTCGAAAGAAAAAGTAAAAGCCGTGTACTTACTGCTTGGATTAGGGGAAACGTTTTTTGCTAAGGTATTTACTTCTTCTACTTCGAAAACATCTTTAATTATCTTTATGAAATCAGTTTCTGAAATACCTTCTTTATTACCTATACGTCCTGGTGTAGTTAGAGGAATGAATTTACTTCCATACTTTGAAGAAAGTAATTTTTGTTTAGCCTTAGTAGTAGCAGATGCCGATCTCGTCTCTCTTAAGACTTGCTTTACGATATGTTCTATTATCAAACGGTACATAGTTTATATATGTATAAATAGAAACACCCTCGTAAAGAGGGTGCTAATGTATAGTTTAGTTTATATTACTATTTTAATTCTGATATTAGAGCTTGTAAGAAGGGCTTATAGTTATGTGCACCGTAATCATCAATTAGTACTTTAGCTACAGCTCTTGCCAGTTCCTTGTAATCTGTATTTTCAGGAATATCTATTGTAATACTCTCACCCTCTTCGTTAATATTCATTGCACTAGTATCACCAGATTGACTTTCATCATCCATATCAGAAGAAGGATCTTCACTATAATCATCTTCCGAAATATCATCAAAATCTTCAGGATCCTTATCTTCAATATCATCCATATCTACGCCTGCAGGATCATCAGGATGCCAGTTTTCATTTATAAGACCAGCTATCTTTTTAAACTGTTGAACTTCGTTTAATTTACTCATTTGATCTTGTTTTTTTAAAAATTGAATTAAATTACCCAAAGCCATTTTGTATTGACTATGAGGTATCATTAGGTTTGCATTAATAAATGCTTCGAG
>Ga0114962_10002538_pt1 | contig 15158 bp, 16 predicted proteins | sample C_130820_MF_Meta_FD_87017 | JGI IMG/M metagenome (GOLD analysis project Ga0114962, IMG submission 87017) | Freshwater microbial communities from Lake Croche, Canada to study carbon cycling - C_130820_MF_MetaG | ecosystem: Environmental > Aquatic > Freshwater > Lake | place: Lake Croche, Canada...
CTGAACGTGATGGAATTTGGATGGGATTAATCATCTGGGAATACATGGCTAAATCTGGTAAATCATTGGAAGCATTGATTGAAGAAGTGTATGCTTTAGTTGGTGAATTCAAGTTTGAAAGAAACGATTTACATATCACGGAAGAATTAAAGCAAAAAATCATTGCTAACTGTAAAGGGGATGCTTTCAAAACTTTTGGTGACTATGAAGTTCGTGAAGTTAAAACTACAGATGGTTGGAAGTATTTCTTTGATAATGAAAAATGGATGATGATTCGCGCATCTGGAACAGAACCTGTTCTTCGTACCTATGCGGAAGCACCAACTTTAGAAGAAGTTAGAAAAATTTTAAGCTTAACAGAACAAACAATCTGTAATTAATGGCTGGTTCTAGTTACGGGACACTCTTTAAATTAACAACTTTCGGGGAATCACATGGACCTGCCATTGGCGGTGTTATAGATGGATTCCCCGCTGGTTTTTCGGTCGATTTTGAAGCCATTCAGAAGGAATTAGATCGCAGAAAACCCGGACAATCAAAACTTGTAACCCAACGAAAAGAATCTGATAAAGTACAATTTTTATCCGGTATCTTTGAAGATAAAACAACGGGTACCCCTATTGGTTTTTTGATTCCAAATGAAGATCAAAAATCGAAAGATTACGACCAACTAAAAAGCACTTTTAGACCTTCACATGCGGATTATACCTATGAGGCGAAATACGGTCTCCGTGATTACACCGGTGGAGGTAGATCAAGCGCACGAGAAACTGCTTCGCGGGTTGTTGCAGGTGCTTTAGCAAAACAATTCCTTACCCAACAAGGTATTGAAATTACTGCCTTTGTTGATCAAATTGGAGATATAAAATTATCTGAAAAAGAACGCGAAAATGCTGATTTTTCAATCATTGAACAAAATCTTGTTCGTTGTCCTGACTTGGTTAAGGCCCAAGAAATGGAGGAGCTAATCACGCATATCAAAAAACAAGGTAATTCGATTGGTGGTAGTATCGCTTGTTCAATAAACGGAGTTCCTGCAGGTCTTGGAGAACCTGTTTTTGATAAATTACATGCGGAACTGGGTAAGGCAATGCTATCCATTAATGCAGTAAAAGGATTTGAAATCGGTTCAGGATTTGGAAGTATTTCGATGCTTGGATCCGAACATAATGATGAATTTATTGGATTAGGAAAAACAACAACGAATCATAGTGGTGGGATACAGGGTGGTATTTCCAATGGAATGCCCATTTATTTCCGAACTGCATTCAAACCTGTTGCCACCATTGCTGCAGCTCAAAATTCAGTAGATTCTTCCGGAAATCCAGTTATAGTCTCTGGAAAAGGTCGTCATGATGCATGTGTAGTACCTAGAGCGGTTGTAATTGTAGAAGCAATGACAGCTATTGTTTTGTTAGATTTCTACCTACGTCAAAAAGCGGTTAGATAACTATTGTAATCTATTCTTATACACCAAATATTTTACAGGAAAAAAAGAGGCAACAATCGATAATATCGAAACAAGTGTTAATACAAACAATCCATCAGTAACTGTCAATTCAATTGGAAAAGGTTGATTATTAGTATTTGGTAAAACAATTAAATGTCCATATATTTGAATCAAACATACAGTTACACCAATTAAAATACCGTATAGCACTCCTTTAAAAGCAATCAACAAACCTTCATAAAAAAAGATACGGAAAATAAAAGATTCATTCGCGCCAAAACTTTGAAGTGTCCAAATATTTTTCTTTTTTTCAATGTATAACATGGTTAACGAAGCAACTAAATTAAAAGCAGCAAGAATAAAAACAAAAACCAAGATTGCTATGACTATTAATTTTTCGGATTTACTAGTTTTGTAGATTAATTCATTTTTCTCCAAATGGGTTTTGACTTCAAATTTATTCCCTACTCTGTTTTGAATTTCTTTCTTTACTTTTTCTAAATCAGCACTTGAATTTATAGAAACATACACTGCAGTTATATCTTTATCATATCCTAACATTGAAGATGCAAGCGCTAATGGTAATACGATATAGGATTCATTTACTTCTTTATTGTAGTTAATTCTCCCTGAAACACTTAAATTTTCCGTTCTAAAAGGATTTGAACTTACACTTACACGCGCATCTCGTTTAGGGAAATAACACAATAAAGTCTCATGACCTGCATTTGTTGGAATAAAACCACCTAATTTCTGGAGTAGTAATGCGCCCACTAGTGCAGTTGGAATATTGTTTTCAGTTAAATGCGGAAAACCATCGACCATGTGTTTTTGCACATGTGCCATTTGTAAATAATTATCTTCTACCCCAATCATTTTAGCATTCACCCATTTTTTCTCATGGCGAAGTACAACAATTTCTTCTACTGCTTTACACGTTAGTCTAACCCCAGAAACGGATTTAATTGCGCGCAAATCAAGTGTGTTTTCATCAAATGTTTTGCGCTGTTTGGATCGTATAATAATATCTGCATCGAATTCGGAATACAAATCTTCCACCATCGACTCGATTCCATTGAAAGCAGCTATAAGAATTACAAGAGCAGCAGTAGTTACAGCTATACCAATAACAGAGATTCGCGTAATTAAATGAATTACGTTTTTCTTCTTTTTCGAAGACAGGTATCTACGTGCTATGAAGAACGGAACGTTAATAAGAAGGGATTTTTATTTTTGGTTCAATAAATTTTGTATTTCCATAGCATAATCTAAGGAATCATCAATTTTGAAGATTAATTCTGGAATTTTACGCATGTTTTTTAAGCGTTTTCCAACTTCTCCACGTATTTTTTTTGCGTTTTCATTGATGGAAGCTAACACTTCTTCTTTAGCTGGACCACCGAATACACTTACAAACACGCGTGCTAAGGACAAATCAGATGTAACACGAACTACAGTTACAGAAACCATTGCTCCCAAACAGATTTCACGTGCATTTCGCTGAAAAAAAACAGATAATTCTTCTTGAATTACCCCTTCAATTTTATTTTGTCTCACAGATCCCATGGTGTAAAGATAATGATTTAATGAATCAATTGAATAATGTACATTGTAACAATTGATTAATGTGAAAACTTTGTAGTAATTCAGTCTAATTTAATGTCTTCTAAGGATAAACCTTTGTATTCAACAGAATAATCTAGACATTGTGCTACTAATTTTTCAGCCTTCCGTTTGAGTTGTTCTAGGTTTATTTTCTTTGGATTCATTTTAACTTCCACAAGAACCATTCGTTTTTCTATATCATTAACTGCAACAATATCAATTTCATTTTGATTACCGCGTTCCCAATATCTTCCAACCTGATTGAAATTTTGATTTTTAAATTCATTTAAAAAATAGCGTTCCAATAGTGTACCAGCATACACAGAATATTCATTTTCAATTATCGATTTTACATACGCAAAATTTCCTATTTCGATAGCTGCGCGTTGTTTGTAAAAATAGCGAAACCAAAAATTCAAGAAGTTATCTTTGATAAAATATTTAACTAACCTCCCTCCCTCTTTTGCGAAAATTGGTTTTACTTTTTCGATAATATTATATACATTTTCCAAACGATCTAAATATCCTCCAACTTCTCTTTCTAGGATAGATTCTATCTCTGGACGTGAAGTTTTCGAACTTGCAATTAAGGATAAAATAGAGAAATAGGTGCCATACTCTTTTCCAAATTCCTCGATCAATGCATTTTTACCTTCTTCCAAAAAATAGGAATTAGGAGAAAGCATCACATTTAGCATTCCTTCCTTCGTAAATGCATTTTCTTGTACAAACAACTCAACATACTTTGCAACTCCTCCTGTATACATGTAAAAACTTAACAAATCATCAGGAGAATAGTCACTTGTGTTATCTTGGTATATTTCTTTTAAAGTTGTTACTGTAAACGGTTGCAAACGAATCATATTGGTTGCTCGACCAAAAAGTGGTTCTTTGGAGTTTTCAAAAATTTTATACATCATACTGAAAATAGAACCACATACAATAAAATTTAATTTACTTTCTTGCTTATTAAGATCCCAAATTCGTTGAATATCGCTCATTATAGAAGGATTGATATTTTGAAATTCTTGAAATTCATCGATAATCAAGGTGAAATTCATTTTTTTTGACCGATGAACTAAAAACTCAAACAAATGAGAAAATTGTGAAAATGAACCATAGATTTTCTCGTCCATTTTACGTTCAAATTCTTCTTTAAAATCCAAACATAAAATTTGCTCATTTTTACGAGATACAAAAAAGTATAAAAACACAGTATCTGAAACTGACTTTAGTAATAGACTTGTTTTACCAATTCTCCTTCTACCAACTACATATGTAAACTGGGCATTCTTTTTAGACTTTTCAACGATAGAATTTAACTTTTCTAATTCGTTTTCTCTATTATAAAATTTCATGGCTTTTAAAATTTATAACACAAAGGTATAAAAAATTATAGTAATATGAATTACCGTAACAAATATTACAGTAATAATAATTACTATAACTACTCTAAGAATTCAGAAATTAAAATAGAAGTTCCCATTAATAAAATAAACCAACCAAATAATGGTTTTAATTTTTCACTAGGTATTTTTGAACTCAATTTAATTCCCAATATAATTCCGATAATAGCAATTAGAGAAAAAATAGACATATGAATCCAATCGATATGCCTAAGTCCATCATGATCTACTGTAAAACCAATTAACGAATTGATTGTTATAATAATCAAAGAAGTTGCCACAGCTTTTTTAACCGGTAATTTAGCCCAATTCGTCAAAACAGGGATAATTAAAAAACCGCCACCTACTCCAATAATTCCAGTAATAAATCCAACGATTAATCCAGCTAAAACAATTTGAAAACGATTAATAACCATATCATTACTAACCATTTCAAAAGCTTTGTTTTTTATCATTGAAATGGATGCTAACAGCATCATACAAGCAAAAACAAGAAGTAGAAGCGTGTTTTTTGTTAAAATAAAATTGTTTGATTTAATAATAAATTCAGGAATTAAATAAATCAAATAGGTACGACTCAAGATTACAGAAAAAATGGAAGGAAATCCAAAAAGATATACATATTTCCAGGATACATTTCCAAGTTTGTATTGTTTATAAGAGCCTATTAAACTTGTAAAACCAACAATAAATAAGGAATATGTAGTTGCTAAAACAGTATCTAACCCAAAAAGATAAACCATAATTGGCACAGTCAATGTTGAACCTCCAGCACCTATTAAACCAAGTGTTACTCCCATTATGAAAGCAAAAAAATAACCAAAAAATTGAAGTAATTCCACTTATTTGTATTTATTTACCACCTTCAAAAGTGACGGTGAATATCCAAGAGTTATTGTATAAACTATTTATTGGTTTAGAAACTGGACTCAAATCTTGCACCAATACATTTTGTAAGCCTTGTGAATATTTAATTTCCAATCCCAATTTAAAAAACTCATTAAAAAACTCAACACCTCCTCCAAATTGGGCCATCCAATCTTTTTTTCGAATCTTAATAAATGGATCTAAATAGTTCTGGGACTTATCTTCCATTGACTGTAGGTCCAGAGAAAATTGAATTCCTGTCACTGCAAAGGCGGTAAAATTACCATAGCGTAAGGTTCTAATTTGCAATAAAAGAGGAAAATCAACATTCGAAGAATTAACACGTTCTTCATTATTTACTTCAATTGATTGGTTTGGTTTGGGAGCAGAAGAATATTTTATGACACGTTCTTGAAAAGAAAATGTTGGAATCAATCGTAATCGCAAAATCGGAGTACCTAATTTAAGGGAGGCTAACAAACCAACTTGTGCTCCAGGTAAAGATTGGGCTTGAATAGACCGAAATCCATAAGCACTGAAGGCATTCAATGTTGGTGCAAAATTAAAACCTGTATAATTAAACCCCATTTGAACACCGAAGGATATGACTTCTTTATCAAAATTCTTGTAATTTTCTAATCGTTGATGTTGCGCAGTCAAACAATTGCTAACACTAAAAAAAACAATAAAAAGAATTGATTTAACAAAATTCATCCTTTAATAACGAAAGTCAAATGAAATTATTTTGTACCTGCATAAATAGTAGCAATACCACCAGACACGAACGTTGAAGAAATATCTTTATAGCCAACTTTCGCTAAAATATTTTCAAAGTTTTTTCCTTCTGGAAAAGCAGCAACAGATTCTGGCAAATAAGTATATGCATTACTATCCTTAGAAATAGATTTCCCTAGAATTGGGATGATATTTTTGGAGTAAAATGCAAACAATTGTTTAATCGGGAATTTTTTAGGTATAGAAAACTCAAGTATAATTAACTTACCTCCTGGTCGAACTACGCGTAACATTTCACCTAATCCTTTTTCAAGGTTTTCGAAGTTCCTTACGCCAAATCCAACTGTTAAACCATCAAAATAATTGTCATCATACGGAATATCCTCCGAATCTCCTTGTTGCATAGTAATGATATGATCAACCCCTTTTTTCTTCATTTTAACTCGACCATGTTCTAACATACCAGAAGAAATATCCAAACCTACTATTTGTGTTGGTTTTAATACTAAACTCTCCAAAGCAAAATCTCCAGTTCCTGTAGCAATATCTAAAATACGTCTTGGATTAACGGAACGAAGCATTTTTACGGCTTTTTTTCGCCATAATTTATCGATACCTAAAGACAAAAAATGATTTAAAAAATCATATTTTGCAGAGATATTGTTAAACATTTCTGCCACTTCTTCTTTTTTAGATTTAGAAGAATCTCCATACGGTTTTACTTGTTCTGCGCTCATAGTAGTTAGTGCTTCTCGATGATTTGAATTTCTTCTATTAATTGATCTTTTTCAATACTTACAACCCCACTTTTTTCGCACACCAAACCTCCTGCTAAGTTAGCATAAGCTGCAACTTTTTCAATCGGTAAACCTATCGCCAAACAAAGTGTAGCAACACTAATTACGGTATCTCCTGCCCCACTTACATCCGCGATTGTTCGGATATGCGCAGGTATATATATTTTCTCCACAGCAGATTTGATAAATACTCCATGTTCAGAAAGTGTAATAAATGTATTTTCGTTTTGTAATTTATCCTCTAACTGTAAAACAGCGTTCTCAAATGCTTCTTTATTACTGATGTCGAAGTGGACATTCAACCCTTCTTTTAATTCTTTTAAGTTCGGCTTAAACAAGGTAACTCCTTTATAAGCAAAGAAATTATCGCGTTTTGGATCGACGGTTGTTGGGATATTAGCTTTTTTACATAACGTTAAAACCGCTGTAATTACCCTTTCTGTCAACACTCCTTTATTGTAATCTTCAAAAATAAGTGCATCAATGCCAGTTTGAATTAAGTCAGCCACTTTTTGAATTAGTTGATTTTCTTCGTCTGTGGATATCGGATCAATTTGTTCAGAATCTACGCGTAACAACTGTTGATTATTTCCAATAATACGTGTTTTAACCGTTGTTTTGCGGTGTTTACTTCGAACTATACCCGAAGAATTAACGTTTTCTTTGTCAAAGATTTGAATTAACTCTTCCCCTTCCGTATCATCACCAACAACCGAACAAATGATTGCTTCTGCACCTAAGGAAACAATGTTTAATGCCACATTTGCTGCTCCACCTAAACGATTTTCTTTTTTAGATAGACTAACAATTGGAACTGGCGCTTCCGGACTTATACGGGTCACTGAACCAATTACATAAGCATCCATCATCACATCTCCAAGGATGGCGATGCGTTTTGTCGAGAATTGAGAAAAAATATCTTGAATATTCATTATGCTAATTTCGCTAAAGCTTCTTTTACACGCGTCATTGCTTTAATTAAAGTTTCTTCAGAAGCTGCATAAGAAATACGAATGCAATTGTTTGCTCCAAACGACTCTCCACTTACCAACGCTACCATCGCCTCACTTAACAAATACAAGCATAAATCATGTGCACTTGTAATGGTTGTATCCTGGTATTTTTTACCTATGAAATAAGAAATATCTGGAAAAATATAAAACGCTCCTTCCGGTGTGTTTGCTTTCACTCCTGGCATTTCTTTCAACATTCCAAGTACCAAATCTCTTCGGCTTTTGAACGCTTTAATCATGTCTTGAAGAACTGAAGGATCCGCATGCATGGCTGCGATAGCTGCTCTTTGCGCAATCGAGCACGTCGCAGAAGTAAATTGTCCTTGTACTTTGTTGCAAGCATCTGCAATTAACTTAGAAGCGCCTATGTAACCAAGTCTCCAACCGGTCATTGCCCATGCTTTAGAAACCCCATTAATCGTGATTACTTGATCAAATATTTCTGGAAATTGCGCTAAACTTTGGTGTTTACCTACAAAATTGATATGCTCGTAAATCTCATCCGAAATTACCAGTACGGACGGATTTTTAACTAAGACATCTGCCAATCCACGTAATTCTTCTTGACTATATAAAGATCCAGTTGGATTACAAGGCGAAGAGAAAATCATCATCTTCGTTTTTGGCGTAATCGCTTCTTCGAATTGTTTTGCTGTTATTTTAAAATCTGTTTCGATACCTGCTTGCACAATTACCGGAATACCCTCAGCAACTTTTACAATTTCGATATAGGAAACCCAATAAGGAGCAGGAATAATCACTTCATCACCAGGATTAATACAACTTAATACCGCGTTTGCTATGGATTGTTTAGCACCTGTAGAAACAACAATTTGATCTTTAGAATAATTCAATCCATTATCTCGTTTGAATTTCATAGAGATACTTTCTCTCAAATCGTCATACCCAGCAACTGGCGTATACATGGTGTAATTTTGATCTAATGCTTCTTTTGCAGCATCTTTGATAAATTCAGGTGTAAAGAAATCAGGTTCACCTAAACTTAAAGAAATTACATCCTTACCTGCAGCTTTTAATTCTCTTGAAATACGAGACATAGCAATAGTTGCAGACTCTTCCATTGCAAGCAAACGATTAGATAATTGTATCATAAATATGTGTTAATTCTTGTCAGTATACAAAACTAAAAAATATTTGCGTGTAGCGGTATAAATTCAAGGATTATCTATTGCTTAATCAACCTTAAAATACAAATCAGATTCTGCTTTTCTTCTTATTTCTAATCCTTTTAACACTTTACCTCCAGCATGTGTCCACTTCATAAATTCTTTAGTAATACTTAAATCATTTGGATTGGTATTTACTTTTTTCAGTAAGGTTGAAGATTTTAAGTTATTTACACCTAGATTGTAGGCAAAAGATACCAATGCATCGTATTGGTTTTGAGTAATAGGCTTAGTAACCATCACCTTTAATTTATTCTCAATCATTACCAATTCTTTACGCAGCAATACTTCTGCTTGTTCTTTGGTAATCGTTTCCGTCAACAAATGCTTTTCTTCTGCTGAATCAATCAATGTTCCGAAACCGATGGTTGGTAAACCAACAGCATCTTTATACATTTTTGCTCTAAAACCTTCAAATTGTTCAATAAGCAAAACGCCATTTTTGCCAGTAATCATGTTCTCTTTTTTAAAAATTTAAAACAAAAATAAAAAGAATAATAAATCAGATAATCAAATGGTTATGAAAATTAATTAATCGGCACCACATTATCCAACTCATTAATATACAATTCCAATTCACCATTTGGATTTGTTCTAAAATTGGTGTCGAATTTTACATTTTCCAACCAATCATTTTGTGCATAAGAATGCTTTTGAACGATGTCTTGCGAATAGGTTTCATCAAAGGTTTCGATGAGAATAAAAACTTCTGCATTTTTCAATTTCAACGTCTCTACATCCATTCCATTTACAGGAGAATCTTCCGATATCTTGTGAACCAGCGTCCAAGTTAATGGAAAAAAAGTAATCGTATCTACTTCTAAGTTTAGCGGAAAATATTCTTTTATGAAATTATTTGCTCCAAGCTCTTTATCCATTGCAATAAATACAGAAATTTTCGTTTTAAGCAATACGTTATTACGCAGGTTTACTGACTTAAACATAATTGCTTGTCCACCATCAAAAGATGTTAGAATTATATTTTTTGAAAACCCGATTTTTGCATTCGGTTTTGAAAAACGACCATACAATAAACCAGTCGCTAATGCAAAGGCCAATAAACCAACAAATGCCTCTATCATTGCAACAATTTCCGCTCCTATACCATGAGGTGACACTGAACCATAACCAACTGTAGTAAATGTTTGTGTCGAAAAGAAAAAAGCACTAAAAAAAGCAGGCTGGTGTTTGGAAACTCCTTTTAATTCTTCAATGCCAATCCCAAGATATAGGGAAGTAAACAGAATATTTATAACAATGTAAATCATCAAAATAATAAACAAGAATCTACCTAATGACACATCAAGTAAGTATTTGTAATAGTCTTGAAATTTTGTCAAACCACCTTTACGAACGATATTATACGTTCCATCGTGGTTCATCATACGTTTCATCGGCTGTTGAAATTTGGATCCTAATCCTGGGTCTTTCATTGTTTTCATGGGGTAAAAATATAAATCCTTCTACATTTATGCGTTTTCTTGATAATTAATATTTAATTAACCTTACAATCTGTTACAATCAATACATTTAACAATCAAACTAAAATAATAAATACAATGAAAATTATAATTTTATTAACTATCGTATTTTACTGCTCTTTAATAGGTTTTTCTCAAAAAGCGATATCCAAAATTGCTTTTGGATCTTGCGGAAAACAATATCATCCACTTCCAATATTTGATGTTATAGTAGATCATCATCCCGATTTATTTGTATTTCTAGGAGATAATATTTATGCTGATACAGATAATATGGACACAATGAAAGCTAAATACAATCAATTAGCTTCAAAACCAACTTTTCAAAACTTACAAAAGAACGTACCTATAATTGCAACTTGGGATGATCATGATTATGGACAAAATGATATTGGTAGACATTATAAACATAAAGAAGAGTCAAAAGAGTTGTTTTTAGATTTTTTTAAGGAACCTAAAGATTCTGAACGAAGAAAACATGCAGGAATTTACACATCCTATCTATTTGATTGCAACGGTAAAAAACTGCAAATTATATTACTAGACGGTCGAACTTTTCGAGATAATTTAACGCTATATACTAAGGAAGTAGAAGGAGACAAACGATTTTTCTTTGAAAAAGATTATGGAAAGACACTTAATCCTGACTCCACTTTTCTTGGAAAGGAACAATGGAATTGGCTTGAAAAAGAATTGACCAAACCAGCAGACATTCGAATTATAGGAAGTGGTTCACAATTTGGAATTGAGTATAATACGTATGAATCTTGGGCGAATTTTCCATTAGAGCAACAAAAAATGATTGACTTAATCAAAAAAACGAAGGCAAATGGATTATTTTTTATTTCTGGGGATGTTCATTATGCCGAAATCTCAAAACTAAATGTATCAGGAATGTATCCAATTTATGATATGACTTCCAGTGGTCTTTCATCCAAATGGCACTATGCGACCCCAAATCAAAATCGTATCGAAGGACCAATTATGGAGAATCATTTTGGATTAGTAACTATCGATTGGGAACAAAAAATTCCAACGATTAAAATGGAAGTATGGGATGTTAATAACAACCAACGATTTGAATATGCGATTCGTTTGGACGAGTTAAAATTTAAATAATACTGACAATTTGTCGATAATTGGTATTTGGCATTTGGTTTGACTAAATCCCAGTATATTTATTTAAAATTTAGAAAATGAAAAAATCAAACATTATACTACTTGCTATTGGAGGTTTAGTAGTTATTTTATTTATGATGTACCGTTCTACGTACAACACTGCTATTACATTACAAGAAACAGTAGATGAATCTTGGGGAAATGTTGGTGCAACCTACCAACGTCGTGCAGATTTAATCCCGCAATTAGTTGCTACAGTGAAAGGTGCTGCAAAAAATGAAGGAGATATTCTTAAATCCGTTACACAAGCAAGAGCAGGTATTGTTAACGCAAAAACTCCTGAAGATATGGAATTGATGGGCAAGAAAATCAATACAGCAATTAATTTAGCCTTTGAAGCATATCCACAAATTCGTTCTACCGATAATTTTAGTGCTTTACAAGCACAATTAGAAGGAACGGAAAATAGAATTAATAAAGCACGTCAAGATTATAATGAAACGATTAAAGCATATAACTCACATATTCGTGGATTCTTTAATAGTATGTTTTTAAACGCTGCTACTTTTCCTAAGAAAGCTCCATTTGCAGCAACTGCAGGTTCAGAAGTTGCACCAACTGTTGACTTTTCAAACTAAACACATATACATATAGGCGGTTTTAGGACCGCCTTTTTTATTTTTTATAATGGCAGTAAAAGATTTTTTTTTAGAATCCCAGAAGCAAGAAATAAGTAGATCAATTGAACTTGCAGAATTAAATACCTCCGGAGAAATTCGCGTACATCTTGAAAACACATGCAAAACGGAACCTGTTAAACGTGCGATTGAAGTTTTTGAAAAATTAGCAATGCACCAAACAGAACAACGCAATGGTGTACTGTTTTACCTTGCAGTAAAAGATAAAAAGTTTGCTATAATTGGAGATCAAGGAATCAATGATATAGTCGGAAATGATTTTTGGGACGAGGTAAAAACGGAAATGGGTAATCAATTTAAACTTTCACAATTTTCAACTGGTTTATGTAAAGGAATTGAGATGGCAGGGGAAAAATTAAAAATTCATTTCCCGTATCAAGCAAATGATGTCAATGAACTTTCCAATGATATCTCATTCGGTGAGTAATTTTTTATCCATCGTATATTTTAAATTTCAACAAATTAGATCAAAAAGTTTAAACCACAATTTTCAAACATGTTAAAACATCTTTTTCTTTCGCTGTTAGTATTATTTTCTATACCTGTATTTAGTCAGAACGGTATTCCGGATGCGCCAAATCCACCACGATTAGTAAATAATTTTTCCAAAGAATTTCCGAATTTTTTAAGTGTGGAAGAACAAGAGTTACTTGAGAATAAACTTGTTTCATTTGCCGAATCTACCTCTAATCAAATTGTCATTGTAATTGTAGACGATTTGGCAGGATATGAACCTGCAGAATACGCATACGAATTAGGGGACAAATGGGGTGTCGGACATGAAAAAGAGGATAATGGTATTGTCATTTTAATAAAACCAACAGGAGGAGCAGGAGAACGAAAATTTTTCATCGCAACTGGTAAAGGATTAGAAGGTGCACTTCCAGATTTTACCTGTAGACAAATTGAAGAAGATGAGTTAATTCCGTATTTAAAAACAGGGGAATATTATAAGGCACTGGATAATACTACGGATGTTTTAATGAAATTTGCCAAAGGAGAATATAACTCCGTAAAGTATGCAAAAAAGAAAGGGAAAGGTGCTAAATCAACTGCAATTATCGTGTTAGTAATCATTGCATTATTCGTTTATCTTTTATCAAAAGGCGGTCGTGGTGGTCGTGGCGGTATGACCATGGGACCAGCAGGATTTTTCTTTATGGGAAGTGGTTTTGGTAGTGGAGGCGGATTTGGTGGCGGAAGTAGTTCTGGCGGCGGTGGATTTGGCGGATTTGGTGGCGGCGGATTCGGCGGTGGTGGATCTGGTGGTAGTTGGTAATTACCAACGAGACGCAATGCATCGCGTCTTTACCTTAATTCATTTTGAATTAATTCTATTAATTTCTCTGGGGTTTGGGAAAATCTATCCACGATAATTTTGGATTGTAGGTAAATTTCACGTCGTTTTTCCATGGTTGATTCGATGTATTCTAAAAGTTCTTCATCCGTTTTATGCGCTATTAGTGGTCTTGAATTCGTTGCTTGTTTTACACGTTGAAACAATTCTTTTGGAGTACGTTCTAAATAAATCGTAATCCCAAGTTCGTTTAATGTATCCATTAATGCATGAAAACAAGGTAAACCACCTCCTGTTGCAACAATCAAGTTTTCGTTTGGATTTAAATCCTCTATGAATTTTTTTTCTAGACTTCTAAAATATGCCTCTCCCCTAACTTCAAAAATCTCAGAAACTTTCATTCCTTCTTGTTTTTCAATTTCTTGGTCGGAATCAAGCCATTTGTAGGATAATTTAGAAGCTATTTTTTTAGCTAATGTAGTTTTACCAGCACCCATGAAACCAATTAGGAAAATGTTAGACATAAAGCGTGACGAGTTACGAGAGAGAAGTTACGAGAGATGTTTAAAACTAATTGTGAAACAATTATTCCTCAACAGGAATAAAATTTGGATCTTTAATGAATTTTGTAATCGATTCGATGTGACTTGTATGCGGGAATTGATCCACTAAACTTAGTTTTTCTAAGATATAACCCATACTTTGAAGCGTTTCTGTGTCGCGCGCTTGTGTAGATGGATTACATGAAATGTATACGATTCGATTTGCACCTAAATCAATCACTTTTCGTAATGTTTTTGGTGCAATACCAGCACGAGGTGGATCTAACACGATTGTACCAATTTTCCCTTTATATTGCGGATATTCAGACAAGAATTTACCAACATCTGCGGCAAAAAACTGAATGCCTTCTACGGAATTACGCGCTGCATTTTTCTTTGCGTCTTCTATCGCTTCTGATACAATATCTACCCCAATTATTTCAGCCGTATTTGCTCTTTTTGCAAGTATTTGTCCAATTGTACCAGTACCACAAAACAAATCCATCACCACTTTATTCTCAAGAGCATTTTCTTCAAATACGTAATCCAATGCTTTGGTGTACAACAACTCCGCACTTTTCGGATTCGTTTGGAAGAAACTTTCCATGCTTATTTCGAAAAACAAATCACTTAATTGTTCCACCACTTTCCAGTCGCCAAAAAGTAATTTATTTGTTCCATTTTCAATTTTAGCACGATCTGCAACATTATCATTTACGGTATGTTGTAACCCAGCTAATCGTGCCCCAAGTAATTCTTGTAAAAAGATCGAAAAAGCCTGCGCATCAAATTGTTCAATATTTTCAGAGGATGTCACCAAATTGATTAACAATTGATCTTGGTGAAAGGATTTACGTACGACAATATGTCTAAAAAAACCAGTCTTTTTTGGTGGATGCCAAGCAGCTAATCCTGTTTTTTCTAAATAGGTTCGAATTTGAATAAGTTTATTTTCCAATTC
>Ga0114962_10002539_pt1 | contig 15150 bp, 10 predicted proteins | sample C_130820_MF_Meta_FD_87017 | JGI IMG/M metagenome (GOLD analysis project Ga0114962, IMG submission 87017) | Freshwater microbial communities from Lake Croche, Canada to study carbon cycling - C_130820_MF_MetaG | ecosystem: Environmental > Aquatic > Freshwater > Lake | place: Lake Croche, Canada...
GTCGGGCAAGTACGCATACCACGCAGCAATTTATGCAGGTAACGGCATGATCTGGCATTCGCCGCACACTGGCGCAAAAGTCGAGAAGGTCAGAATTCGTGGACATAAAATGGCCTATGGTCGCGTGCCAGCTAGTGCGATCGTTCCAGGCCTAGCGATTGCGCTAGATCACTTGTACGCACAGTTGCACCATTTAAAAAGTTTGATTCATCCAAAATCGCACTAATCAAAATCAGCCAAATTAGTCCAGATCTGGGCTGAAACACGCCTAAAGATAACCAAGTCGGCTCGTGGGTCGTGCAAAAATATCGTAAATAGGTTTCAGTATTAGGAGTGCTGATGCGATTTCGAGATGTGCAGATCCTTGGTCTAACTTCATTGGCCCTGATAGCCAACTTGGTAATTAGTCCGCCAGCGTCATCGGTAGAAATTGCGCCATTCACCACATTGTTCGCAGCTAATACCAATGGCGCTTTTGCCGTAACGGGAAACACTAGTCAGACTTGCTCCACCAGCCAAGGGCCGAATCAAGCTACTTGCCTGGCAGCACGCAATTTTGCTGGCAACCCGTCAGATTTTAATAACGAGTCGCACGTTATGCGCGATTACTCAGTGGGTATGGCGGGCATTGAGGGTAAGGATTTATTTAATTCCTCGTCAAATCAACTCGATATTCCAGTTTCGGCCAAAATTCTCAAGGCTTACTTATTCTGGTTTGGCACACTGGAAACACCAACCCCGGCTGACTTTGGCATAGACCCAGTTGATGAGTCGATGCGCGACAAAGTTCTATTTGCCGGCGCTGATGAAGACTGCAGCGGCACAAAGATATTGCATTGCCTAGTTGATGGCCGCAGCACGACTGAATCTTTGGGAGCCAACCAGTTTGGTTATTACAGTGCATACGCCGATGTCACAGCTCGAGTGAGTGCAACGCAGGAATCGTGGACAATCTCCAGTGATAAGCAACGCACTGTATTTTCCGTGGGCAACATTCAAGGGGCACAGGGAGTTGGTACCGCATCCGGCTGGTCTTTAGTGCTGGTGTATCAACATCCAGATGAGGCGCTGCGCCATCTTGAATTGCAATCCGGCTTTGCTTTCATTGCGGCTAGGTCGCCCCAGAACTTTGAATTTACGAACTTTGATGCGCCAAACCGTGGTGATACCGAAGCCACCATTGGTGTCATCGGTGCAGATGGCGATGCCGGCACAGCGGGCGAATCACTGACCGTGCGCAGTGGCTCGATTTCCACTTTGGCGACGAATGCAGTAAACCCCGCCAATAATTTGATGAATAGCTCAATTTCCACCAGCGGTGTACGCAATCCGTATCTTTCGGGCGTAGATGTGGGCAGATCAAAAAACACCTTTGGCGTCGATGCTGACCTATTGACCGTGCCCAATGCGCTCGAACCTGGGGCAACATCGGCAAGAATGACTTTGTCTACGACGGCGGACAATTTTTATGTGAGCGCGATTGCATTTGCGAGCACCCTCGGCAAATCCCAACTCAAATTAACCAAGTACATCGCGAAAATCACCCAAGGTGGTTCAGGCGATACCCAAAGCGTGACTGCAGGCGACGAACTTGAGTATCAAATTGATATTGACAATGTTGGAAGTGGCGTCGCAACTGATGTGAGCTTGCGCGATGTATTTGATTCGGTGCACTTAGATTCGGTGCACAGCAGCGATCCGAGATGTGCTGTGACAGCGAGTACTTTGAAGTGCCTAAATCTTGGCAATCAATCGCCAAGTGATCCGCCAATACAGATTCGGGTAACCGCAACGGTGAAAAACGGTACGGGCAAATTTGATAATCATGCGACGGCAACTTACGGGGGCCATCAAGGTAAGTCGACGGCCGTATCCAATGTGGTTACTACCGAATACGCCAAACTGCCAGTTGACCTCGGGCTCGATCTGTCATTTAATCACCCATACGTTCAGGCCGGTGCCGCCGCACATCTGCAAGCACGGATTACGAACTACGGAATTGATGCCGATACAAATCCGGTAATAAGTTTCACGTCACCAAGTCAGTGGCTACTGCCCGGGGCCTTGCCAACTGGCTGTCGTCAGGTCGGCAGAACTATAAATTGCTTTGCTGAGAGCCTGGGCATTAGCGCGGCTAACCCATTACGGCGTGGCCACAGTGCGACGGTTTCAATCCATCTTGGGATACCAAGCAAGCCGTCTAGATATCAAATTTCGGCATCAGTTGAGACAGGCGCTAGTGATGGCGATCCAGATCTTACGAATAATTTTGCACACGCGTCGATTGGAATAAATCATCCACCGGTAGCACTTCCTATTTTGTTAGTAGCAAAAGTTGGTGGGCCAGCCGTAAATGCCAACGCGATGTCGTTCCTAAGTGATCCGGATCATGACTCATTGCAGATCCAGATCGGAACCTTGCCAGCGCAGGTGGGGAAGTTGAAATTAGTGGGAACCAGAATCATATTCACGCCTAGTGAAACTTGGCTTGGCGCGACGAGCGTTGCGTATTTCGTTTCAGATGGTCGAGGTGGTCAGGCGCATTCGACGATAACAGTCCGAGTGACTACAAACGGTACCCAAACAAACCATAACTGTCGGGGGTTTGTCAGTACAGGTTGTTAATTTTGTGCGACCCAAGCGCTCCAAGCGCTTTCCACCATGTCGCGAAGTGTGAAAGCGCTATTCCACTGCAGAAGCGATTTAGCCAGATCCACATTCGCTACAAGCGCAGGCGGATCACCAACTCGACGGCCCACAATTTCTGGAGTGATTTCCTTGCCAGTAACTTCTCGAATCATGTCAATTATTTCCAACACGCTAGTGCCATGGCCGGTGCCGATATTTATCGCATTAAAGCCAGCTTGGGCATTTTCTACCAAATCCATGGCTGACACATGGGCTCGGGCCAAATCCTGCACGTGGATGTAGTCGCGGATGCAAGTGCCATCGGCAGTTGGGTAGTCCGTGCCAAATACTTGCGGCTGTGCATTGTTCGATAGTGCCTGCATCACAATAGGGATCAAGTTCAGGGCAAAGCTGTCGCCAAGTAAATCAGATCCAGCTCCGGCAACATTGAAATACCGAAGTGCTGCAACGCTAAAGCCGTCCGATTTGGCTAAGGCTGCCGACATCCATTCGCCAGCAAGTTTGGTTGCTCCATATGGATTGATTGGCGCACAGTTTGTGGCCTCCAGAATAGTTTCTCCAGCGGCTAAATCTGGTTGACCGTATACCGCTGCGCTTGAACTGAATACTAGGTTCTTAACTCCGTGTTGCTGCATCGAAAACAGTAGATTTGTGGTTCCGCCAACATTTTCTTCCCAGTAATAAAGCGGCCGAGCAACTGACTCACCCACTTGTTTGCGACCAGCAAGGTGGAGTACCCCGGAAATATTGTGCTCGTTGAAAACCTGCTCGACTGCTTTGTGGTCACCTAAATTTGCAACAACTAATGGCACGCTAGCTGGAATTTTCTCTGCAGTTCCGGTGCTCAGGTCATCGATTACCACAACACTGCGGCCGCTGCTCAAGGTTTCTTGCACAATGTGCGCGCCGATGTACCCGGCGCCCCCAGTGATCAGCCAAGTCATGGTTCTATTCTGTCAGCACAGGCGGTAAATCTATTCATGTGTACTTATCGCTCGTTTAGTTGCCATGCTTTTGCCGGTCAGTGGATAGCATTGAAACATGAGGCAAATCAGTATCAAATGGCAATTTCTGGTCCTTTCCCTTTTGAGCTTTATCGGATTTGCCTACGCAGTAAACAATCCAGCGGGGCTAGTGGCTCGGCTTATAATTTCGGCAGCTGCAAGCTTAGTTTTTACAGCGGTGATTTTGGCACTCCTGCTCCAGTTGGCAAATCGAAGAATTATCAAGGGGCAACAGCAGCGTCTCGATCACTTTGTGGCGCAACAAAAAGTAATTAAGTCCGACTTAGATGGCTTGGACAAGAACCTAACCAATGATCTGAAAAAGAGACATAGTGCCATTGTTAACACGCTGCGAAAAGAAATACGTTCTGCAACTTCTCAGGTAGATGCTCTAATTCAACTCAGCACTATCGCGCCAGTGCGTGAGCCAATGCCAATTAGTCGCGGCTGGGCGGGTTCCCCAGACATGATACTTAAGCTCGTCGAACTTATTCGAGTTCATAAGCCCAAACTGGTTGTGGAATTGGGATCAGGGTTAAGCACACTATGGATTGCTCGAACTCTGCGCGAAAATGGAGTTGGCAGGTTAGTGAGCCTTGATCATGACGCAGATTTTGCCCAAGTAACTATTTCGAATGTGCATCGCCATGGATTAAGCGACATTGTTGAAGTTCGGGTTGCGCCACTTGTAAACGAAGTGGTTAATGGTGCCGAGAGTGTGCCGTGGTATGACTTAGCCGCAATCGCAGATTTAGAAAACATAGATCTTGCCATGGTCGACGGTCCACCTGAAGTCACGCATAAGTTTGCCCGATTACCTGCACTCTGGATGCTAGAAAGCAAAATGAGCGAACATGCGGTGGTAGTGATTGACGATGCTATCCGCGAGGCCGAGCGGGACTTGGCCATGCAGTGGCAAGAAGCTGGTGGTTATGCATTGGTTACCTACCCTGCAGAAAAAGGCGGCATGTACTTAGTGCGCTAAGCATCGCAATCAGTCTGAAATAAATGGACAGTGCCGGCAGCCTGTTTCACAGCAGAATGTTCGTTCCTTGAGTTTCGTTACGGTGAATACATAAGCGCCATTTGTTGGATCGGCATATCCTTCAGCATTTGCCAGCACTGCCGCTTCATGTGCCGCAATTACTACCGCGTAATCGGCCCGCTCCGGTGAAAACCGAGATGGATGTGGTTTGGGTATTTCAGACACGTTGCTTCTCGCTAACTTCATGGGCGCTGGTATTGAATAAAGGCTAGCGGGCATCTGTAACTTTGGCTTGACCAACCACTGGTAACTACTGTGCGACGAAAGTATGCAATTGCTGATGTCTCGTGTGCATAACGACGGCATCTTGACGGTTGCGCGCCCCAATTTTGTTGTAGATCTTGGAACTGGCATTTCTAATGGATGAAGCAGAAACAAACAGCGTTCTGGCGATCTCAGAATTTGATTTTCCTTCCGCCATCAATTCGAGGATGCGCCGTTCAAAATGATCTAGGTGTTTGAATGCGTTGAGCATCGCGAATTCCAAATTTGTCAGTTTTGTTGGTTGATTCACTTGAAATGAATCATTAGGCGCACCGGTTCTTGCAATTAAACCGAATGAGTTGCAATCTGGCTCTAAGCAACACATGCGGGTGAGCAGGTTAAAGCCGCTTGTGGCGAGCAGCAGACCAAGTGACTTAAGAGAATCCTCTCTTTGCCTTTGCATTCGCGCCGGATTGAAGAATTCAAAGATTACCCAAGCTTTATGGCCATGCAATATTTTGTGGGCCGTGACAAGCCCAAAGCAATCTGCTAGTTTTGTCGCTTCCAGAAGTCTAAGTGGCCGTTTCGACACTAAGTTCATGCTGGTGTTTTCAGGAATTTCAGTGAGCATTCCCGTAGACGGCGAATCAAAAATGGGTTCGTTAATCAACTTTGTTTCTAGACTTTCTGGGAACCCTCTTTTACTCACTTCTATCCCAATAATTTCATCGCGAAGGTCACTCAATATTTCAACAGATTTAAGATCTTCCATTGAATTGAGAACATGGGCAATCTGCGCGAAGGCTGACTCTTTGGAATTTTGCGATAGGGAACCGAGCAGTTCTACTCGTGCACCGATGCGTCCCGCTACTTCGAAATTGATCATTTATCCTCCTCGCAACTTTGAGAAAGTCGACAATTAGCACTCAAGAGTGAACCTAGCGCACGAGGCTCACAAAAAGTTGCTTTAAGACAACTGTTTAGTTTCGAAGAATTATTTGGACGACTGTCTCATCTGATGTTTCCACAAAAGGGGGTAACTTTTGAATAGTCCTCAACGACCCCTATTTCAAGGAGTAATAACCAATGGAGAAATTCCAGAATCTTTTCGGGCGTGGGTTTAACGCTGCCTCGGAAAACCCGAGTCGATCTGGCGCATTTTTTAAGCGCGCATCGATTGTGACTGCAGTTGCCGTATCACTCGGCTTTGCGCAGCTCCCACATGCCCAGGCTGTCGCACCGGCACCGGCCAGGATTTCACTTGGCGCAACGGTAGTGGCCATTCCCGCAGCCGCATTTATCGATAGCGATGGTGGTACTGCTGTATCGGTGACCATCAGCACCTTGAATGGAGTTACAGATCAGGACGTTCTCTACCTGGGCCTAACCAATGGCTCAGGAAATGTAGTGCGGCGAATCATCGTCACGCCTGGGCCCGCCAACAATAGTGGTGCCGTAACAACAGCGAGTGCTTCCTTTGTCACAACAACTTTTGGTGCTCAGACGTATCGACTATGGGCCGACCGTCCAGACGCTGTGACTGGATTGCGCAATCGCACTTGGGATAACAGTGCAAACCTGAATGAGCCTGTTTCTGAAGGGACTTTTAATTTTGCCGGAAATCCGACGACGGTATCGTTAGCGGATTCCGAGGGCGTTGCTCTTGGTGAAAACGTAAGTGTAAATGAAGGTACTTGCAAAGTTTTCCAGGCAACAGTGAAAGACGTTAATGCTACTCCGATTAGAAATCAGCAACTTTCGATTTCCTTTGAAAATGGCGTGCTTGGCTCAAAGCCACAGGCATGCTCTGCCACAGATTTAAATGCAGCAAATCAAGCTGCAGCAACATCACTTGCTAACGGAGTAATTTTGACTGGCAGCACAAGCAATCAAGGCGTTGTCAAGTTTGCTATCAAGGGTTCAAAGGGTGCTCCCGCTTGGGCAGGTAGCGTGACTGCCAAAGTCGTCGATCCACTTGCAGATGCCAACGCTTCTGCAAGCTTTACTCTCTCAACGAACCCAGGTGGAAACAATGCAGTATCATCAATTTCGGTGGTTGCTCCATCTACAGCTCCACGGTTGTCGTCAACTTCTATCGCTCTGACGGTAACTGACCAGTACGGCAAGCCACTCCAGGGCGTTGTACTTAGTGTTAATCCTTCACCATCCCCGACAGCCGGTACTGATTTATTGCCTACTGATATGGCTGGAAAGACTAGTTACAGAGTAGACACTAGTGTTCTTGGCGTTCAAGCTATTTCCATTTGGGCCAATCGTTCAGGACAAGGTGCGACCAGTGGAATTAATGTCGGAGAGATTTCGACAATCACAACAGTTGCAGTTGTTCCACAATTGGTGGACACAAGTGCATCAACTTTCACGGCTGCAAGTTCAGTAGTTCCGACAGACTCTGTAAGTGTTCCTTTGACGCTAACAGTGAATGATTCATCTGGAAATCCGGTTAAGGATGTGCAAGTTGATTTCGCTGTGCCGTCGCCATCCCCGAATGCTATAAATCTATCGAGCACTTCTGGGGTCACCGATAGCTTAGGCAAGGTTGTAGTTACAGCTTCTCGTTCAGCCACTCTGAGAACACGCCAGGTGGTCAGAGTCACAGGCACAATCCGAAACTCCAATCCAACAGCTTCGATTTCAGTAACTTTTGAGATTCAGCCACGCGCCGCATCGCAAATCGCCTTAATCTCGCAGTCTGAGGTCAGTACGACAAATGCTGGAACTGCTCGAATTGAAGTTGCATTGCAAGATCAATTTGGCGGACCCTTTGCCGGCACTGTTGGATTCCGCTCAACGAGTGGGCGCAACCTTTCTGTTGGCTATGCGAACACAGTAACCACCGATGCTGCTGGGCATGCTGTTGTTAACTTCTTAGATACTAAGGGCTCTGGAGCTCAAGAAACGGACTCAGTTGTTGCGGAAGCATTAACGGTAGATAGTGCATTGATCAGTTCTGATCCAGTGACGATTCACTACTACCCTAGTCTGGCCGCTGGGAGCACTACTCAACTCGGCCTCCCAGTCAGTTATAATTTGTTGTATGGCAACGCGGCTAAGCAGTCCGTATTTAATGTTGTTGCAACCCTCAAGAACACAACTGCTGACGTAGAACGCAAGCTTTATGCCGTTCCTGCTCACCTCACAGTAAGTGGACCAGCGAACTTCACCCCAAGTGGTACGACGCTAGATCTTGTGAGCGATAACTCCGGTCAGGTTTCATTCGGCGTCTTGCCAACTGGCGCGGCGGGAATTATCAGCGTTTCACTGACTAGTGGAGGTGCCACCAAAGTCTGGACCGTGCAGGTAATTCCAAGTGGTGATGGAGCTCGTACAATCTCAGTCGCTTCTTCCGTAGCGACTGCAAAGTCAGGTGCGACATCACGATTTACTGCAACGGTGAAGGATGTATTTGGAAACCTACTTCCGAATGTTCGCGTCACCTTTATTTCCAGTGGTGTTGGGCTATTGAATTCAGGTTCGGTAGACCAATGTGCGGGAGTGTCAGGTACATCGGACAGCACTTATGCAGTCGCGGTTAGCACCAGTTCTAATGGACAGGCATGGACTGATTTGCGAACATCACCTTATGATGCAGGAACTGCACGCGTAAGTGCCTACATTGGCAATCCATTCAACAACGGATGCCAAACAAATTATGCAGAAACATCCCAGTTAGCAGATGCACCATTTGTAGGTGCGCTAGCAGGAAATGTGTCTGGCGTTGCTTCGGTTGCCTATACTGCCGACACAACACTTGCAGATACCTTGGCTAGCATCGTTACTGCTCAGGCTGCTGCTCAGGCTGCTGCTGATAAGGCTGCTGCTGACAAGGCTGCTGCCCAGGCGTTAGCAACTCAGGCTGCTGCTGACAAGGCTGCTGCCCAGGCGTTAGCAACAGGTTCTGCTACGGATAAGGCTGTTGCCCAGGCGCTTGCAGCACAGGCAACAAGCGATCGAGCTGCTGCTCAGGCTGCTGCTGACAAGGCTGCTGCTGATAAGGCTGCTGCCCAGGCGCTAGCAACTCAGGCGGCTGCTGATAAGGCTGCTGCCCAGGCGTTAGCAACAGGTTCTGCTACGGATAAGGCTGCTGCCCAAGCATTAGCAACTCAAGCCGCTGCTGATAAGGCTGCTGCCCAGGCGTTAGCAACCCAGGCCGCTTCTGATAAGGCTGACGCGACTAAGAAATTGGCCGCTGCCAAAAAAGCGCAAGCAGATGCCGCGGCTAAGTTGAAGGCGGCTAAAGCAGCCAAGTTAAGAGCGGCGAAGTTGAAAGCAACCACAGCGCGATAATTGCAACTCCTTGAAATAGCGAGCCGGCGTGAGCAATGTGTTCACGCCGGCTCATTCATGTTGTATTCAACTATGTGGGTGGCCCCGAGATGATTCGAACATCCGACACGCGGTTTAGGAAACCGCTGCTCTATCCCCTGAGCTACGGGGCCTACAGGTCTTCCTTTACCACGGAAGCATTCTTTGCGACCTTCATGTAATCGGTGTACGCGTCAGTAACCGTTGCAGGATCTGCGTGCATCATCAGCTTTCCGTGGTCAAGCCAAATTGCATCATTACACAAATCACGGATTGAACTGAGTGCATGCGAAACCAAGACCATGGTCCGAGCTGATTCCATCAGCTCTTTCATCTTGGCTTGAGCCTTAACCTTGAATCTAGCGTCACCAGCTGATAACGCCTCATCAATTAAGAGAATATCTGGATTCATGTGAACCGCGACACTGAAAGCTAGGCGCTGGGACATACCTGACGAGTAGGTACGGGTCGGCATGTCGATGAAGTCACCAAGTTCAGCGAATTCGACAATCTGAGCCTGTTTTTCGGCAACTTCAGCTCGAGACATCCCGATTGCTAATCCAGCAAGCAAAATGTTTTCGGTGCCAGAGAGTTCGGTATTAAATCCCACACCAAGCGAAAGTAGTGTGCTCACTTTTCCATGAACTGAGATCTGCCCAGAAGTTGGCGGCATGATGCCTGAAATTGCCCGAAGCAGTGTGGATTTGCCAGCTCCGTTGTGACCAACTACACCGAGAACCGTGCCATGGGGAATCTCAAACGAAACATTCTTGAGTGCCTCGATCGTATGAACCACCCGTTCGCCCCGACCAAATCGAGTTAGCGTTGAACGAAGGGTTGGTGCTTTTTCAAAGGTCGTACGATACGTCAAGCTCAAATCAGAGACGCTGATCGCCATCTGATCAGTTTTCTCTTTAAATAACTTGCGCGATGAATCGTCTTCATGCTGGTCATCGGAAGTATCTAGGTCCATGTCGGTATCAAAATCAAAGTCGGACAGCGAACTCACGCTCCCTAGACATAAATAGAAGTACGCCAATCAGACACGTGATAAAACTCCAGGCAATGGCTATCAGCCAGGTGCTCATTGGTGCAATCTCGCCTTTGACCAACGCCTCACCCCACGCGCCAAACATGGCAAAGAGTGGGTTGATGTAAACAAATATCTTCAAGCTTCCTTTAACCGCATCTGCGTAGTACAAAACTGGGGTGATGTATAGCAGTACGCGGTTGATGTAAGGCAAGAACTGTCGTAAATCGCGAAAGTAGACCTGCATCATTGCCATAAATGAGGCAACGCCAATGCAGAAAATAAAGATCAACAGGAGTGCCGGGATGGCGAATAACTGATTCCAACTGACTTTTTGGTGGGTCAACAAGTGAAAAATCACATAAACGATCATGGATGGCAAAAACCGGCGAAACGCTACTAAAACTGAAGTTATTGGTAGCACCAAGCGTGGAAAGGACTGATTAGTTACAAGTTTTCCAACGCTGACCACACTCTTTGATCCACCCATCATGCAAGCGGAGAAAAAGTGATAAACGAAAATGCCAGCAAGTAGGTGGGCCATGTAGTCAGGGCCTTTTGCCTTCCCACTTGAGACGATATAGGCCAGCACGTAGTACACCATCGCTAAGAACAGCGGGTTTAGGACTAGCCAAATTCGACCAAAAAAGGTTGCAGCAGATTGGGAGCGTAGGGTTGCCCGCGAAAGTTCCACCGCAAATTCGCGGCGCTGCCACATTTCGACAAAGTAGGTGCGCAAATTCGGTAAGCCAGCGCGAAATGGCTTGTGAATAGAGACATCGCCAGTCATGTCGTAATCTTCAAGTTTAGCTGGGGTGCTCACCTTTGTAGCCTATCGCAAGTTAGTTCACGGGTCGGGATAGCAAGCGCTCGTAGGCCTCGTGGACGATTTTTGCGTCGTGATCCCAAGTTCGATTGCCTAGAACCCACTGGCGCGAGGTAACGCCATAATTTTTAATCTGGGCGGGGTCATCTAGTAGTTCTGCTAGTACTCGAGCCAAGTCGGCAGCTGAATCCTTTTCAAACACTCGACCGGTCACGCCCTCTTGCACGATCTCGGTCAACGCGTCAACACTAGAGACAACACAAGCCTTCTCCATCGCCATAGCCTCGAATGGCTTAAGTGGTGAGACCATCTCGCAAACGGGCAGCGCGAGGCGCGGGAATGGAGCTACATCAATTAGTGAATAGTATTTTTCAACCTCAGCGTGCGGTACTCGGCCAGTAAATTTAATTAGAGAATTCAAGTTCAACTCGTCAGTGAGTGCCACTAGACGCTCATGTGCTGCGCCACTGCCGACAATCAGCACCCTGAAGTCATCGCGCTTGCTCTTGAGAACATCCGTTGCCTGAATAAGCAGGTCTAATCCTTCGTAATCCAGCAGTGAACCCACATATCCAATTACTGTTTTTCCACCAAATCCCAGTTGTTCTTCCAATTCAGTGTCACGGATGCGTGGTTCAAAGCGGTCGGCATCCACGCAGTTCGGCAATAGCGTGATCTTCTCGCCATCAACTCCACGACGAATCAACTCCTGCTTGAGCGCATTAGTTAGCGCAAAGACTTGATCCGCTTCTAATGCAGCCTGAGTCTCCAGCCGCACTTGCAAACGATGGCGCGCAGTGAACTCATAGCCAGCGTTTCGCGACCTGGCAGTGACTTCCCATAAGCCGCGGACTTCATACACACTTGGCAGGCCAAATTCACGCGCTAGATGATTTGCAACCAGTCCATTCCAACTGTTTGAAGCGGAATGAATTACCGACGGCTTCAGCTGGGACACAAAATCGGCCGCTTTGTTTGCGTAGGCAATTAGAAAGCTTGCTGTGTTGGAGATGCGGCCGATTTTTCGACCCATCCGGTAGTAGGTCACACCATCAATTTCAGAAATGTCCGGAATCTGGCTGGCTGGAGTATTTGTGTGCCGATCGAACGGATAACCAAGTCGCGTGATACCTGAAATTTTCCACCCACGTGAATTAAGTGACTTGATGATTGAGTGTGATCTTGTTGCGTACCCTTGAGAATCCCATGGCAGTGAGTTATGCAGAAAATAAAGCCCAGTGTTGGGGGTAGGTGAATAATTTACCTCTCGCTTAAGCGAGGGCAGAGTTAAACCCTCTCTCAGCAGCGCAAGATTAGATGCGTTAGGCGTTCCTTGTTCAATCACAATCTCGCTTGAGCCAAGTTTCTGTCGCAGCATCAGCCTGCGTGCATGGCGGAGAGTCTCTGAGTCGTTCGATACTGCAACCCAGCGCAACCAATCGCGAAGCTCAACTTGCAGTTCACTGCGCGCCTGGTCTTCATGTCCGATGATCCAGGTTTCGGGAAGACCGAATCTGATTGCGCCTACCGACTCGACAAAGTTATCGCTGATCTTTAGGTCTTTCCGATGCGCCAACGCAGCCAGTGCTAGAACCTGTTCCGATGGCTGCCAAGTGATTGCTGCTCCGCCGGTTAACTGCCGTGCAGCGAGCCATTGACCCGCAGTCGCCCAACGACTTTGGATTTGGACCGGGCTTAGTAACGCGATTTGGGCTTCAAAAGCGGTTTGCAGCGCATCGGTTACTTCAAGTTTTTGATTGACGGCGCCATGCCACATGAGGCGAGCGCAAAAATCGAGATGCTCCTGCGTCAGTGCGCTCGGTTGTGCGAGTTTGGCTAGAAGTGAATCAGCGGCTTGCTGGAATTGGCCATCCCAGAAATATCCAAATGTTTGGTAGTCCCAGCTGCGCTTTTTTCCTTGTCCGAGACCCGCCATCGATGTGTAGATAGTTTTGGCATAAACCTTGGCCCGGTTAGGAATCAACCGATTGTGACTGAGTCCAAATGAGGCGCCAACTTCCAAAATCGTAAGCGTTTTCTCGCGGGCGTTTGCAAGAAATTTTGAGCCAAAACCGTGAGAGGACATACAGTCTTCCTGTTGTGGGAGTAGTTAAGAAATCACTCTACTTTACGGCGAGGAAGCCCTCGATAATTGCAGCAATTCGCTGGCCAGCGTGCCCATCCCAAAGCGGCGGTGTGACGGTAAATTCCACTGGATTAATGGCCTGTGCTTTGACCGCACCCACCACTGTTTGGGTAGTGACTAACTGGTTTGTTCCGCTTGTGATCGTGATCGGCCGTTCCGTATTTTCACGCAGTGTGTAGCACGGTACGCCAAGTATCGTCGTCTCTTCCTGTACGCCACCAGAATCGGTGACTACTCCTGAGCAGTAGCGCATAAGAGTAACGAAATCTAGATAGCCAAGCGGTTCGATGATGTGCACATCTGGGTGATTGTCCAACCCAAGCTCGATCAAACTTGCTCGACCTCGAGGATGTAGCGGTAAGTAAACCGGATGAATGTCAGCGAGCTGATGCAGCACGTCAATAATTTCTTTGGAAGCTTGCACATCATCAACATTTGATGGCCGATGCAATGTACCGACAAGATAATGCTCCGGCAGATTCATTTCGGTTAAACGCTGACCCTTGTTGGTTTTATCCAAGTTTTTGAGCAGCGTGTCGATCATCGGATTACCAACGAATTCAATCTTGTCTTGCGCTACGCCTTCACGGGCTAAGTGACCGATGGCTTCTGGGCTGGTTACCAGTAGCAGGGACGAGAGTTGATCGGTCACAATTCGGTTGATCTCTTCGGGCATGCGCATGTCAAAGCTACGAAGACCCGCCTCAACGTGAGCCAATGGGATCTGCAGTTTGCTGGCAACCAGAGCGGCCGCAACCGTTGAATTGATATCGCCATACACGATGACTAGGGCCGGTGGGTTCTCAATAAATTCTTGTTCAAGCAGAATCATGGTTTGGGCAGTTTGTGCGGCATGACTGCCTGAGCCGACGCCAAGATTAATGTCAGGCTTGGGCAGATTAAGTTCCTCGAAGAAAATGCCCGACATTTTGTCGTCGTAATGTTGACCGGTGTGCACTAAACGCTGATTTATGCCCAATTCCGCAAGCGCTGCGATGACCGGCGCGGCTTTTGGGAAATTTGGCCTTGCGCCAGTTACGTGGGTTACCGTCTGTGACATTTTATGAAATCCAATCGGAGTGAACTAGGTCAATCTTATTGGCCAAGGTTCTTGACACACGAAGGCGCGAGCCCGGCAAATGGGCTTAGCGATAGCGCAGCGGGTAACCTTGTCTTATGACTTTTGATGTAGATGTTGTGATTGTTGGCCTTGGATATGTCGGATTGCCTTTGGCGCAAGCTGCGTGTGACGCAGGACTGGCGGTTCGTGGCTTAGATCTGAACCAGACGGTGATTTCAGACCTCAACAACGGCAAGTCACATGTCGATGATTTAAGCGATGCCGATGTGAGCAAGATGTTGGCAACGGGATTCACCGCCACCTCAGATGCCTCTATTGTCAGCCAAGCCGAAGTAATCGTGATTTGTGTGCCTACTCCACTGTCCGATGAAGGCGGCCCAGACCTTGGCGCGGTAGTTGGCGCGACAAAAGGCGTGGCAGCGAATTTGCGGGCTGGTTCAATCGTGATTTTGGAATCAACCACATACCCTGGCACCACTGAGGAAGTGGTTTTGCCACTTCTTGAAGCTCATGGCCTCACACTTGGCGACTTCGATTTAGCCTTTAGCCCAGAGCGCATTGATCCAGGCAATCCGGTCTATGGCATGACCAATACGCCGAAAGTTGTTGGCGGAGTTAATGATGCAGGAACTAAGCGCGCTGCCGAGTTCTACGCCAAATTTGTTGCGGAAGTGGTGCAGGCCAAAGGTGCTCGCGAAGCCGAGATGGCAAAGCTTCTGGAGAATACCTACCGCCATGTAAACATCGCGCTGATGAATGAACTTGTGGAATTTAGCAACTTACTCGGTATCGACTTGTGGGACGCAATTAACTGCGCAGCAACGAAGCCATTTGGTTACCAA
>Ga0114962_10002540_pt1 | contig 15144 bp, 1 predicted proteins | sample C_130820_MF_Meta_FD_87017 | JGI IMG/M metagenome (GOLD analysis project Ga0114962, IMG submission 87017) | Freshwater microbial communities from Lake Croche, Canada to study carbon cycling - C_130820_MF_MetaG | ecosystem: Environmental > Aquatic > Freshwater > Lake | place: Lake Croche, Canada...
TAAACTTTTTTGAACCGGGTGAAAAATCACATGGGTTAATAATCTAGTGATAGTTGCGCCTGAACTATCGGTTCCGTAATTAGCAAGCAAACCCAATTCATCAAAAATATAAGAACTGTCAGTTTGTGTGCTATTATCAAATGCTGCTTGCCCAGCTGGTTCGCCGTAATCTAGCAAACATTGTACTAAAATATCAGTATAATACTTACCGGTGGTATGAGAAACCGTCATCTTGTTACGTGTGGGATCCAAGTTGAAAACGCTAGTATCATCTACAATTTTAACGTAAGTTTGGTTGTATAATGCTGCGTTTTGTCCAGTTACGTTTGGGGGCAAGTAAGTGATGACCCCAGTCTCAGAAACGCTCGCGCCGCCGTTACCAAACGCCATTTCATAGATTTCCCCGTAACCACGACTACTTAATGTGTCAGCAATAGCCTCTGACATGGTTTCATAATTTATAGCATTTTTCTTGTCTACGAATACTTCCCCGTTGTTAGGGTCATAGATTTTGATAAATCCTTCTACTTTATATGATAGTGTTATTACTGACATTTAATTATCGCCTCGTGTATGTACTAAGACTTCCTTAGTATTTGGGTCCGTTATCTTTACGCTGGAAGAAAAGTAAAAACCCCCGTGTTCATTGGGCTTTTTTTCCTGTACTTCAGGTTGTTTCTCATTTTCTTCCATTTTTTCGTTCATATATTTATTTATCTTTAACTTATATCCGTTCTCAAGAAACCTGCACCCAAGGTGTCACTAATCTGCAACGGATCTCCTTCTACTGGATTATAAACATAAGAATTCCAAGTTTGAGAATACAACACATCGGTCATGCGGTTACTTGGAATCAATCCGTATACTTCAGAATATACAGGAATATATGTCTGAGTTCCAGTGCCATTTGTTCCACGTTGTAACCCACTAACAGTGTTGTTAGTCAAATCACATTCCTTGAATCCAATTTGTTCTCCGTTGATATATAATAATCTACCTTCAGTTGATGTAATAGTTAATGAATTTGGGTATGCAACTTGAGCAGAAATTTGTAATATTGGGGCAGTGTCTACGATAATTATTGAATAATTATCAGAAGAAACTTCAATAGAAGTTGTATTGTTATAAACTACAATATGACATATAACATTCTTATTAGAAGTCAATCCAATATTGTATAAACCATCAACTGCTGCCGGGCAAGTTACATTTTGAACGATAGTATCTGTTACACGGGCAACATCATTCAAGTGAATTAATGTATCACTATATTCTAGTGCCTGAGTTAACCAAGTTCTAGTTTGTGTATTTGCTCTATAAACAGATGGTTGATTAGTTGTAGTTACATTCAACAAATAAGTTTCTTCGTTAGGGGTAGCTGTTGGCATCATGCTGGTTATAATTACTACATCACCTGTTTGAATAGTTGTTAAGATACTCAAATTATTATACTCATTTAACTTCAGTGCAGATGAAGGAACTCTTAATCCATTGACTGTTACCCATAATCTATCAACATTGATTTGTTGGAATTGAGAAACATTAACAACACTAGTAGCTGATGATAACACAACTTCTGACTCATTTGGATAGCGAGTTTCGCTTATAGTAAATTCTTGTAAACTATTAGCAATACCTGTGCCTGATCCTGATGCCGCAGCAGTAATTATATCATCAACTTGATAGGTTAATCCTGAAGTTCCTGCTACATTATTCCAATCAGTATCACCTAATATTGTAATTTGATATTTGTATCCAACAACAAAATCGCCAGCTTCAGTAGCCGGAGTAGGCTCATAAACATAATATTCATGTTGTGCTAGTATATTACCTAATATATCTTCGTCTTGTGTTGCACCAAATTTAGTGAAGTATACAGGAGTACCATGTATTATTTGTGTAGCATCATTGACTGCAATTCTATTATTAGAACTATTAGTTCCAATTGTTGAAGTAGTAGCTATAGTAAACAATTGATCTAACCAAGCATATCCGCCTGATGTATATGCTGATATATCAGTTACAGGATAATTAGTTGCTCCGTATGCTGGTTCATATGGTTGCGTATACAAATCAAATTCAGTATTGCTTATGATCTTGGCATAATATGTATTGTTGTTTAACTGAGTCGAACCTTTTACTCCATCAATGCGAATGAATGCATTTTCACTTAAGTTATGATCTATGCCAGTAATAATTCTAACTGCTACCAATCCGCCGCTGAATGCATAAAGGTCGTTACCTGAAGTATCGGTAAGATTAATTATGTTGCCATATTGATCTTCTATTGTAAAGTGTGTAGAGTCTAAAATTGCCCTAACAAAATATGTTTGCCCAAGCGTACCAATTCCACCTAAATTAGTAAGCAATACTGTACCAGTGCCAGCTGCCTTGGTGTAATCATCAACTGTAAATGTGCTACCTACTTCATAAGTAACAGGATCCAATGTAGTACCTGCTATTTCATTCCATTGAGTATTTGTAGTAGTTCCCAAATCAATAATTTGATATTGATAGTTATTTACTATTCCCTCAGTAACTCCAAGCACGGCAGCTTTAAATATGATATCTTGTCCAACTATCAAACTACCAGTAGTGTTGCATATTACTGAATTGTTAGCATCAACTGTACCAGATACATTAATGATTGTTGGGTTACTAATAGCATTATCTATACCAACAATATTAGAAACGGTTAATCCATTAACAACACTAGTCATTGATCCACTATCGGTTGTAACTTCGTATGGAAGCCCGCCTACTTGAGTAGAGATAACAAAGTCAGTAGAGTTTAATATCTGTGTTATGTAATATGTTTGACCAGCTACTATTCCACCAATAACATTTTCAAATGTAATAGCACCATTAACAACTAGTCCACTGGTTGTACCTGATGCCAATGTTAAATAATTTAATGTTTGGTCATACAATACAATTGAAGGACTATTTTCATCATATGTTGCTACAGTTGGGGTATCTTGATCGTAAGCACTTACTAAATGAGTAGTATTACTTACTGTTATACTTGCTGTACCAACTCCAGAGCCAGTAATATTATACTGAGTGTTCAAATATTGACGTTCAGTTAAGTTGTATGTTGTTACCGCAATAGTGTATCCGTTTGCAGGGGCGCTATTCAAGAATGATATAGTATTAGTTACAGGATTTATAGTATACTCAGACTCATTTTGTCTAACTCCATTAATCTCTACAATAGCATTTGTTGGGTTCGTGCCGCCTACATAACCAGATAACGTGAATAGTGATGCTACCCCGTTGCCTGTGAATATTTCTATTGTAGGTAATGTGTAACCATATTGAACAGGCAATGTCTCGCCCATCAATGTATATGATAGATAATCTACTGTGTTGTCATACTCTGCTGCGAGTAATATTGCTGCTGAAATACCGTTATCAGCTAATCCAATTGCATAATCATTTGTGATGAATATTGCGCCGCCTGTTGCATTAGTTAATGCTAATACAGATCCGCCCGGAGTTTCAGATATTGTAAATTCATTTGCATCATATATTGATTTTACATAGTATGTTTGAGTTGGTATAATAACATCACCAAACATTGTATCACTGAATACAATAGGTTGATTTAGAACTAAGCTACCGGTTGAGTTGGTTGTTATAGTATTTGTAGTTGCTCTTGTTCTTGTAACTATGCTAGTAGTTCCTAATGTTAGTGCTGAACCGTTGTGATACATTGCAGGCGGAGTCCATACAACGCCACTACCAACACCAATGACTGCGGTCATATATCCTGTAGCATCTGATAACGCAAATGTTTCACCATTGACTGCTAATGAGACGGTAATTCTATTTGTTACTCCACTAATAGATTTAACATAATAAACTTGATCTTCTACAATATTTCCAAATACAGCACCAGAGAATGTTATTGGACCATTCAATATAAAGTTTAGAACACTATCACACGTAATTGAATCATTGGTTCCATTTGTTGATATAGCAACCGCGCTTAGTGGTGACGTTGCCGGTCTAATTACACCTGATCCTTGGAATATACCAGCAGTATAATTTGCATCCACATAAATTTCATAGAAACCAGTAGTTGAATTTAATCTGATAGGATCAGTATCTGTGTTAGATTTAACCAATTGATCGCCATTGCCGACTTCATAAACGTCAATACGTAATGTGTCATTGATTGGAGAAAAATCGATAGGATTGTTCAATGTTACTATTTTATTGATCCAGTCTACTGTATAATCTATATTATCATACAATGTAGTGATTAGTCCAGTTGCTCCGTCAATCACAAATACACTTATCTGTATTGGAATAATTGATGCATTAGCAAAACTATAGTCAGTCTGATCGCCTGCAGTTGGAGTTAATTCTAAAGAAACTACGCCATAACCAACGTGTTGGTATATTGTTTCATCCCAGTTTGAGCCAGGACGAGTATTAGTAATCATTGTGATAGTATCAGATACTATGCCAGGAACCATTTCTTCTGGACCGTAACCAGCTGTAAATGCATCACCTTGAACAGTGTATACAGATTCTGGAGTTACAAAGTTAGATGATTTTGTCCAGTTAATTAAATCTGTGCTTCTTAATACCGTATTGTTTAATCCAACAACGACATATTCTTCAGAATCATTGTTCCAAACTACGCTTTCTAATGTTGCAGTAGTGCCTGACGTTCTAGCAGTCCAAGTGATACCAAAGATATCAGAAGTTAAAATAACTCCATTTTCTCCTACAGCAACAAATACACTATTAACACTATCCCAAATAATATTAGTTAAATTATGTGTTGTTCCGGATGCTTGTGCAAACCATGTAGTAGAATTAAAACTTGTGTAGATGATACCATGATCACCAACGGCTGTAATTGTTTGACCATTAGCTGCGATTGCATTGAATCCATATGTTGTTGCATTAAAACTTACTTGATTCCATGTAACTCCATCAACGCTAGTATATATTAATGCTACATTAACTAAATTAGAACCTGACGGGGTTTGACCCAATCCAACTGCAACAAATCCAGAATAGCCCGGAGTATTTGCATATGCAACACCGTTCAATACATTACTTACCGCAACTGGATTGCCGTTGAATGTAGTTGTAGTTGGCAATTTATAAACTTCTGTCCAGTTTGCTAGATTTATTACATCAGCACAAATAAGAATTGTATTTCCTACTGTTATATACGGGAACCCAGATTGATATGTAACACTATTCAATGACAATGGCATAGTTGTGCCTGTTATTCCGTATGGTGTATATGTAGTAATGGTACTCCAATTTATCCCATCTGTGCTAGTTAATAATGGGGTAGCACTATTGTTACAAGCCATAACATAGAATAACCCATTAAACAACATATCAGTAACATTAATAGTTGAGTTTGTTAATTGTGTGATTGCCCATGTTTCGCTATTTGCACTAACATTGATTGAAGAATAATTAGCGGTGTCAGATGCACTTACATAAGTAGTGCCGTTCCAAACAACAGCTTTTAAATCTAATCCAGTAGCATAGAATGGTCTATCAGTTAATATAGTATCAAGTGTAAATTCTTCTGCCGGAGCGAATGGGTTACCCAAATATGTTGCGTTTGGATATGTTATTCCATTAACTAGTTGTGTTAAATCTAATCCTGGCATGTTAGCAGTAGGTTGATAATATCCAACTATTCTGTCTAACGCATTTAATATATGATTTCCGGCTTGTAATAATTCCCACTTACCAAAGATAAAGTCTTGGTCATTGTTACTGATGATACATTGATATAAACGATTGTTATATTTTACAATAGAAGCATCAAAGAAGAACGGCTCGGGCAATAAAGCAAAGTCACCAGTTTTAGCCATTGTCATTGAACCAGTAGTATCAGCAGTTATATCAAAAACTGTTCCGCCAATTGATGTAGAAATAGTAACAGTGGTTGATGTTGGCTTAGTTAGAATGTAATATGTTTCACCCAATGTGACTCCACCAAATACTGTTCCAGTAAATACCACTGCATCATTCAAATTAAAACTAGCAGAACTAGAAACTGTAAATCTGTTATTAGATGCGGTTGCACTAGTTGCAGTAGTAGATGTTATTCCAGTATAAGGGAAGTTTAATCCACTAACAGGAACAGTTAAGTTAGGATTTTCATACAATGCTAATTGTGTGTCTGAATAGACTTTAACATAATATTGTTCAGTAGCACCAGCTGGGGTTCCGCTAGCAATAGTAGTTATTACTCCACCAGTAGAACTAATTGATGATACTTGTAACGATAAATTATTTAATGAAGTAGTGCCACCTAATAGTGCGCCTGGAATAGTTATAACATTAGTTTCTGCATAACCACTTCCTGCTGTAGCAACAATAGCTTGATATCCACCCAATATATAACTTACGTTAAATGTTGGAGTAGTTCCAACATGTTGAGTTAGTATTACAGATTTTGTAGCGTCAGATAATGTATTTGCTACCACTATATATGATTCACCCGTGCCTGTCATAGTGCCATTATCAGTATTAACATTTACTGGAGAAACACTATCTATTGCAGTTGCAACGGTAAATCTACCAGTGCCTGCAGGGGGAATACCATCAATTGTGTGTACATAATATACCGTATCCAATGACAACCCACCCAATGATGTTCCAGAGAAATATAACGGCATGCCTACATATAATACATCAGTTGTATTTGGATTTGATCCAACTAGCAATGTTAACCAATTTCCACTACTACTTGTATTGGACACGGTTAATGTGGTATTACCTGTATCAGTAACCGTATATGGTCCGCCAGACGTTGTTAATCCACCAATGCTACTATCAACATCAAATTGCATGTTAGTATAAACATTAGTTATTCCACCACTTTGGGTAGTTAAACATACTCGGTTAACATTAGCTAAGGTAGCAGTAATATCTCTTTCTATTAAATTAGAAACAGTTCCAGAAACTGATGTATATTCCCCGGATGTTTTGTATAATGTAAATTGTTGTCCATTTACTTGTCCTGGACTTACTGGTAAGCCCATGTTCAATGTCATCGACCCAGTTGCAGTTGTTAATTGTACAGTATCAACTTGACTTGTAATTGTACATGTACCTGTATCAGTTGTTAAAACTACAGCACTTCCATTTATAGAGGTTGATATAGAGAATGTTGTCCCGTTAAATATCTCTCTTACATAATAGGTAGTTCCTGCAACTATATTTCCAAATGTTGTCCCAGTAAATATGATTGGATCATTTACTGACAATTCTGATGTGCTACTACATGTTACCTTATACCCACTTGCGCTTGTTGCAGTCGCAGTTAATATTAATGGGCTATTACTTGTAGACATTGTAAAATGCTGCAAGTCAATAACTGTAGTTACGTAATATTTGTCATTTTCTACAACTCCACCAAATACATTACCGGTAAAGAATATAGGAAGACCTTGATAGAATGCAGTTGTTCCAGATTGAGCAATTGCATTTAATGGTATTGTAATGACATTGGATGTTGCGGTAGTTGCAGTAGCTGTTCTGATACCAGAATAATTAACTGTCAGTATTGCGGTATTAGTTAACTCACCCACGTATAGTGTAAGTCCTGCAACGCTGATAGTTGCAGTATTCAATGTTAACGTAGAGCCAGGCACGCCGTTATCATCTACTGTAGCAGAGATAGTAAAGCCAGTATCTTCTAATATAGCAGCGGTACCTGTTCCCACAGCAGTTGCTTTAACAATTATATTATCGCCCACTGCGTAAGTTATTCCGCTTGTCGCTGCGACATTGTTCCAATTTGTAGTGCCTAATACAGTAATAACGTATTGACTTCCTGTAGTTAGACTGGCAGAATTTACGCTAGTTGGGTTTGGTAATTTAACCAATGACTTAACATAGTATATTGTAGTAGATGCAGGAGTAACATTATCTGGGGTTGAAGAAACAATTGGACTACCTGCAGGAATCGCTCCAACAAATTTCACTGGCATGCCCACATAGAAACCTAATGTAGAGCCTAATAACGAATCTACAGATGAACCACCGGTACTTGGATTAATTCTTATTGCATTTGGATAAGATGTTGCAGGACCATATGTTTGTATAGTATTTCTTGTTCTTGATGACCAAGCCAATGTTTGATCATTTTCAACATCTAGTATTGAAAATCCAACACCCTGCGCACTAGCCAATATTGAACTAATAGATGGACTTGCACTTTCTAGTGTTAAAGATGATGATGCTACCCGAATACTATCATTGTATGATCCAGCATAGAAAGATCCATAGTATCCAGCTGGAACCCAATCAGTTACCTGACTAGTGTATGATGTTCTATCATAGCGTAGTTTTATACTGTTTTCTCTAGTTGGAACAGAACTTGTGATGCAAGATGCAACTGCACCTGCTTCTAATTTTTGAATTCCTGATCCACGGCTAGTTAATGGCACACGGTCATGGTCATTTGATAAAGTAAAATACGTTTCATACAATGCAATAACAGTCGATGGAGTAGTTTCTAATACACCAACATAATATTTTTGTCCTGCAACTAATCCACCCACTGATGTTGATCCTGCTTCTGGTTTATATATTACTAAATCACCGGTCTGCAATAATGGAGCATCAAGTTGAATAGTATTATTATCAGTATTGACTCCGGTACTATCAAAATTTATAGTGAATGCAGGAGCAATTTGTATTGTTGGTAATACAGCATATCCTTCACCTGGATCTATAACATTTATCCCAATAACAGAATCTAAACTCATCACCGGTTCTAATACAGCAGCAACTCTTGGTGCCGGATATATAGTAGTGTCAATGTATGCGGTAATTCTAGGAGGTTCAGTATAGCCTCTACCAGAATTCAATACTACTACCGCCGGTAAATCAATATAGATTTGCTCTCCGGGAACATGTTGTTGTGTTGGAGTATTATTAATACCACGTGACAATCCAATTAGTTGATTAGTTAATAAATCTATTGAACTATATGATAATTCTTCTTCGCCAATGATTATTGATCCGGTGATTGGGAAACCATTTACGTTATCAACATACAATGAATTAGAACTAGTTGATACATAAGATGCTAATTTAGTAATAGGATAATTCATTTCTCCTACTACTTCATTACCCAATCTATATCCAATGCTTAATCCATAATTATTAAACCATTGACTATAAGGTGCAGTTTGCCATATAGGATCAGTTGGCAAGTATTGATTATCACCGCTTGGATTAGCATATACTAATTCAGGAGATATAAATTGTTGTAGTGTAGAATTATATTGTGACGGAACATCAAAGTCAGTTATGTCACCTTCAAAAATATCTGTCTTGGTATATTTAAATAAGAATTCTTTAATTACAACATGGTATGGCTTAACTTCATTAATATATCCCGCCAAGAAATCTTGATTATCAGAACGGAATACTTTTAACGGTAACAACTCTCTAATGGTATGTGTAACATCCATCAATGAAGTTTTGTTTAGCCATGGCAAGTAATTTTGATTTTCAATAGTTTCACTTTGAATATATTCAAATAATAATATTAAACTTTCATTTCTATAGATTAATAATTCATTGGTATAAATTTCTTCATTCAATGCACGAATGATATTACGTGTTTCTTCACTTGGATACTCATCAAACAAATTTGTATCAAAGAAATTGTCACCAAACCCTAATTTAGCACTTGGGTAATCCCAAAGATAGCTGCTAAATTCTATTGTCCCGTTTGTCAATCCAATACGTGTCCAAGTGCCGTTGGTGTTGTATATATAAGTTTCGCTATTACCTGCGCTGTTTGATGCGACAGTAACAATGGTTCCTGCTGCTACATTTAATGTAGCCAAATCAGCATATATTGCAACTTGTAATAATGATTTAGTATTATCATTGTATCCTGTAGCCCACCAATTTATGTAATTCCAATAATTTTTAGTGTCATAGAATGCACCTGTTTTTGACAACAATGCAGCGTTTCTTGTTTCAGTTATAGGATATTGTGCTAATACTTCATTGGCAAATTGTAAATAATTCTTCAATGCACCAAATCTATTGTAGAAGAAACCTTGTCTTGGCTTAGCCAATACACCAGTTTGAACTAATTTTGGTAAGAATGGGTCAGGGATTATTGCTCCATAATTATCAACTCCGCACATACTATCTAACATGCGGCTGTATAAGCCAGTTGGTTCTTTTATTCCAACTGCTCCCAAATATTGATATGATGCACCAGACCCAGGTAAGCCGGGCAAGAAGTCATCAGCATACTTTGCTCTAATCAAACTATATTGATTATGTGATACATCATCATTAGTTCCAGTTGCATATCCAATATGCAATGTAGTGTCATTTGCATTTATGTAATCAAAACAGTTATAAAGTGCAAATACATTTGGTAACAACGGTGCAAAATAACTGATGCCGGTGCCTTGCGGATTAGCAATATATAATTGCAATGTAGTATCAGCTAATGTTTTATCTCTACGGGTGAATACAGTATTAGTATTTCTTGCCCAGAAATAATATACTGGAACTACTAATCCCTCAGCATTTATTACGCCTTGAACGCTATAGTTAGTAGTGCTAAATGCTACGCCTGGACCTGTATATTGTGCTGGAGGCACATTACTTACTACCCATGAATAAACAGCTACATCACTGCCAGGGAATACTCTACCCCACCATTGACTGTTGTATGTTATATCATTTTGATGATAATTCATAAAACGAGTATTGGTTGTGTTGAACCACAACATACCTAATTTTTCAGCGCCCCATACTAAGTTACCCTGTGTATAGCCCGGGCTATTATATCCAGCTGGATCATTATTAGAAATAACATCAATATTTTCTTGCACTGCACCAAGCAATTTGCCTTGCCATGGATCAAAATAATCTAAATTCTCTAGTGTTTGATTTGTGCTTGCACTAAACAATTGTATAGGACCCAACCCATTAACATCAACTACTGCGCTTGTGCTTCTAAATACTGCCCAGTCAGGCTGGCTACTTAAACTTACATATGTAACTACTTGACCATTGGTGTCATTAGCATTAGCTGTCGGTGCAAAGTTAGGAGTGCCAATTGTTACATGATTGTTATTAAAGTCTAACGCAGTGCCATAGTATGGTTGTGAACCATAATCTAAATCATGTGCATTTGTATTTTGTGCATATACAAACTTGCCAGGGGCTGATATACTTTCGTTGTATGTTGACAAATAATCAAACATATATACTGCGCCTGCATTACGGAAAGTATCAACCCATTGTGTTGCGTTGTTGTCAAATACAGTATCGTTATCTAATTCATCATCAGTAAAGTCAAACGTTGTAGCAGCGTATCTTGCCCCAACCGGTGCGCTAGCAATGAATGAACCTGAGTTTGATTTGTCAAATTTAATTGTTGTGCCAAATTGTGTTCTGCCTGTTGGGTGTGGACAAGTTACTACTTGTGTTTCAGTAAAGACATTTATTCCCAATTCAGCAAAAGTAGCAGAATCAACTGCTGTTAATGATAGTTTATTATTTGGTGTGCTTATTTCAACATTGATTAGTTGAATAATCAATTTACCATCCAACGCAGATGCAGTAACATTAGTTACATGTGACAATGCAATTGTTTGTGCTACTGCTGTTGCATCACCTGCAGGCAATGTAATACTATATCCATTTAATAATATTGTTCTGTCTGTGGTTATATTACAATCTTCAGTTCCAATAATTATACCATAGCTTTCACCGCCATTGGTAAATCTATGCACCGCACCTTCATAATTTTTACTATTCAATTCAAACGGAGCACCAACTAGTATTTCATTTGCAAATTTATTGGTATCTACACTTGTGCCAAACTCAACACCAACTCTTGGTGTTAATCCATTAGTTAGTGTTTGTGCTAATACAAAATTACTACCACTAACATTAATAATATCACCTGCATTTATTAAAGGAACGATACCATTGCTATAAGTGTTCAATGTTGAATCAATGACAGCATATGTATTATCTTCAATTAATGTTCCGTTAACAGAAACATATAGTGGTGATGTTTGACCATTGGCAGTCATTGTGCCTGTGCTATTTGCAAGTGTGAGTGTTGTTCCGTTTCTGGTCAATGATAATGTAATTGTTGATCCAGAAATAAGTTTTACATAATAAACTGTATTAGCAGCTACACCGCCGTATGGAGTTCCAGTAAATACGATCGGTGTGCCATTAACACCATCTTGCAATCCTGCTACGCTACCCAATGTGATTGCGTTACTTGAAATTGTATTGGCAGTAGTAACCAACGTAGCCGGAGTCCACGCTAACGTAAATTGTAATGGAATATACGGTTGAATTGTAGTTTGTGATTCAAAGTTTTGAACTGTTCTATCAAATACATAAGTGTAACCATAATTTTCAGTAGCACCATCATAATTCTTAAATGGTGTTCCAACAACTACATTGTCACCATAATAATCAGTAGCGATAGAATATCCAAACTCATCACCTGATGTTAACCCACTTGTTGTAATATATGTTGAATATTCATACAAATCAGTTATAGTTGATTTTCTATATACATAAACTCTGTTAAGGTCTGTAGCTGAGATATAAAGCCAGTTTTTATCTCCAGATAATGCAGTAGAACTTCCCCAGTTAGTAGAACTATCTTTTACAGAAATTGTCTGATATAAATCAACATGGTTAACTAACAATGTTGTTATCAATTGATATATGTAAACGTTCTTAGCACTAGTTGGCTCTGATATAACAAATAAATCATCTGTGTAAGAAATTGTAGCACCAAATGATGATCCATGACTAATAGTTTGATTTAATAGATATGAATCACTAGTAGGATCATACTTATAACGATATACTTCTCCGGCATCAGCATCACCAATCAAATATCCCATACTAGTAGTATATGCAACTGCACTACCAAATGATTGACTATTTTGATTTAATATTTCTTTATCATATTGATAATTTAAACTCTTGCGATATACAGCCCAGCTACCGTCGTTGTTTGTATCGACCCAAACTTTAAGTTTATTGAATTCGTTATCTAACAATGGTAGAGTTTCAATTTCAGGTGCAGTTGCCACACGTTGATTTTGCATTCTGAAGCCAATGCCTAGTCCAGTAATATTACGAATACTAGGATTCAATGTTAAATTAATAATAACATTGAATGGATCTACCACTCCTGCTACTAGATAATAATTATTAATATTGGTGTCAAAATTAACAATAGCAAACAATTCATAACGATTTAAGTTATGTGCCTGACTAAATGTTATAGTTACCGTATTGTTTAAATTGTTTCTAGCATTGACAATTGATCCTAAACTTGCAGGAGTAAATACTTTCCATTCAGATAGGTAATTTGCTAACCAAACATAATCACGCACATAGAATTTGTTAATTGGGATAGTAGTCCCAACTGAATTGATAGCACTAGATAGTCCAGAATAGAAATAGCTAGCCATCTTAACGTCATTAAAATTAACATATCCTGCTGTTGGTAATAATGTTGATGGCTGTGTTGGCTCTATAGTAGGCAACACATCGACCCCTGTTACAGGACGTCCATAATTTGTAATAGAATAGATAGGTACTTCTTGTTGCACTCCATTATTATATACACCGTTAGTCAATCCAACGATTGCAGGATTGCCAGTTAATTCACTTTGTTTTAATTGGAACTCAACAAAATTGTCATTTAATATACCACCAAACTCACCTGACTTGATTGCCCAGTTTTCGTAAAGGTCATAATTAATTCCACCTTGTGCCAATGTTGCACCCTTGAATGCGCTAGCAGCATTTAGTGTACCCTTATCCTTAATCATGTTTTGATAAACATTAATTTGTGTGATATCAGTAAGATCAGCCAATGCCATATAATCTCTTGGACGATATCCAATCAATGAGAATGATAACAAATCTGCATCATTTTCTAAGTTAGCATTGTTTATATCGTAGTATAATGTGCTTTCATATGAACGTGTTTGGCTATTAGGCAATAGACCTTTTTGAATTTGATCGTATGGAGTTTGTCTCCAATCACGTTCATCAAATAATTCTTTTGCTTGAATGATTGTTAGTGCTGTCCAATACTTGTTTTTATATTTTACGATTGAACCTTTAGTATATTTTACTTCTTTAGTCCATTCAGCAATATTGTCTTGATTGAGAATGAAGCCATAAGCATCCATTGTGCCGTTCCAATCAGCGGTTTTTGTTCCACGAACATAAATTCTATTTTGACGTAAGCCGGTGATTAGATTGTAAATGATATCATTGAATAATGTTACGTTGTCAAATACAACACCGTGTTCAATGTTACTAATATTAAATTGACCGTATGATATAGCGTCCCCGGCATTTACTGGGGTAGCAGAAAACAATGTGCCATCACGCAATACAGCTAAATCAACTGATTGTATTGGATACAAGTTTTGATTTAATACAAAATTCAATTGTCTTAATGTTAATGGTTGAACAATATAACTATCTTTGTCAATAGTAAATGTATTTGCAGCAGGATTTAATGTGGTGATACTTCCAACTTCCCATCCTGTTTGTGACCAGTATAAGAATTCAGCTACCATTTGTGACCAGTTAACCGGCACACCATTTTCTATTTGGTCAAACTTAACACCTTGATTTTCTAAATATTTTCCATAGCTAGCTAAAAACTGAGCAACTTCTTGTATTGTGTAAAATGTAGTTCCGTATGGTATCACTACCGTATTGTTAGTGTAGTTAGTTGCAATAGTTACTTCAACACCCTCAACTATAATTTTTTCAGTCTGTCCACCATAGCTGGGTGCTAATACTTTGAAATATGCGTTAGTTTGTGAATTGCCAAATACTTTAAAACATGTTCCCTTTAGTGGATCATTGTCTATTGTTGCAAGTTGTATTACAACTCCAGTATATACAATTCTATCAAATGCTTGGTTATCATACAACAATACGCTATAACTTTGATCAGGAATTAACAATGAACTATTGTTACTATTTGCTGAACTCTTTTCAACATAAAATTTTAATAGATTTTTGTCACTAAATCCAGCTACACGATAAACTAATCGAACATCTAAATTAGTTAACAAAGTAGTGATATTAGTAGTA
>Ga0114962_10002545_pt1 | contig 15129 bp, 13 predicted proteins | sample C_130820_MF_Meta_FD_87017 | JGI IMG/M metagenome (GOLD analysis project Ga0114962, IMG submission 87017) | Freshwater microbial communities from Lake Croche, Canada to study carbon cycling - C_130820_MF_MetaG | ecosystem: Environmental > Aquatic > Freshwater > Lake | place: Lake Croche, Canada...
AAGAAGGGTAGCAGAAGGGAAAGAAGCGGTAAGCACGTTGTCGGTTGAACGGCCCATACCTAGCATGTTGCGAAGGATAGAAGGCCACGCTCGTTGGAAGTTATTGACACCACTGGCACCTGTGCCGAAAAGATTGCTCCAACCATTGTATGAATAGGGGTCGCTAGGCGGTGAAGCGTACGAGTGACCCATGATGATGAAACGCCCCGGTGTCACGACAGAGTTGTTGACTTGAGGGTTCCACGATGGAGTGGTGCCATTGCTTGACAACACCGTGTTAGCGGCACCAGTAGCAAGCCTTCCTACGGTTGAAGCTCCGGTACCAACAATTAGATCACCGTTTGTCGTGACGGTTGATTTGGGTATAAGGGTACCTTCAGCGGTGGTGGCACGAGTGGTTTCCGTGGATACAGCGCTGGTGGTGTAAGCGGTAGTGGCAACTTGGGTGGTGTTGGTTCCGGCGGTGGCGGTAGGTGCAGTAGGAGTTCCGGTTAAAGCAGGGGAGGCAAGTGGCGCTTTAAGGGAAAGGTCGGTAGTTAAGTTAGTGACTTGCGATTCGGTAATGGTCAGTAGGGACTGGTTGATGCCAATGGTTGCTGAGGTCGAAGTACCAGAGTTGGTAATGGGTGAAGTAACGGCAATAACGCCGGACGAACCTGTTGCTCCGGTTGCGCCTGTTGCGCCGGTGGGACCAATAGGACCAGTAGCACCAAGCGAAGTTAGGGTGTCATCATAAGCCCAGTAAGATTGGTTGTTGTACACGCAGCGAACGTAATAGGCTACAAAGTTGCCAACGGAAATCTCCCATTGACCAGGGCCACCAAACTGAGGTCCAGAAATAGCAGTACCGTCGGCGGTGCCACTAGGGGGAGATGAACCAGCGGAGGGCGGAGTGGTGAAACGAGTAGCGTCCCAAGCGTCAACTGATACGTTGTTAATAAACCCCGAAGGCCCAGCAACTTGTCCTGCTAGTAATGGCATTAGATAGTTTCTCCGCTAGTTACGGCAGACTGTACGGCATCAAGGCGTTCACCTATCCTGGCGCTACCCACGCGCTGACCTGTTTCCACTTCCCAGCGAGAGTTGGCACGAGCTTCCATCGAAGCGGCACCTTTCACCGTCTTGGGTTGCAGACCGTCTTGGCGCAAACGCTTGTACGCGGCAGCGTCCTTGTCGTGGATAACGGCGGTCTTGGAAGCATCGTGGATAATGCTCCGAGTAGGCATACCCATGTTAGAGAAGCCAACTGAAGCAACTTTGCACCCAAAGCAATTCTCTGGGCATAGCCCTTGGTTGTGAGGGACTACTGACATTATGAAATCAAAGCTCCGTATCCTGCTGCGGTAAGAGCCGCGGCTTCTGCATCTGTAACGTATCCTGCTGACATGTACACCTTGGTGATCCATACATCGTGTGAAATGTCTTGATTGACTACGACTGGTGGAGTCTGTGAAAAGTCAACGTATTCGACCGACGCATAGGGCGCAGAAGGTTCGTAGGGGTTGTAGGGGTAAGGAATGTTTGTATTGGAGTTTTCAGCCGTGGCCGTATCCTGAACAAACGTACCGTCACTCAACGCAAAGACGTAGACAGCTCTCGCTCTGTTCTTGCTATAACGAAATAAGCGTTTTGCTGGCCCGGTAGAATCAGGCAGAATAGGTGGGTTGTCGCGTACGACGGGTGGCGTGAATGTAGCCACTACGACCTACTTCTTGCGACCGTTGGCCCCGATGTTGATCGCTACAACAGCGTCACCCATACGAGCGCCACCAGTTGTCTGCGTTTCTGGACCAACCGTGGTGGGTATGCCAACCGGCTTGTTCACACGGTCGTGGCCATCGTTGAGGCTCTGCTCAAGAAGGGTTGTTGGGCGAAAATCCATTGTGAAGGCAACAGCGCCCTTGGGCAGTCTGTCAACTTGGTCGTCACGCATAGCCATTAGTTTTCTCCGTATGTTCGGAAGTTGTCAACGTATGGTGCGTCAGTAAGCGGACCGTGTTCAAGCTTGATAACGTCCTGCATTGCGCCCATGGGGGTTCCCTTGGAAAAGTTAGTGTTAGCCTCGATACCACGAAGGTTTGGGGTAGGACCAGGGTTACGGAAACCAGAAGCCGGTGGGATAAAACCCACGTCGGTTCCAACGGTTTCGCCGCGCAGGTACTTTGTTTCTATGGTTGGGAAATTACGTGAGTCCATTACGTCCATCTCTTATCGTTCATGTCGCAACATCCGCAGTAGCAGGGGTCGCTGGTTTCGCCTTTAATGGCTTTAGCATCGTTCATTTTTGCCCACGTTGCGCGGTTGGTTACTGGGCCACCGACAGGATCGGCTGCGTCAAGACCGCGGACTAATCCAAGGCCAGTAGGAATAGTCATTAGTTGTTGTCCTTGTTAGCGTTAGTGAATTGAACCGAGAGAGGAACAATTACACCGTTGGCATCTGTAAGTCGGTGGCAGTCAAGACATTGAATGTCATGTGCACCAGCTTGTACGTTCCTACTTTTGCAAGAAGCGCATGCGAAGGGCCAAGGCATAATTGTTCCTCTCTAGTTACTTACCTGCTAAGCCAGTGGTGAGCCGGACTCGCCATCGTCAATTGCAGGGTTGAACGACGTGTTCAGGTCGCCACCGAGCAACGAGGCTGACTCAATGCGGATGATTGCAGCCTGACGGAACACCTTGTACGCACCCAGCCAGTACCAACCCAGCGGCACAAAACGGCGCAAACGGTCGGTGATGGGTCCGGGGACAATGTGGGGGTAAGCCGAGTTACCGTCAACGATGGAGTGCGCCTTAGCAAGAGCCTGACGACCCAAGACAAGCGTTCCGTACACGTTCACACCAGCAGCAGCAACCGTAACGGTGTTGTCACCAGCAAGGGTAACTGAACCTGAACCCGAAACCGTAAAGGTGTTCGAGACGACGGTAGCAATGACAACGGTACCAGTGACGGTTACGCCACCAGACTTGGTTGTGAGTGCGGCACCGACTACTGGAGATGATCCGGTGAAGGTACCAGAAGTGGCCGTAACCATGGTGTAGGCACCAGCCGAAGCCGATGCACCAGCACCCTGGAACACAGGGGCACGAGGCGTCTCAATCCAACGGACACCTTCGAAAGCACCCAGTTCACCCGTCCAGATTTCTCCCGGCTGAGCGTACACGTGCGGTGCGCGCCAACCCTGAATGTTTGAACCCGAAATGGTTTCGCCCTGAAGGTCTGCCACGAGGTCGGGGTGGATGTAACCGATGTACATACCGCCAAAGGTCGGAACGTTCTGCGAACGCAAACGAGCACGAGCAACGCGAATGTCCAAAGCGGAAATCGTGTTAGTCGTAGCAACACCGCCACGAGTCGTAACGCTGGACTGAAGGCTGGTTGCACCCAAGCCTGAAGCGTACTGAACGTTGGTACCGGAGTCAAGCGCCGCACGAGCGATCGTGTCAAGCGAAACACCAGCGTTGTATCCAACGACGTTAGCCACAACTGGGTCAATGTCAATGAATGACGTGCCACGTAGCTTGGCGGTCGTGATTACGGCGTTACCGTATTCTGCGAGCGTCAGGTTAACGGTGCTGTCCGACAAAGCGGTAGCCGAAACGTCCGCAGTCTGGTCAGAAAGCGCAGAGGACGCAATCGGAAGGTCGTTGACAATGGTGAACTGAACGCTGGCACCCGGCATTGACTGAGCCGTGGGCATAACATCAGCCGCAGCATCGAAGTACAATTCGGGACGCAGAGCAAAGTACGCCATACGGTCGTACGCCTGTTGGGAAAAATCTAGGCTCCCTGAACCTGTAAATGTTGCATCAGCCATGGTTGGCTATCTCCTTCCAGAGATTAGTAGTTGGAAGGCTTAGAACGATGCCCTTGAAGTCCAGATACCTAACTCGGGATTTGAGTTGGCAGTCTGCCTTACGAGTTCTAGAACTTCATCTGCGCTTGACGCACTCTTGACTTTGCTTAGGAACTCTTGGCCCGGATCAGGTAATGCACCTGAAGTACCAATCGTTGCACCCTGCGCTCTGCGTAGTGCTTCTAGTTCAGAATCGCCTGATGATGTGGTAGGAGCTGGGGATTGAAGAATACCGTACTGTTCTGCTGCACTTCTAATGGCTTCGGCGTTTGCCTCACCATCGTAAGCCTTGCGGAACAACTCACCTATACCGGAATCTGGAATACCTGCCTTAGTGAACTGGACTTCGCGCTTCTCAGCGTTAAGTTCGGCTCGCAGGGAATCTAATTCCTTACGGGTTTTTTCGGCTTCTCGCAACTGCTTCCTGATGTTTGGATCAAGAGCTTGCTGCGGTTCATCCTCGTACTGCTCATCAAAATCGTTCATGGAACTCGCCCTTCTTGGGATACGCACTATGCCTAGGGGAAAGCAAAGCGGATAGGTTTTTGCACTTGCTACGCATTACGAGTGTGCATTTCGCAACGGGCAGGAGTACGGCTCACCCGTAGCGCAACGGGGCAGAACACCTAGTAGTAATTGTACATTACAAATAGTCAAATGTTATGACGTTAAACTCTGGCAGCACCTAAACCAACAACACCCTTAGCGGATTCAGCGTATCCACCACCTTTTTCGAAGGGGGCGGCGGCTGATTGCTCTGCTCGTTGTACTGCGGTCTGCGCGGCTACTTGTGTGGTGCCACCGAATCCTGCAATTTGAGAGCCAATAAGAGTGTTGGTGTCAATGGTTTGAGTACCGCCACCGGGAGTGAACTTAGTCAAATTAGCGTCACGGCTGGCATTTAGCAGAGAACCCTTAATACCAGAAACTCCTACGCCTAGAGGGTTATTGCCAGAAGTGGCTGATAATTGAGCCATTCCTGCCAACTGTTCAGCTCCGGTTTGGTTCAGTCCAGTCAAACCGACGCTAGTGGCGTAATTCTGAATCTGGGCGCTGGCAATCTGACGTTGCTTATCGGGCAAAGAACCAGTAGCCATGTAGTGAACTAGATCGTTTGTGTTGACCCCATATTCCTTTTGAAGAATAGCTTTGGTATTGGTGTCAGCGTTCTTGACAGAGTTGTAGATGTCGTTAACACGCTGTTGGTATTCGCTAGGCGATACGTTACCTTGAACCAACTTGCCAATGTCGGCTTGGGTTATTTGAATACCAGCTTGTTGAGCCATTCCGAGGTACTGCTCGCTGTGCTGTTGGTACTGACTTTCGGTGAGGTGGACTGCGGTGGGGCTGGCGTTAAGTTCGGTAAGTCCAGGAAACGCTTGTTTGTACTCGGGGGTTTGGCGAATCTGATTTAGAATCTCGTTAGGGTTGGTCATTGCGCCAGCAGGGTTGGTCGCTAGTTGCTTGACCAAGTTAACCATTCTTGATGAGTTAAGCCCCCATTGCGCCAAGGTACTGCCCACGTTGGCTTCAGCGTTGTACATCGCACTTTGGGTGGCGCCTATCATGGCGGCTTGGGCGCCAGTAGCCAGTAACCCTTGGATATTAGTTAGTTCTGCTTTTTGAACAACGTCACGAGCAGCGTTGGGAATGTTTATTGACCCAAGGTTGTTTTTGCCGTCAACGAGCTGGGGAGTAATAGCGGAAACACGCTCAGCAAAAGTTTTGCCCAATGACGTATCGTCAAGCCCGGTAACTCGCATGGTTGCGTTACTTATAGTTTGTGGGAGCGCGTTAAGAACTGCTCTCATTGACTGAGCAACCGAAAGGTTCCCACCCGTAGGCCCGACCGTAGGAATATTTACTTGTTTGCTACCATACTTTGTTGCGTCTGACGCTGAAACACCATTGGCTTTGAGTTGTGCGGCGCTGGGAAGCGTTAGTTTGCCGACACCTTGAGCGCTAGCACCTGATAAAAAATTAGATAACGCATCTGCAATTATTTTATCTGCGGCTGCTTTTTTTTCTGCGTCTGTCGTCATTATTGCGGACTCCCTTGGGTAAAGTGCTGGTTAATCAAATCAAGAATCTGTTGTGTGCTTCGTTGTCCGTCTGGCGTGTTGTGCCAACCAAACGTAGGTTCGGTCTTGAGGTACGTTTCCCATTCGTGCAAAGGCATGGGCGTAGGTCGGTTAGTTGCTGTGTCAATACCACCGTGAAGTGCTCTAGCGTGTAAAGAATTAGCCACAAAATCTGGTTCGAAATCCTCGCCCAGCACTCGCTTGCCAACTTGACGATACGGATCAAGCAAGAACGAAGTGGGTATGCCGGACTGAATCTGCTTAGCAAAGGTTGGGTACAGCCCAGAAGCAGTTGTCTTAAGGTGTTCTTCAAACGCCTGCGCCTTGGCTGGCTCGACTGAGCCTTCCCCGGCAATTTGCTGAATGGTGCCTTCGCTCATGGGGACGTGGTAATTGTGCGCCATGGTCTGCAAGTCGGTCGCAGTAATGGCTTTGGCTTCGGGTGCTGGTGCGGTTTCTGGCATAGTTCCTACTTGATTTTAGTTGGGAGGTTACGAAGGACATTAGTGATGAAATACTCTTGACGAGCAAAAACCAATTCACCGTCAGATTTGATTTCCGAAAGGTTGGTCATTTTGTCGTACCAAGATGTTTGGATTTGAGCTTGTTCTTTGGCCGACGAAGCGTTTTCGTATTCGGTAACAACGTTTTGGTATGCCTTGATAAGTGTCTCAAAAATGTTGCGCTGGTCTTTGCCACCAAACAATGAGTCGGATACGGTGGGGTCGGCAACCATAGTTTCCATTTGCCCGAAAGCTTTAATTTCATTGTTGTATTTTATGCTGTTGCCAGAATGAGCTTCGCCCCAAATTGGATTAAAGTGGTTTCCATAATTGGTTGCAGCGTTCTTAAGTTCCGTGTAGTTGCGGTAGCCTTGTTCGCCTTGGGGGAATTGCTGAGTAGTGATACCCTGCTCGTCGGTGACGGGAACTGTATATTGGGGTTTTAGCCAGTTGTAGTAGAAGTCTTGGCCGCTAGCAACTTGCAATGCGTTGTAATAGTCTTTTGGCGCTTGACGTTGACGCAAACCTGCTGATTGCTCGAGCGAGTAAGCGTTGGGATCGTACTTGGCGTTGCGGTCAATAAGATACGCCGCAGCATAGGGATAGTTCTTTGCCACTTCTGGGTGGTTGGTAAGAAGGTCCACCGCTGAGGTTGTTTCGGCGTATGGGGTGTGTGGGCTTTTGCTTGAAGAAACCAAGTCAAAGATTGCAGTTGGATACTTGTTGATGAAAATAGACAAAGCTCGGTCACGAGTGTATTTGATGTTGCCTTGAGAATCTTTTTCTTGTACAATTTTTTGAAACTCTGCGTTCTTGGAAAAGTTTTCGGTAAGGCTAAGAGCAAATGGTGAGCCAAAACTTAAAACGCTTTTTACAACAAACATACCTAAAGCAGCCGAATGTGCTTCTTTGATAAAGTTGTCCATGTTTTCTGGGTTTATTTTAAACTTGACTATTTCAGTTTCAGCGTAACTACGAGCTAGAGTTACTTTTTGGTCGTTGGTGATAGCGGTTGAATCTTTGATTTTGGCGTAGAAATCGTTGTAATATTTAGCCATTAAATTGTCTGCCGCGTTGTGCATGACGTTAATCATTATTGAGGACATGGCACTTTGGTCGTTGCCCAATATGGATTGTGCAACGGTGTAAGCGTTGCGTAACGGAGCCGAAGGAACAAGGTCGCTTGTAATACTTGTCCGAGATGAAATAGACCCAAGGAAAGAATCTGTTATTTTTTTGGCGACAGGAATGTGATCAAATCCTAAAAAGTGACTTGCCAACTTTAAGGGTACTGTCACTACCGAACCCCATGCTGGGCGTATAATGTTGCCGAGCATACCGAGACCGCTTTCGTGTCCGGTGACAACAATAGACGAAACTGAACCGGGGTCGGCTGAAAGACTAAACGCTAAATTTTCTAACCCTAGCAACCCGTTATTCAGGCTTCCGCCAAACCAACCCATAAACTCTGTGCCAGGTATATGTACGCTTGGTGAACCGTTGACCGAAGAAACGGAAACGTGATTAGTAACGTGTAGACAAAGCTTTAAGTACTTTTCAAAGGCACCTGGGTCATTACGTAGAACGCGCAACGCACGTCGCCATGCTTGGTTTTGAGCAAAGTAGAACGGTGCCAAGACACGCATGTTGGCTTCAAATACAGTCTTGTCCTTGGGGTTGTGGACGTACTTTGACATGTTCTGGATAGCGGCGGTATCCGCCATGACTTCGGCTTGCTCAATGGTGTAAATGTTGTTTTCCAGCATTGGTCGCAGGGCCTCGTAAGCATTGTGATATTCCATAAGGAACAATGGGTCACGAGACAAAGTATTCACAATAGGTCCAAGAACTGATGAGTGCAATTTTTCTGACGCTCGTTGTATAAGGTCAAAACGAGAACCTTCGTTACGCCAGTTGCGGTCAATGAACTGACGAGCTGGAATGTTCTTAGGTTCGGCACCACGAGGAATGGCTTTGATATCTTTAGAAAGTTCAATGGCATCTTTGATGTTGCCAGTAGCGGCTTGGTCAAGCAAGGAAGCGTGGATCATGTAATCTTCTCCAACGGGCCTTCCCATGACCATGTGCAAATCGTGGTAAGCAATGGCTTTTGCCCAGTCACGGTGAGGCACTTCTGATTCGGGGAACGTGCCGGTGCCGGAGTAAGAAAATCCCTTTTTGTTTGTTGAATGGTCACGAGCAAAACGTGAACGCAACTCAGGGTTCATGCGCTGGATAGTGTCGTACGCTTTGGCTTCCAACTGTTTTGTGAGTTGGTCTATTTCTGCTTGGGTAGTAAAATACTCGGCACCAATTTTAAGGCGTTGCTCTGAAGTCATTACGGAAACAGCTTGTAACCCTAATTCTTCAACAGCCTTTTGGTCGAGGATTCTTGCCAATTCCTGCATAGTAGGTGACAGAACTGGGTCACTGTGAATACGGTTAAGTCCTTCAAATAAAGCGGTAACGTAGCCCTTGCTACCAGTACCAACGCCAGCGTTAACGTGACCAAAAGTACGGTCACGGTACACCATGCTTTTAACAGCGTTGCCGTTTTCGTCAATACCGTACACGGCGCTGGCACTAGCCAGACCGTTATCGTAAATGTCACCACCCTGATCGTGGACTCCCATTGGCAAGTGTCCTTTGTGCCTGACAATGGCGCTGGTAAAGTTGTCCAGCATGCGTTGGCTACCAATGTCATTCAAGTTGACCAAGTTGCGTTCTACACCAAGAACGGCACCTGCCGCAAGCTCACGAACTCCAATTAAAGCGTGGGCAATAGTTTTAAACAAAAGGCTGGTTTCGTCTTTGCGAGTGTTCCATTCGCCAGCAACGTATTTGGAAGGACCTTCTTTCCCAGACATTTTTTCAATAAACTTACCGTAATGGGCAGCATCAACTGATTCATGCTTAGCAATGGAAGTAAGGATTCTGCCTTCAAATGATTTGCCCCAACCTTCGCGAAGGGTGTAGAGGATGGTTTCGGACAATGACACACGAAGCGCCCACCCACCCGACCCAAGCGCCATAGGAACAAAAGTCTTGCTTAAGAACTCGTTTAGCCCGGCAACAATGTGTTGGTAAGGATTTAAAAAACGAGAGTTCTTGTCTCGCATCTTGTTGAAGTTTTTGGCCATTTGCGTGACTAGTTCTTTGTCGGCAAACTTAGCCCCAGCCATTACTTCGTTGTAATTGTTGATATGGGCGCGTATTTCATCAAACGTGAACGCTGGTGATTGCAGACGATCCGTGAACTTGGCGCTGATGTCGCGTAGTGCCGCTTTTTGTCCTTCCAAGCGAGCAATGGTTTGAGGGGTCATTTGTCGAATGTCGGTAATGTTGCCTTCAGGCAAATTGGCGTTAATTTCTTTTAGGACACGGCGACCAATGGGGGTGTTCCAGTTTCCGACAATACCTTCTGCCATACGGTATTCACCATGTTTGGCTGAAAGTTCAGTAAGCCGAAACAACTGCTTACGCATGAAATCAAAACTTGCAACAAAATCTTTGTTGTTTTGAACCATATTTTTTGGCGTGGTTTTGCCAACTGTTGTAGCAAAAGAAGCAATGGTTTGTTCGTAAGCGTTGGCTGAGGTTTTGGCGTAATCGCCAGAAAACGTAGTGTCGGGTCGAGTTCCTGACAACCCAGCAATGTCCCCTGACATATTGGCTAACGTGGCTTTGTAAAATGTTGTGAGGCTGGCAATAGTATCTGCGCTGGCGTGAAGCAACATGGCCATTTTGTTCATGTCGGTCGGGGTGAGGTTGTGCAGTAATTGGGTAGTTTGTACAGCCAGACCACGTAACGACGATACGTTAGGCAGAGTTAGTTCTCCGAGGTGGGTAGAACCAATACCAGCAAAATAAGTACTACCGGCAAATGGGCTATCTCCTGATTCCACAATTTGTGAAAGGTTGGCGCCTTCTTCACCACCAAGGTAATTGCCAAGAATACTTCCACCATCGCTACCCGTCATTCGCATGACTTCATCTCGGATGTGGGCGAGACTTGATACCAATACACTGTCGGCGGCAGGGTTTGATGCACCTGTCATAAAGCGACGAGCTACGGCGTAGAAATATACGGATCGGAACAAGTTGACGTAATCTTCTGGCGGTGCGTCAATCATTGAGTCAATAGCGGCCTTCATTACTGGCCTAGGTATTCCACTAGCAAGAAGGTGGTCGCCCAAAGCTTCAAGACCAGCGGTGCTACCAGGGCGTATAACGTAGTTGGACCATTTCTTAGTTGTTTCGTCAATAAAGGCTGCGTTGCGTGTAGATTGCTTAACAAGCCAACGCCCAAAAGTAGCTCGGCTACGAAGCCCTACGTCGCTTGCTCCTGCTTCGGCGGCGTTCTTAGGCATAAAGTCCCAGCCAGTTTTACCAGTAGTTGCCTTTTGGTATTCCTCAATAGCGTATTCGTCCATTGACAACAATTTTGAAACGTCACCGCTAAAGAATCTGGTTGCCGGTAACTCAGCCTTGAGTAATTCGTATGGCGTCATTGTGGGAACTACGTGGCGAACCATTCCCATACCTTCGGCGGCGTCAGCAAAAATACGAGCAACTTCTTCAACTGAGTTTGCTTTTCCTATATCGTTCAGCAATGCTTTACCAGCAGGGCTACCGTAATCAAATACGCCACGGAATGCACGAAGAATATCTGTTCGGTCGTGAGTGGCCATGTATAAAAAAGCACGACCAACACGGGGGTATTGTTGCAACGCTTGGTACACTCTGTCGCCGCTGGTCATTCCTAGACCGTTAAACCATTTGCTCAACATACCGCTACCAAATCCTTCGGCAGTACGAGATTGGCCAATTACTTTGCCAACTGCGCCAAATGGGTCAGAGCCAAGCCACTTGTTATAAAAGTCAATTGATCTACCGCCAACTTGGAAAGCCATGTCACCGGGAGTAGCGCCAAACAATTCCATAAGGTCTTGACCAGCAGTTACTTTGCGACCGTACTTGTCAGTAACAATTCCTGTTTGGGCTTGGTCCCACATCTTCGACATTTCAGGGTCGGATTGTGAGGACATATGCGCGTATTCGTACACGGCGTTGGCGGTAAAGTCTTGACCCGGCTTAGTAGCAAACTTAAGTGCGGCAAACGCTGGCTTGATGGGTAGGGTTACGGCTTTAGCAACAGCGGCGGCTCCACGACGAAGTTTAGTCTGTTGTTTGAGAAGTTCTTGGCGGTCAGCCTTCATTTGCTTTTCTTGATCAGCCAAAACTTTGCGTTGATCTATGCGCTGTTGCGCTTCACTTGCAGCATCTTTTTCTGCTTGCGTTAAAGTCTCGCCGTTGGCAGTTCGTTTTTCAAAATCTTTAATTAGTTTAGGGTCAGCTTTGATAGCGGCTTTTTCGGCTGCGGCTGCTTCAGCAGAAACTTCTCCACCTACTTCTCCGGCGCTACCAACTCCAAGCGCTTTTTTAGTAAGTAGGGCAAGAGCAACGTTTGTGCCTATCCACGAATCAGCGTAAGCGGTACCTCTAGTCTGCTTGAGCATTTCGTACATGGCTAATGTTGATCTTGCGTTATTGAACATGGCAAGGGGGTTTTGCCTAGAAACGGCACCAGTGTAATTTTTAAGTGCTTGAGCCGGTCCATAACTTACAACGTCAGACATCCATTTTGACGGATCGCTTAGTTCATTTAAATCTTTTGCAAGAGTAGGCAATGATTTAATTGTGCCTTCTAATGCGCTACCAACTGCTCGCAACTGGACATCGGGAACACCGAAACCTTTGCCAATAGGGTTTTGGGAGATTTTGTCAATTCCGCTTTGTACAAAGTTGATAGCTTGATCCCACCAGCTCGGACCGCTTGAGTGTTTGGGGTTAGCCTCGGCGTGTTGCTGAACGGTGCGAGAAACATCGGATACATGATGAATCAGTTGTGTAGCGCTAGCCGCCGTGTGACCGTCAACGCCTGGCATACCGGCAAGTGCCATGACCATTTGTGGGTCACGAGCAAAATGGGGTTGTGCATCAACGACCTGCTGAGCTTTGTACGCAGGGTTGTTAACAAGGTTTTGGTGGGCGGCTAGGTCGCTAGGTGGCAACGCCTGTGTTGGAACTACTGGGTCCATCAGATTCCCAAGTTACGAGCAGTAGCGGCAAGGTCCATCAAGACCGACGATGCGTTACTCGAATTGGCATATGCTCCTAAAGTTTCCGACAGACGTAGCGGTGGAGGACTCATAGTGTTGGGACCCGGACCATAAGGTGCGCCAGCAGTAATTGGCTCATCAGGCCGATTAGTTGGGTGAATAAAAGGCATAGAGCCGGGTGCGGGCATAGGGGTTCCCTGTGATTGGGTAGTTTGTAAAGGATTTGTTGACACACTTGGGGTTGCCATTGGTACTGCTCCTTGCGCGGCTCGTTGTGCTCCTGCTTTGCCATACTCTTGATTAGGTGCGGCAGTTATTGGCATTTTGCCACCGTTAAGATCGGTACGGTTGCCATACGCTTGTCCGGCTGTTCCTTGACGAGCGCCACCTTTACCTGTGCGTGGCATTTATTAAACTCCCTGTGGTGCTGGCATGCCTTGTGGTCCGGGACCCTGTTGCATCGGGTTTGGCACTCCACCTGCTTCTCCCTGCGTGTGCAGTTGAGCAAGCATTTCTTCAAGGCTGGGCTTGCCTTGGCTTTGTGGCGCTCCCTGCGCTGGGTTCTCGGGACCTACGGCCATACCCGGTTGCATCTCTGGCGTGGCTTGCTCTTGGGGCTGGGCTTGAGCATTGGCTTGGTCAGCCTGCTCTTGTTTCATTTCATCGTGAATCTTGGAAACGGCATCTTCAAGGGTTACATGACGCTCAGCCTTGGCTCTAGCAATACGAGCAATGATGCTGGGGTCTAGTGAACCTGCCGAAGCCTGCTGTTCGAGGCCAGCGAGAAGTGCAGCGCGTAAGCCTTCAAGTTCTACTTGGTCACGCTCACGTACTGGGTCCTCAATCATAGGCAACATTTCCATAGCGGTCTGCTTGGACATGGCGCCTAAACCAACCATCTGACCAACTTGCACGACCATGCCGTTAGCATCAGAACCGGGCATTGAATACTTAACGTAGGAAAGGTCAGTTTCGAAAGCCTCATTGGGGGTGTAATCGGGTCGTACAACCTTGCCATCGCTACCCATGAAGAACATGCTGGGCTTTTTGCCGTAGTAGGATTTCATAACCTTAACGGCTCGTTGGTTTTCTAATTCAAGCGAGTTGGTAAGAATCTCCTGATATTCCTGCAAGGGCATGTCAACCGCACTTGACAGAACGCTGGCTCCACGTCGAGCTGTACGAATGTTTGAGCCTGACTCACCACCAAACTCGGCAGGGATACCGGCTGTAAGGCGCTGAGCACGTTCTAGACGGTCAAGAGCGCCAAGGCTTTCCTGACCTGGGTTGACGTGAACAACTTGGACCTGTCCTTTGTCAATGATTCCACGGATACCCTGCTTACCGTCTGCTTCTTGCACAACACGAGGGCTGGTAGGCGAGTTAGAAGGGCTAACAATCCATTCATCGGGGAACACGTTGCGGAACACGGCAATAGTGTTGAGCGCGTCAAGTTTGGCTTCACGCTGGTACATACCAAGCATCTGGTCAAACTGACCTTGCAAACGATCAAGGGTAATGCGACCGGCAATGACCACGGGGCAGATACCCGAACGGTTGGCAATGCGGTCAAGAACTTGGTGACTGGCAATTCCGGTGCCGGGGGCAATCTGGTCGCCGGGGTTGCGCTTAGCGCCACAAACAATAATGACAGTTTCGTTTTCGTCAAGGTATTCCAAGACCATAAACATATCGGTGTCTTGTGATTTGCCTTTGTACAGAATGGACATCTGCTGCGGATAGTTAGCCTTTAACCAACCCAGCGGTCGTTGGTCGCCAAATATACAGTCTGTTGGCTCCATGGAGTCTGGGTCCACCATAGGGGACGGGTATGTTGATAGCGGGTTACGAACACGCCAATGCGGTATTTCACGTTTGTCATTTGGGTCTATGCTTACTGGGGATAGGCTTACGGCGGACATGCCATAAGCGGTGAGGTGGCGAGCGCGTCGACGAATCTTAACGCCCATTTTGTTCATGTCCCACCAACCAAGGTTGGCGAGGCGGCGGTCATGGGCCTTGTTCTCTGAACCCTGAATACCAGGGCGCAAAGCAGGATACGAAATGTCGGGCATGGTTGAGGCCACGCGCATAGCGAACTGGTCAATCCCCTGAGCAATCAGGTTAGGAATAGCAGGCTTTTCCATCTCGTCAAGTTCCGGCAAGGGAACCATGACATCACCATTATAGTGCCTACGAACTTCGTCCATGCGGTTGAAGATACCGGCGCGGTCACGTCGCCTCTCTTGATACATGGTAACGATCTGTTCGCCAGCTTTACCATTGTCAAAAGATAGTGCCATTTATAACCTTAGATTAGAGAGGGTCGTGTTTTTGACCCAGTTGGGTCGCCATGCTTTGACGGAATGTGATGTAGGCAGGTAGAGGTTAGGCAAGTTCCACTCAAAGAACCACTGAGCCATAACGCAGTCATCGGTACGTCCTTTCGGGTACCGAGTCACTTCGTCAATCAGTTTCATCGAGCGAGTTTTGCCTTCACCCTTACCCATCAAGCGTACACGACCAAAACGATAATGTTGAGAAATCGTCGTAACGCCGTATTCCGC
>Ga0114962_10002546_pt1 | contig 15128 bp, 18 predicted proteins | sample C_130820_MF_Meta_FD_87017 | JGI IMG/M metagenome (GOLD analysis project Ga0114962, IMG submission 87017) | Freshwater microbial communities from Lake Croche, Canada to study carbon cycling - C_130820_MF_MetaG | ecosystem: Environmental > Aquatic > Freshwater > Lake | place: Lake Croche, Canada...
AAGAAATCGGTTTGTACCATCCCAAGGAAGAGCCAAGTCTCATCCAGATCAATTCAGAACGTGCACAGTACTGGCTAAGCGTTGGCGCACAGCCAACTGAACCAGTCCTCGTGCTGCTGAAGATCACTGGTGACTGGCAGAAGTTCAAGGGCCTACCAGGTGCTGAAGGCACACTGAAGGTCAAGGAAGAAAAGGTCAGCAAGCAGATTAAGTTTGCTGAAACCGTTCTTGCTGTCGCTGCAGAGCCTCGTGTTCCTACCATTCGTCCAAAGGCTGAGCCTAAGGTTGAAGAAGTTGTAGCCGAAGAAGCTCCAGTTGCTGAAGTTGTTGAAAATGTAGTTGCCGAAGAGGCAGCCGCAGCGGAAGCGCCTGCTGAAGTAGTGGCTGATCAAGCACCTTCCACTGAAGAAGCACCAGCAGAGGTAGTAGTTGAAGAGGCTGCTGCTGAAGTAGTGGCTGAAGAAGCACCTGCTGCTGAAGCTACCGAAGAGGCCTAGTCCGTGTTGGACGAGACTTTAGAACACCTGATTAAAGGGATTGTCGATAATCCTGAAGATGTCAGCGTGAGCGAAAACAATCGTCGCGGCGTCACCCTTGAAGTCTCGGTTAACCCGAACGATATGGGTCGCGTTATCGGTAAGGCTGGACGCACTGCAACTGCATTGCGTACCGTCGTGAATGCAGTGTCCGACAAGGGCAATGTGCGCATCGATATCCTCGACGTCAACGAACGCTAACTATGCAGCTCGTAGTCGGGCGAATCGGTCGAGCACATGGTGTTCGCGGTGACCTTTTCGTAGAGGTCCGCACCGATGAACCTGATGAACGATTTGTTCAGGGAGCTACATTAATTACTTCAAACGACCAGTCGCTGACTGTCGCCACCTCCAAGTGGCACAGTGGGCGGCTGGTCGTTCATTTTGTTGGTTATGACGATCGCACGGTTGCTGAAACCCTGCGCGGCCTGGAACTCAGTGTTGATGTTGATCCGCTGGTGCTGCCAACTGAAGAAGATGAGTTCTACGACCATCAACTCTTGGGCCTAAAAGTTCAGCTCGAATCTGGCGAACTTGTTGGCGTAATTTCTGATGTCATTCACTTGCCATCGCAGGATATGTTTGCGGTCACTCGTGAGGATAAGACAGAAGTGCTGATTCCCTTTGTGCTGGAGTTTGTTCCAGATGTTGATGTTGCTGGGGGCGTTGTCACGATTACGCCACCACTCGGACTCCTAGATGAACTTGAAGCCATTGTGGTTCGCGAAGTTGAAGGCGACGACGCTGATGAAGACGCCGATGATGAAGACGCCGATGATGAAGACGGAGAAGACAATGCTTAAGTGCGATGTCATCACCGTCTTCCCGGAATATCTTTCTCCACTTCGGCTGTCCCTGATGGGCAAGGCAATTGAAGATGGGCTGCTTGGCCTCGATGTGCATGACCTGCGCGATTTCGCTCATGACAAGCACCAAACCGTTGACGATGCACCATATGGTGGCGGCCCAGGCATGGTCATGAAGCCCGAGCCTTGGGGTGAGGCACTCGATCAGGTACTCATGGATGAATCCGTACTCATCGTGCCAACCCCATCTGGCAAGCCATTCACCCAGTCATTAGCCCAAGACTTATCGCAGCAAAAACATTTGGTCTTTGCGTGTGGTCGATATGAAGGCATTGACTCCCGTGTGATGCAGCATTACTCCCAGCGAGTTCGTGTAGAGGAAGTGTCACTTGGTGATTACGTCCTTGCTGGTGGCGAAGTAGCCGTCATGGTGATGATTGAAGCTGCAGCTCGACTAGTGCCTGGTGTTCTAGGTAACGAAGAGAGCTTTATGGACGATTCCTTTGCCGAAGGTGCAATGGAAAAACTCGTTGAGGGTCCGGTCTATACGCGTCCGCCGCAGTGGCGCGATCTGGAAGTTCCAGAGATCTTGACCTCCGGCGATCACGGCAAGATTGCCAAGTGGCGTCTAGAGCAGGCTCGCCTGCGCACTGCGCTCATTCGCCCAGACTTGCTGTCAGACCCTGAGTAGACACTTTCGCTAGAGAGTCTCAATAATCCGTGGATTGCCAAAAAGCTGTTCATTGAGCGCCGCATTGATTTCTGGCCACGACAAGGCTTCGGTGTAGGCAGTGTTCATAAAGTACTGAGCAAAGTTTGCCTTCTTAGCAGCCGCCAGCACCCTGGGATTCTTTAGTTTGAGAAACATAGATGTCGTGTTCTTCACACGAGGGAAGTCTGTCGTGATTGTTCCGCATCCGTAGCCGAAAATCGTCAGAGCCGCATCAGCTTCTTCTGGTTGACACTTCTCAATGAGCCCCATGTCCTGCACGGAAATCATCGGTCGCAGAAAGTCTTCACGTTTCCAGTATTGAATGCACGTACGCAGACGATCGCGACCGTGCACTTCATTGCCATCGCGGTCCACATAGTTCACCGCTAGGTCGCCATCTTGCACTAAGTGAAAGTTGCGATCGAGTTTGTTCTGGACACTCCATTTACGCCACGAGCGCGGGACTATAAACACAATGTAGTCCGACACTTGGGCAGCATGATTAAAGAACGGAATGGCCAGTGAGTTGTTCCGACCAAATGGGGGATTGCTGACTGTGACCAGGTTGTGTTGAGTGATTGTTTGCTCGAGGAAATTGCCACGTTGCACCAGGTCGTGATGTGGCTCAATGTCGAAACTGAGCACGTTGGTAAAGCCGCGACCAAGGGCTGCATCGATGATGCTTCCAGTTCCGCCGGCTGGCTCTAACAGCGTCCTCGAAGTCATGTCCGGCACGAGCTCGTTAAGTGTCGTGAATATTGAATCGGCAGTGCTAGTCGGAGTGTAGAACTGCTCTTTGCCGGTCACTCGAGTATTGCCAAGTTTGATCTTTGGTGCCAAAGCATCAAGTTCTTGTGCGTCTTGAACATTTGGGGCAACTTCGGTCGCGCGTAGCGCTTTGATCACAACAACCCCCAATTTATGTATGCACTTCATCATATTCGCCAGGTCCAGCAGGCGCCTGAAGTGGGCAATTTGGCGTGGCTGTCGTGCTTATGGCAGACTTCAACGAGTTGGAACGTGAGTTCCCCGCCGCAGGGGAGTTCTCGCACAAGTTCTCAACATGTATTCGGGCAAGACCTTAATCGGGCTCACGACCTGCGGCGATGTGTCCACTGGAGTAACAAATGCATTTTTTCGATGAACTAGATTCAGCTTCCCTTCGTAGCGACATTCCTGACTTCCGTCCTGGCGACAACGTCAAGGTCCACGTTCGCGTTGTTGAAGGTAACCGTTCACGTATTCAGATCTTCCAGGGCGTCGTCATCCGTCGTCATGGCGGCGGCGTTCGTGAAACTTTCACCGTTCGCAAGGTCAGCTTTGGAACCGGCGTTGAGCGTACATTCCCCGTCCATTCACCGATCGTTGAGAAGCTTGAAGTTGTTTCTCGTGGTGATGTGCGTCGCGCCAAGCTGTACTACTTGCGCGATCTACGCGGCAAGGCAGCCAAGATTCGCGAGAAGCGCGACAACGTCTAATTGTCAACTTCTTGTCAGTTAACCCACCTTCGGGTGGGTTAACTTTTTATAGCAAGTATCTTGGTACTAGTGCTCTCAATGATTTAGAAGAGGTTCTTGGTTCATGAATTCTGATTCTGGCGATTCAGCTCAAAGTCACATCCCAAATGACGATGATCTCTCTGCAAATGAAGTTTCTGAAGTAGTGGATGCTGAAATGAAGCGCACTCATGCGGAGCTTGATGGCGATGAAGTCGCACCGACTGAGAAGAAACAAAAAGGACTCTTCCGGGAAACGTTCACGGTCGTTGTTACTGCACTGGTGCTTTCCGTTTTGGTCCGCACATTTCTTGTTCAGGCTTTCTATGTGCCCAGTGGTTCCATGGAAAATACTTTGATGACCAATGATCGAATCGTCGTTTCAAAAATCTCCACCCGTTTGACGGGTGTCAATCGACAAAACGTCGTGGTATTTCATGACCCAAGCACTTGGCTAGGAGACATCCCACAACCCAATCCTTACAACACTGTGATTGGTCGTGTACTTCAGGTTATCGGCATTGTTCCCGCGAACTCTGGAAATGACTTAGTGAAACGCGTTATTGGTGTCGGCGGCGATGTTGTTCAGTGCTGTGATGCCAGTGGCCAAATCATGGTGAACGGCAAGCCCCTGACAAATGAGACATACATAAAGCCCGGTTCGCGCACGGATCAAGTGCAGTTCAAGGTCATCGTGCCAGAAGGTTCAGTCTTTGTGATGGGCGACAATCGCGGCAACTCGCAAGATTCACGTTTTCACTTGAATCTGCAGCATGGCATGGTTCCGCTGAAGGATGTCGTCGGACGAGTTGTCGTCAAGATCTGGCCATTTGACCGCATCGGTGGAATTGAGCGCTAATGTCGAGCGCGCCGACACTCGATGTTGAGCAAAGTTTGCATTCTCAGGGTGTCCAGTTTGTGGCAGGTGTCGATGAAGTTGGTCGCGGCGCGTTAGCCGGCCCAGTATCGGTGGGCGTCGCTGTTGTGGATTCTAGAGTGGGTCCAGTTCCCAATAAGCTTCGCGACAGCAAGGTCATCAGTCGGTCGGTGCGTGAAGAGTTAATTGGGCCCGTGAGCGAATGGCTCGTCGAGTATTCGATTGGCCATGCTGAGCCAACTGAAATCGACGAAGTGGGAATTGTTGCTGCGCTGCGGCTGGCTTGGACACGTGCCTACGAGCGACTCTCCATAAAGCCAGATCATGTGATTCTAGATGGCAAGCACAACTGGATTGCTGTGCCAGATTCTGACTTGTTCACTGCCAATGTTGGTATCGATGTACCGGTAACTATGAAGATCAAGGCCGATGCTTCCTGCGCAAGCGTTGCGGCCGCAAGTGTTCTTGCCAAAGTGGCTCGGGATGATGTCATGCGCAAAGCTGCCCAGAATTTCCCGGCCTATGGCTGGGAAGGCAATGTGGGTTATGGCTCAGCAGGCCACATGCAGGCGTTAGTCGAGTTTGGCGCGACCGAATTTCATCGGCGCTCATGGAACCTCCCGAGTCCGATGCAGGCATAGGCTTAGAGCATGTCAGCAGAGGATCTTGAGCGCTACGAATCCGAACTCGAACTTGAGTTGTACCGCGAATATCGCGACCTTGTTCATCTGTTCAAGTACATCGTTCACACTGAGCGTCGACTGTATTTGGCCAATGACGTCGATGTGCAGGTGAAAACTAATGAAGCCGGCGACGTGTACTTTGATGTTGCACTTGAGGATGCCTGGGTATGGGATCTGTACGGCCAGGCCCGATTTGTAAAAAAGACGCGTGTTCTGACGTTTAAGGACGTCAATGTTGAGGAACTCTCTAAGCCTGACATAGACATTGCTTAGCCCTGTTGCTTATCCCAAGTTCTGGTGTCAGAGTGGATGAAGGTAGTTATGTTTGCAGTGCGCGCACTGAGAGCCAGACTCACAGAAGAACTTCGGAAGGGAGTGCAATGCGTAAAGTCTTCGTAGGGACACTAATCCTTATGCTTTCCGGACTTTGGCTGGTGGCCCCTGCTTCGGCAGTCGCTCAATGTGATGGTCGAAAAGTAACGATTTCTTCATCGAGCCTTCTCGTTCTTGGTACGCCTAAGAGCGACGTCATCCTGTTAGTCGGCACGGGTCCCCATACTGTTGATGCTGGCAGCGGCGATGACCTCATTTGTGGTTCAGCTGGTGCTGACGTCGTCAATGGTGGTCGGGGCAGCGACACAATTTTGGGCAATGGGGGAAATGACACTCTGTCTGGTGGTTTGGGAACAAATTATCTTTCTGGCGGTGCTGGCAGCGATCGCATCAATGGCGGTTCCGGCAGCGATGTGATTTCCGGCGACCAAGGTGACGATTACATCAATTCAAGTGGCGGCCCTGACACTGTAAGCGGTGGTGATGGCAACGATGTCATTAATGGTGGAAGCGATTCGGACAATCTATCCGGCGACGCAGGCAATGATCATGTCAGTGGAGACTCAGGAATTGACAGCATCTACGGCGGTTTAGGCGATGACACTTTAAGTGGTGATTCCGGCTCTGATCTCTTGTTTGGCAATGACGGTCGCGATGTGCTCACTGGTGGCTCTGGCATCGACACGTTGAGTGGCGGCGATGGTGAAGATCGACTTGATGGTGGCACTGGCAACGATATCGAAAACGGCGAAGATGGCGCAGACACTATTGCAGGTGGTCTGGGCGCTGATGTTATCGATGGTGGATCGGGGGCTGACCAGATTTCAGCGGGCGGCGGCAACGACACGGTGCATGGCGGTTTTGAGGATGACTTCATTACCGGTGGCACTGGCGATGACACCTTGTATGGGGATGAAGGCACTGACACGCTCAAGGGTGAAGCAGGCAATGACTCTCTCTTTGGTGGCGATGGACCAGATGTACTCGTAGGCGGCGACGGAAATGACGCTCTTGATGGTGAACAAGGAACCGATCAGCTGACGGGTGGCACTGGAGTCGACACCAAATACCTGGTGACTGGCGAAGACACAAATGTTGATGACACCGACTCCAGTGATGTACTGGTAGCGGGCTAATCGCCTGAGCGATTCGATCGCTGTTCCGTCATCTGCCCGATAGTAGGTGGCTGGCAATTTTCACATTGCTGAGTTGTCAACATCGTAAGCATGCTGTTCCCAATTGGTTGGTCGAGCGGACCATGGTTAGGGCATGCGTTTATCAAATCAAGAGCTGGGCCAGATTGGTGAAGATTTAGCCACTTTGTATCTGCGCAACAGTGGCTTTGTCATTCTTGACCGAAACTTTAGATCCCATCGGGTCGAATTAGACATTGTCGCCCGGGAGAAGAACACATTGGTCTTTTGCGAGGTGAAGACACGCAGAACCCTCAACCATGGTTTGCCGATTGAAGCCATCACTTCAATCAAGCTAGAGCACATTAGGTCTGCGGCGTTAGCTTGGCTTGGCCTCCATCGCATTCGAGCCAGTGGGATGCGCTTTGATGCCATCGGCATTTTGTATCACTCGGATGGAACGCACACCGTTTCGCACATCCGCGGGGTTGATCAATGAGTTTGGCTCGAACCCGCGGAGTGGTGATTGCTGGCGTTGAAGGTCTCATCGTGGACATTGAGGCCTATCTCAGTCAGGGGCTTCCCGGCATGAACATAGTTGGCCTGCCAGATACCGCAGTAGGCGAATCTCGGGATCGAGTGCGTGCTGCAGTGCTCAATAGCAATCTCCCGTGGCCCTCCGAACGCCGAATCACAGTTGGTCTCTCGCCAGCATCGGTTCATAAACGTGGAGCATTCCTTGACCTTGGTATTGCACTGGCTATCTTGATGTCTCACGGTGCAGTTCCCGACATGAGCGGTGCGGTTGCGATCGGCGAACTTGCACTTGATGGGCAAGTTCGGCCAGTGCGTGGTGTGCTGATGGCAGCACTTGCCGTGCATCGGGTAGGGGGACGAACCATTCTCGTGCCGCATAGCCAAGTGGCTGAGGCACAACTAATTCCCGACCTCAAAGTTGTTGGAGTGTCATGTCTCAATGATGCGGTGGCCTGGTGTCGTGGTGAGCACTTTGATGTCGAGCCAGTTAAGCCTGTCGAGGTAAGCGAGCAGAGTGTTCCTGACCTGGCTGATGTTCGTGGCCAAGCGGGCGCTCGGGTCGCGTTAGAAATTGCAGCTGCTGGTGGACACCATTTGGGTTTCATGGGTAGCCCTGGAGTTGGCAAGACGATGTTGGCTGAGCGCTTACCTGGCATCTTGCCACCGCTTGACGATGAGCTCGCAGTCGACGTGACTGCTATTCACTCCGTAGCTGGGAATCTGACGCCTGGGCAAGGTTTGATGCGGCTCCCACCTTTCCAAGCTCCTCATCACACCGCAACTACTGCCGCACTTATCGGAGGTGGCAGTCATTTTGCGCGGGTCGGAATTGTGACGTTGGCTCATGGGGGAGTCTTATGTCTCGACGAGGCAGCCGAGTTTGACCGAGTGGTTCTTGATTCCCTTCGCCAGCCCATGGAGTCTGGAGAGGTCACGATTGCTCGGACTGGCTTCCAGACGAAACTGCCAGCACGTTTTCAACTTGTCATGGCATCCAACCCGTGCCCCTGTGGGAAATTTTTCGGAACCGGTGCGGACTGCAGCTGTACGTCACTCGTGCGTCGCAGATATTTCTCCAGACTCTCTGGTCCACTTCTTGACCGCATCGACATTCGCGTGACTTTAGATCGACCAACTTTGGCGCAATTGCAGTCCCAGGACGTTGAAGACTCGGCAACGGTGGCAGCGCGAGTGTCGCGGGCTCGAGAGCGAGCTGCGACTCGGTATCGCCATTGTCCATGGAAAGCTAATGCCCATATTCCAGGCCCGTATCTTCGCAAGCACTTCCCTCTGGAGTCTGCTGCTAATGATTTGCTCAATCGCGACGCGGCGAAGTTGTCACTGCGCGGAGCTGATCGGGTTATGCGTGTTGCTTGGACAGTTGCGGACCTGCGCGGGCATGACCAACCGACTGTTGCTGATGTTGCTGCAGCCTTGACCTATCGCGATGGCAATGGAGCGTGGCAGGCGGCATGAATGAACGAGATGCACGTGCAGTCTTTACGCTTGCTTGTGAGCCGGGAGATGAACGAGTTGGTACATTTGTGGCTCAACATGGTGCTGTTGAGGCTCTTTCGATGGTGTCGCGCGGAGCGCTTCGTGGTGGTATTCGCGATCGATTAGCAAAGTCGCTTGCAAGTCATGAATTAGCCGCAGCAATGCGCAAAGTGGATGCCTGTGGTGGCGTATTTCTAACGCCAGAAGATCCCCTATGGCCCAAACAACTTGATGATCTCGATGTGGCAGCACCTCTCGGGCTGTGGTGTCGGGGCATTAGTGAATTGAACGACTTGGGACAGCATTCACTTGCTGTAGTGGGTGCTCGGGCCGCAACAGCGTATGGGGAACGCATCGCAAGCGAAGTGGGTTCGCTGGCTGGTCAAAGTGCTGTCACCGTTGTTTCTGGCGCGGCATACGGCATTGATGCCGCTGCCCATCGTGGAGTGCTGGCCGCGAGCGGTCGCACGATTGCGGTATTGGCTTGCGGTGTTGATGTGGCTTACCCCGGCGCACATCAAGGGCTACTCGAGCGCATTGCCGAGAACGGCCTGATCATCAGCGAGGCGCCACCGGGCGCCAAACCGCATAAGCGCAGATTCCTCGTACGCAATCGAATTATTGCAGCGCTTTCGTCATCCACTCTTGTAGTTGAGGCGGCCCTTCGTTCTGGTTCGCTGTCTACGGCTAACTGGGCCAATGCGCTAGGAAGGCCGGTCTGGGGAGTTCCAGGTCCACTGTCATCAGCGACTTCCGCCGGTGTGCACACCGGCATTGCTCAAGGTGAGATGAACATTGTGGCTGACCTTTCGAATGTGTTGGACACGGTGAAACCTGACCAACTCTTAAGGTCACCGCAACTTACTGATCATGAGACTGTCATCCTGAACGCGCTGGCTCGCGGACCACTAACTACAGGTCAAATCATCAGTGCATCTCAACTAGGAAACCCCTCGATGCAGGCGCAAGATGTGCTTGGCGCACTGACCATGCTGGAGATGTACGGTGTAATTCTTCAAGCAGATAATGGATGGAAGCGCTCCGAGAGCGCATTTCGCAGCCATGTTGACTCGTGATTTCTCGCGGTGATGTCCTTGCAATTGTCTGCGCGCGTTGTCACGCTAGGGACATGAGTGAGATGACCCCTGCCTTTAGCGTGGCAGTTGATCGTTTCATTCAGTATGTGGAACTTGAGCTAGGTCGCAGCGCCAATACAGCTAAGGCATACCGCAAAGACCTAGCGGGTCTCGTTCAGTTTGTTACTGAACGCGGTTGTGCAACTCCTGCAGATGTCGGCCTCGTCGAATTGCGTGGGTGGCTAGCTGCTGGAAGAAATGCAGAGCTTTCCAGCGCAACACTTGCTCGCCGAGCGACATCCATTCGACTATTTTTTGCGTGGGCTTCAAATAATCAATTCATTGAGGTTGACCCAGCCTCGGCACTAGTGATCCCCAAGGTAACCAAGCGCCTGCCCCACGTGCTGCAGCAAGATCAAGCAACAACTGTGATGGATCGTATGGCGTTAATCGCTGATGACGATGACCCAGTACACATTCGAGACCGAGCCATGATGGAGCTGCTGTATGCAACAGGCATCCGAGTCGGCGAATTGGTTGGATTGGACATTCATGACTTGGACCAGAGTCGACGCACTTTGCGTGTTCTGGGAAAAGGTGGAAAAGAGCGTGTGGTCCCGTATGGCGCTCTAGCTGGGGAGGCACTTGACAGGTACCTCAATAATGGCAGGCCAAGTCTGACCAATACATCTAGTGGAGCGGCGGTATTTCTTGGTGCGCGTGGTAAGCGTATTGATCAGCGTGTAGTTCGCACTATGTTGCAAACGGTGCTTGCTGGCTTATCGGACATGCCTGAACTTAGTCCACATGGTCTGCGCCACTCAGCCGCGACGCACTTACTTGAAGGCGGTGCTGACATTCGCACAGTTCAGGAACTTCTAGGGCATGCGAGCTTGTCAACGACTCAGCTCTACACACATGTATCGATGGACCGATTGCGTGCAGTTTTCGAGCAGGCGCACCCTCGCGCATAAGGCTCATTCGACTGGCTGTTGGTCCCAGCAGACTCTTTGCACTTCGCCGCATAAAGCATGCCTGATGGACTACGGCAGAGGTAGCAAGCGGACATCACCGCCAACCAGCATGAGCGGATTGAGATAAGTAAACCCCCGTCGCAAACCCCAGTGTAAGCAACTAGTGCCGCTGGTAAGGAAGCAATGACTCAACCCTGGCGACAGATGGCCGATGACGTCGCCTGCAAGTACGAACTCACCAACTGTGACTGTGGCAGCAATTGGTTCGTAAGTGGTTCGTAATGAGCCATGCTGGATCACAACTACGCCACGACCTGCCAGTGTCCCTGCATACGTGACAAAACCATTGCCCGCCGAGTACACCGTTTGCCCACTGTGAGCAGCCAGGTCCACGCCACGGTGTCCTGGCAGCCAAGGTTTGGCAGGCGGATCGAAGGCTCGATTCACTCGGTGGGGTACTAGTGGCCATTGCCACTTGCTCGCCGCCTGCGCCGGAGCCAAGCATGCTGACATCAGCCCAAAGGCCAAGCCTGTGGCCAGAAGACACAGCGAAGAGTGGATTTTCATGTCTGCATCCTGTCGATATTGGACCTTTGCCCCACTGTCCGAGACGGAACTGGGGAAGTCCAGTCGCTGTGCAGACTGAACTTGCCTTGCAGAACCCAATCTGGGAGCAATTAGGGACGAGAAAGTGGTCAAAAGTACCTCAAAACACCCACTAAACTCGTACTTGCACCTGCTTGCAGGTGACATCGCAGGTTCGCCAACTGCACGGCAATCCATCGGTCCTAGTTCGCTAGGTGGATTTCGGCAGGAACCTTAGGGCACAGTCAACCGACTGAGCACTTAACCGCAATAAGGCTCGAGCAATCTGGCCTAAGAATGGAGTACGACCATGGCCGTCATTTCGACGCGTCAGCTGCTTGAGAACGGTGTCCACTTCGGTCACCAAACTCGCCGCTGGAACCCTAAGATGAAGCGCTTTATCTTCACCGAGCGCAATGGCATCTACATCATCGATCTACAGCAATCCCTTGCTTACATCGATCGTGCATACGAATACGTGCGCGACGTTGTGGCACACGGTGGAACTGTTATGTACGTAGGCACCAAGAAGCAGGCTCAGGAAGTAATTTCTTCACAGGCCACACGCGTTGGTATGCCCTACGTTAACCAGCGCTGGTTGGGTGGCATGCTCACCAACTACCAGACTGTTGCAAAGCGCGTTGCTCGCTTGAAGGAACTTGAAGCAGTTGACTTCGACAACGTTGCAGCATCCGGTTTGACCAAGAAGGAACTTCTCATGATGCGTCGTGAGAAGGATAAGTTGGAACTTGTTCTCGGTGGTATCCGTGACATGCACAAACTTCCTACGGCGATTTGGGTTGTTGACACCAATAAGGAACATCTTGCTGTTCAGGAAGCACACAAGTTGGGCATCACTGTTGTTGGCATCCTTGACACCAATTGTGACCCAGATGTTGTTGACTTCCCAATCCCAGGTAATGACGATGCTCTTCGCGCAGTTGGTCTGTTGACCAGCGTTATCACTGACGCTATTGCTGAAGGCCTAATTGCTCGTGCTGGTGGAACTGAAGCTGCTGCTGAAGTTGAGCCACTTGCTGAGTGGGAGAAGGAACTTCTTGAAGGCGCCGAAGCACCAGCTGCTGACGCAGTTGCTACTGAAGAAGTAGCAGTCGAGACTGTTGCTGAAGTTGCAGAAGAAGCCAACGCACCAGTTGCAACTGATGAAGTTGCTGCTGAAACTGTGGCTCCTGCTGCTGAATAATTTCGTGTGATGTGGGTGGCGTAGGTCGCCCACATCAACTCGAACTCCAATTTTTTTCAAAACATACAAAACAAAGGATTGACACCCATGTCTATTTCAGCTGCAGATGTGAAGAAGCTACGTGATGCTACTTCTGCCGGAATGATGGAATGTAAGAAAGCCCTCGAAGAGGCCAATGGCGACTTCGACAAGGCTGTTGAGATTCTTCGAATCTCAGGTGCTGCAAAGGCAGCAAAGCGTGGAGCAGAGCGCGAAACTTCTGCAGGACTTGTCGCCAACGATGGTGGCGTTCTTGTCGAACTTCTTTGCGAAACTGACTTTGTTGCTAAGAGCGCAGATTTCCAGGCGCTTGCCTCCGAAATCGCAAGCTTGGTTAAAGCTGCTGCTAACGCAGAGCGTGAAGCAGTGCTTGCTCTTACCTTGAGCAATGGCAGCACAGTTGCTGCTGAAATTGAGCTTCGCGCTGGCGTTATCGGTGAGAAGTTGGATCTTGGTCGCGTTGTGGCACATGAAGGTGACGTTGCAATTTACATGCACCGCCGTGCTGCTGACCTGCCTGCTGCTGTTGGTGTGGCTGTTGCCTACACCGGTAGTGAGGAAGCTGCTCGTGGTGCCGCAATGCAGATTGCTGCCATGCGCGCAACTTACTTGACTCGTGAAGATGTACCTGCAGAGGTCGTGGAGAACGAGCGCCACATTGCTTCCGAAACTGCAAAAGAAGAAGGCAAGCCAGAAGCAGCCCTTCCAAAAATCGTTGAGGGTCGCGTTAATGGCTTCTTCAAGGAGAACGTACTTCTTGAGCAGGCTTCAGTCACCGACAACAAGAAGACGGTTAAGCAGGTTCTTGATGAGGCCGGCACTGTAATCACGGCGTTTACCCGCTACGAAATTGGTCAGTAATCCCTGACCGCACACTCAGACTCTTTGGTCCACATGCTCACAAGGCGTGTGGACCAAAGTTTTTTCGGGGCAATGCAGTGCGCCACGACCGAGTAGGGCAAGATAAAGGTTATGAATCCCACCCAGACAGCGATTGATGGTTCATTGGAATTATGGCCGAATGTGGCACCAACGGGTTGGCAAAGAGTCTTACTCAAGCTTTCTGGTGAGGCGTTCGCTGGCGAGGGCAAGCTCGGCGTGGACCCTGATGTAGTAGCCGATATTGCTGAGCAGATTGCAGAGGTAGTTCGGTCAGGTCGCGAAGTCGCTGTAGTCATCGGTGGTGGCAATTACTTCCGCGGAGCACAACTTGCTGAACGCGGAATGGATCGGGCACGTGCAGACTACATGGGCATGCTCGGAACTGTAATGAACTGTCTGGCACTTCAGGACTTCCTCGAGAAGCAGGGAATCCCGACGCGAGTGCAGACTGCTATTCCGATGAGTCAAGTTGCTGAGCCCTACATTCCAGGTCGAGCAGTGCGTCACTTGGAAAAGGGTCGCGTTGTGATCTTCGGTGCGGGCCTCGGGACTCCTTACTTCAGCACAGACAGCTGTGCCGCGCAGCGCGCTCTGGAAATTGGTTGCGAAGTTGTCCTGATGGCTAAGGGCGTTGATGGTGTTTACGACAGCGATCCACGTACCAACCCTGATGCCGTGAAGTACGAGTTGTTGAGCCACGATGCTGTACTGGCTGAAAATCTAAAGGTGGCCGACGCGACTGCAATCAGCCTTTGCCGCGATAACAATTTGCCAATTGTTGTATTCAACTTGTTAGAGCAAGGAAACATTGCACGTGCTGTGCGGGGTGAAAAAGTCGGTACTCTTGTGAGCACGCCTACTACAGATGCGAGGACGTCATGATTGACGAGACATTGTTAGATGCCGAAGAGAAGATGAACAAGGCCATTGAAGTGGCTCGTGAAGATTTCATGACTATTCGGGCAGGTCGCGCCACAGCGTCAATGTTCTCCAAAATTCTGGTTGAGTACTACGGCACTCCAACTCCAATTCAGCAGGTTGCATCCATTGCAGTGCCAGAAGCTCGGACCGCTGTCGTGACGCCATTCGACAAAACTGCACTAGGGGCAGTGGAACGCGCCATTCGCGATTCAGACCTAGGGGTGAATCCATCTAATGATGGTGTTGTCATCCATGTGCCATTCCCGCAGCTGACTGAAGATCGCCGCAAGGAATACATCAAGGTTGCCAAGACGAAGGCCGAAGACTCCCGCATTGCGTTGCGCAACATTCGTCGCAGTGCCAAGGAAGCTTTGGAAAAGCTGGCTAAAGATGGCGAAGTAGGTAAGGACGACGTCGCACGTGCCGAGAAAGCACTTGAGGAACTGACCTCAAAGAGTGTCGCTCACATTGATGACCTGCTTAAAAATAAAGAAGTTGAACTTCTCGAGGTCTAGTGACTGATCAACAAGCTCCCAACTACGGTCGGGCTGGGCGCGATTTGCGGGCAGCAACGATTGTTGGATTGTCATTAGTTGCGGCGCTGGCAGCGTCCTTACTGATTTCACGCCTGCTGTTTGCTGGCCTGGTAGCTGGCGTCATGATTCTGACTGTGCACGAGTTGCTGGCTGCCCTGAATAGTCAGTTGCCACGCCTCGTTCGTTTTGTTGTGTATCTGGCTGCGCCAGCACTGGTCATGTCGGCCTATTGGGGTGGAAGTGATGCACTCCTGGCAGCCTTTGTGGCCTCTGCACTTTTAGTGCTGACTATTCGGTTGCC
>Ga0114962_10002556_pt1 | contig 15094 bp, 11 predicted proteins | sample C_130820_MF_Meta_FD_87017 | JGI IMG/M metagenome (GOLD analysis project Ga0114962, IMG submission 87017) | Freshwater microbial communities from Lake Croche, Canada to study carbon cycling - C_130820_MF_MetaG | ecosystem: Environmental > Aquatic > Freshwater > Lake | place: Lake Croche, Canada...
GCAACATCCCGTTGAGGAAATTCCGCAAAATTTCCGGGTGCTCACCGAAAATCCGTTTGAACACCAGGTCACTGCGGGGATCAAGAAAGTGTACCATGCCACCAGCAGCTTCGCTCGCCGGGGGCGGCTGTCAAGCCGACAAGCTCCTGGCGCAGCGGCAAGCGGCAAGCGGCAAGCGGCAAGCGGCAAGCGGCAAGCGGCGGGCAAGATGCCCGCGCCACGTGGACCGGGCATCCTGACCGGCAGCCCATGAGGTGAGAATAGGGAGCTTGCACCGCCGATGGGCTGACAACGACGGGACTAACTGGGCCGGGAAGTTAGTGAGGAGCCACCACATTCTTGTGGTGGTAGCGGAAGGGTGGCCCATGGGTACGTGCCGAAGGCTCTATTTCATGGCCGGACCTTCCGCACGACGACAATAAAGTCGTCGCTCCCTACGGCCGCATCCAGGAAGTTAGTAGGGATGGCCTGGCGCAGGCACCATTTTCCGGCGCGTTTCCGGTTGCCCACAGCGCGGGAGCGGTTTAACATCCCGCCGCTCCGGCCCTCTGCCGCAGCACCTCAAGCCATCCCACTTATATGTTAGGAGACGTTCAGCGATGAAATCCCAACCAGCACACGAAATCCGCGTATTCGCCCCCGCCACCGTCGCCAATGTGGCCTGTGGCTACGACGTGTTAGGCTTTGCCATTGACGCCCCCGGCGACGAGGTGGTGGTCAGACATTCGGACATCCCGGGTTTCCGCATCACCCAAATCACCGGTGACGATGGCAAATTGCCCCTCGATCCGGAACACAACACCGCCGGGGTCGCCGCCTTGGATTTGCTCCGCCACCTCGGCATGAGCGACCGCGGCGTGGAAATGGAAATCCATAAGAAAATGCCCTTTGGCAGCGGCCTGGGTTCCTCCGCCGCCAGTGCGGTGGCCGGAGCCTTCGCCGTCAACACCCTCATCGGCGAGCCCCTCACCAAACTACAGTTATTGCCCTTTGCCATGGCTGGCGAGGCCTCCGCCGACGGCGCCTGGCACGCCGACAATGTGGCTCCTTGCCTGCTCGGGGGCATTGTCTTCATCCGCTCCAACGACGAACTCGACGTTGCCTGCATCCCCGCCCCTGCCAACTTGTGGGTCGCCGTGGTCCACCCGGATATCGAGATCCTAACGAAAGTAGCGCGGGAAATTTTACCCCGGGACATCCCCCTGATCAACGCGACCCAGCAGATCGGCAACCTCGGCGGCCTGCTCTGCGGCCTCATCCAGGAGGATTACGGATTGATCAGCCGCTCGATCCACGATGTGATCGCCGAACCCCGCCGCCAAAAACTCATCCCGGATTTTTATCGTGCCAAGCGCGCCGCGATGGCCGCTGGAGCACTGGGATTTTCCATCTCCGGCGCCGGTCCCAGCGTGTTTGCCTTGTGTGAGGGTGAGGCCACTGCCCGCAAGGCCGGTGAGGCAATTTCCAAGGTGTTTTCCGCCGTGCCCCTGCCCAATCAAATCTACGTCTCCCGCATCAACCCCCGCGGTGTGCATGTGATCTGATTCTTCTCAATAACTTGCAGATTTACCGCAGAGTCGCAATGGTCTCTAAGGGGCGCAAAGTGGCTTGGTTTACTGAGAAAAATCCCGTCTTGCTCCGCGTCCCTTTGCCACCTTTGCGGCTCTGCGGCTGCATTCTTCTTTCCAAACTGACCACTCCACCCCACCCCCATGCACTTCGTCAGCACCAACGATGCCGCCCACCGCGTCCCGCTCAAACAGGCGGTGCTCGCGTCGCTGCCGCCGGACAACGGCCTCTATCTGCCAGAGCGACTGCCGCGCTTGGACGCCGGCTTCTGGGACGTCTGGCGGGACTTGAGTTTTCAAGAGATTGGCTACCGGGTGGCGCAGGCATTTTTTGGCGAGGACGTGCCCGCAGACGCCTTGCGCGCCATCGTCGACGACGCTCTGAGCTTTGACGCGCCGCTGGTGGAGGTGGCAGCGGAGCAATACGTGTTGGAACTTTTTCATGGGCCGACGCTTGCCTTCAAAGATTTTGGTGCGCGCTTCATGGCAAGGCTCATGAGTTGGTTCACCCGCGACGATGAGCGCATGCTCACCGTGCTGGTGGCCACCTCCGGCGACACCGGCGGCGCTGTCGCCCATGCCTTCCACGGCGTGCCGGCCATCCGCGTGGTCATCCTCTATCCGCGCGGCAAAGTCAGCGGACTCCAGGAAAAACAACTCACCACCTTGGGCGGCAATATCACCGCACTCGAGGTCGATGGCTCGTTCGATGATTGCCAGCGCCTGGTCAAGGCCGCCTTGTTGGATCCCGGCCTAGCCGCCCGCATGCCACTGACCTCCGCCAACTCGATCAATATTTCCCGGCTCGTGCCGCAGATTTTCTACTACATGCATAGTGCCAGGCTGCTGCCCCCCGGCATCGCCCCGGTGTTTGTCGTGCCTTCCGGCAACCTCGGCAACCTCACCGCCGGCCTGCTCGCCGAGCGCCTCGGCCTCTGCGTCGACCATTTCGTCGCCGCCAACAACCGCAACGACCTGCTCACCACCTATCTGGCCGGCCAAGCCTACGCTCCGCGCCCGAGCCAACCCACCCCCTCCAGCGCCATGGATGTGGGCGCCCCGTCAAATTTTGCCCGCCTGCTCGCCTTGTTTGAAAACGACCGCAGCGCGATGTGCGGCCGCATCAGCGGCTACTCGGTGAGTGACGATGACACCCTCGCCGCCATCGCTGAGGTGGCTGCCACCCATCACTATCAACTCGACCCGCATGCCGCTGTCGGTTGGTGTGCCGCACGCCAATGGCGCCAACGGCACCCGCAGGCCGCTACCATCGTGCTTGCCACCGCCCACCCTGCCAAGTTTCCCGAAACCCTCGACCGCGTGCTGGGCCCCGGCCAAGTCGCCATTCCCGAGCGCCTCGCCTGCTTGGCCGATAAAATCAAATGTGCCATCCCGATGGCCGCCGATACCGCAGCGTTTTTCGCCTGGCTGCGGCTCTTGCCCTGATGAACCTGGAAAGGAAAACAGGAACCACAGATTACACAGATTACACGGATTTTTTGGTATAGAATATTTCACCATTTGCAACTTCGGAGAAGTTGCAAATGGAACCTATTTCAATCCGTGAAATCTGTGAAATCTGCGGTTAATCTATCCGACTCCTAGGATCTAACATCGGAGTTCGGGCTCAAACCAATCACGCGTCTGCCCAGCTCAGTTTGGATACCCCCGCCGGCAACCCAGCCTTAGTCGACGGCGTACTTGGCTAGCAGATTATAGACCGTGCGTTCGGCGATGCCGAGTTCACGGGCGGTGCGGGCCTTGTTGTTGCCGTTGCGCTGGTAGGCCTCAAAGAATGCTTGGCGCGCCACCGCATCGAGCGAGCGCCCCGCACTGAGCCGCAACTCTGCGGGCTTTTGACCTAGACCGTCGAGCATAGATACCACATCCTCTTCGTCGAGTTGCGTGGAATCCGCGAAAGCGGTCGCTCGCTCGAGCACATTTTCGAGCTGCCGGATATTACCTGGCCAGGATTGGCTTTTCAATATTTTGACGGCAGCGGCGGTGATCGTCCACAGTGGCTTGGCGCGTTTGAGGGCAATGCGCTCGAGGATTGAGTTGATGAGATCGGGCAGATCCTCGAGGCGCTCGCGCAGGGGTGGCAAGCGCAGTTCCAGCACATTTAGGCGGTAGTAGAGATCCTCGCGAAAACTGCCTTGAGCCGCCCGCTCCCGCAGGTCGGTGTTGGTCGCGGCTATGATGCGGGCATCCGTGCGCAGCATCCGGTTGCCTCCCACCCGAAAAAACTCCTGATCTTGCAGCACCGTGAGCAACTTGGGCTGGAGCTCACCGGGCAAATCACCGATTTCATCAAGAAAAATCGTCCCCTTGCTGGCTTGTTCAAAGCGTCCTTCCCTGAGTGTCGTGGCCCCAGTGAAGGCCCCGCGTTCGTGGCCAAACAATTCGGATTCAAGCAACTCCCGCGGCAAGGCCGGGCAACTCACCGGAATGAATGGTTCGCCTGCGCGCTGGCTGAGGCGGTGAATTTCCCGTGCAACAAAAGTTTTACCGGTGCCACTTTCGCCGGTGAGCAGCAGGGTGACGTCAAGCTGTGCCGCCTTTTTCATCTGCTGGTACATTCCGCGCATACTCTGGCTGCGGGCGTGCTCGAGCACCCCGGCACTGCGCGGAACCACGCCGCCGCCTCGCCCACCTTCCACGCTCGAACTCTGGCGCCGTGCTCGACAAGCCTCCTGAATCACCCCAAACAGCCGCTCCAATTCAAATGGCTTGGTCAGGTAATCATCAGCCCCTGCCCGCAGCGCCCGCACCGCCACCTCCGCTTCATTGCAACCGGTGAGAATGACCACCGGCACATCGGGGTCAATCTTGCGCAAGCGCTCCAGCACCTGAATCCCGTCCCCATCCGCTAGCCCATAATCGAGCACCACCGCCTTGATCTCAGGGTTGAGCTGGAGGCAGGCTGCGCTGCCGCTGCCCGCCGTCACCGGTCGCCAACCGCGGCTTTTTGCCGCTGAAACCAGCAATTGAAGAATGGCTTCATCATCATCGACAAACAGCAGATTGGGTGAAAAATCGGAGGCTGGCATTGAGAAGTTACCGTAGATGGCGGCTGGGCAAATAGTTAGACAAAGCGACGGGCAATGACAAGCCTGATTCTGCATTCGCGGTTAATTAACCCTGCCCGGCTATTCAAACCCTGGCTTGCGCGTGCAAACCATGCCTTCATCCGGCTCCCAAATCAAATCGGCCAAGTCAGCGGCCTCCCCCCGCGGACCTGACTAGCACGGTAGTTTTGCCACTTGATGATCGTGGTCCACCATCCGGCACGCAGCACCGCCACCTGCACCAGCGCCAGCAGAAAACCCAATAGGGCCACCAGCAGACAGTTCGCTGGCAGACAATCCATTTCAAGTGTCCAGACAATCGCCGCCGACGTCATACCGTACAGCAAGGAGGTGACATACCAGACGATCCTGCCGCCTTTGAATGGCCACAATACAACAAAATAACTCAAACCCATCCCGCCCACCAACACGCCAACACCGCTGAGCAGCGCAGGCACGTCAGGCGCCGCTGGTGCCAAGCCCAATATTGCGGCAAACGCCGCAGGGCAGGCCAGTAGCAGGATGCCTACGAGTAAATTCACCAAGCCCATCAAGACGCTCCATATTTTGACTAATTTGACCTTAGTTTGGATCGTCTTCTCATTGCGTTCATGGAAACTCATGGGTTGTATGAATATCCCACTAGCAGGTTGCGTGCCAATTTTAGGTAATTCACAAATCCCCTTGGTATCACAGGGCTGCAACCGATGACCCGCAGGCCAGGATCCGCGGATAAGTCTGCAAGGATTGCGGTATACCCGCTAACTTTGCATTAGGTTGGGCGCGGCGGCCGGCAGATGACACCAGAAGGTACTCCCCACGCCCGACTCGCTGGCCACCCCGATGCGGCCGCCATGCGCTTGTACCGCCAACTTGCAAAAGGCCAGCCCCAGGCCGATGGAAGCAAGAAAATTGCCGGATGGCTGCTGCAGCACCACAAATTTATCAAAAATCCGTTGCTGATCCTCTGCCGCGATACCCGGCCCGCAGTCGCGCACCCACAGGCACACGCCCCCGTCGACGCCCACCGCGCCTAGCTCGATCGAGCTGCTGTCCGGCGCGTGCTTCAAGGCATTGGCCAGCAGATTGGCGACGATGCGCACAGTCACCTCTAGGTCGCAGAGCAGGAGCGGACAATCCGCTCCAATGTGTTCGGCGATGTGCCGGGAATCGGCCGGATCGAGAACCTGGGCGCAAGCCCCACGAAAAATCTCCCCTGCCCCTACCGCTAGCAGCCGCAGAGGCATGCCAGTGCCTTCGATGCGGCTCAAATCCACCACCGTGGACACCATTTGACTGAGCAGACGCACGCCACGGGTGGCCGCCCGCAAGCTTTGGCGCTGCTCGACGGGCACTGGATCCGTCACACAGCTAGCAAGAATTTCCAGATGACCGCCAATCACCTGCAAGGGACCGCGCATGTCATGCACCAGCATGTGAGTCAGCAAATCGCGATGGCGCTCGAGCGACTGCAAGCGTGCATGCTCGGCGGCGAGTTGGAGATAGGCGCCGCGCAAAGCGATGTGGGTGCACACCCGGGCCAGCACCTCGGGTTTACTAAATGGTTTGGCAATGTAATCGACGCCACCGCATTCCAAGCCCGCGGCAATATCCTCGGCAGCGGAAAGAGCGCTGATAAAAAGAATCGGGATCCCCCGCAAGTCCTCATGCGCCTTGAAGCGGCGGCACACCTCGTGACCATCCAGCCCGGGCATGCGCACGTCGAGCAACACCAGATCCGGAGCTTGGTGGCAGGCAGCAGCCAGCGCCAATTCCCCGCGCGGAAAGGCCGATACCAAGTAGCCCGCCTGCGTCAACAAGGCTTCGAGCACGTTCAGATTCTCCGGCTCGTCATCCACAATCATGATGTTCGCCGCGGGGGGGGCTTCATTCATAAATCATCTCCTTTCACCGACTCAAGCAGGGCATTCAAGCGCTCATAGTCATAAGCGTTGACCAAGCCCCCGAGTTGCCCGGCGAGTCGCGGCTGGCCGCTGGCGAGTTGCGCGAGCAACTCGCGCAAATGCCGGATATCGCCGCGGCGCAACGCCCCACCGAGTTGCTCGCGCAATTCAGCCGATAAGCCAGCCAGGGTGCTAGGTTCGAGAAGATCGTTGGCGGAGGTATCGTGGGGTTGGTAGGTGTAGCTGACTCCGGTGAGCCGACCAACCTCCGCCAGCAATTCCTCCCGCCACACGGGTTTGGAAACAAAGCCGTCAGCCCCAGCGGCCAGCGCCTGCGCCTTGTCGTCAGCGGCCGCACTGGCCGTCACCATCAACACTCGCAGCGCGCCGTCGCCGGGCAACTCACGCAGGCGGCGAATGGTCTCAAAACCATCGAGCTCCGGCATGTGCCGGTCCATGAGCACCAATCCCACCCCGCCATCCTGCCCCAGTCGCTCCAACGCTTGCGCGCCGCTCTCTGCCACTTCGACGGCAAAGCCCACCGTAACCAGCATCTCGGCGAGCATCTCGCGGTTTGCCAGATCATCGTCCACCACCAGAATCCGCCGCACGGGCTGCTGCGGCGCCAGCCCTAGCACTTTGAGTCGGTGGAGGGACTCGCCGCTGCGGCACGCATCGCGCAAGCCTAAGGTGACCCGAAAGCAACTGCCCTCGCCCGGGCGACTGGTCACGGTGACATCACCGCCAAGAGCCCGCGCGTAACGCCGGCTCAAGGGCAGGCCTAGACCGGTGCCTTTACCGCTGCGGCGGCCGTCTTCCGCTTGCTCGAAAACCTCGAAGATGCGTTCCAAGTCGCCATTCTCAATGCCACAGCCGGTATCCTCCACGTCGAGAGCAAGCAATGGCTCTGCGGACGCGGTGGCCGCCACCACGCTCGCCGTCATGCGCACGCGGCCACGGCGGGTGAATTTGAAGGCATTGCCGATCAGGTTGATGAGGATTTGACGCAACTTGCCTGGGTCGCTGTGGATGAATTGCGGCACCTCGGGGCGGCATGAGATTTCTAACTCCAAACCCGGTGCCTCGGCTTGGCGCGAAAACATCAAGCGCACATCGTCCAGCATCTGGTAAACATCAAAATCTTCCGGCCTGAGCGTCAGCGGCTGGGAATCACTGCGCGCTAATTCCAGCAAACCCGTGACCAAGGTCAGCAGATGCCCACCACTGCGGTTGATCGCACTGATCCACTCCCCATTCAAGCAATTGCCGCATTCCAAGCCCATGAGCTGCGAATACCCGAGAATCGTGTTGAGTGGCGTGCGAATTTCGTGCGACATGTTGGCCAAAAACAGGCTTTTGGCCTGCACCGCGGCCTGCGCCTCGAGGTTGGCTTGGCTGAGCCGCTGATGTAGCTCGCGGGCCTCGACTTCCATGCTACGGCGGGCTTTGAAGTTGGCGTAGAGTTGGGCCAACACGCCCAGCAGCGCCTCTTCCTCCGGCTTCCAGCTCCGCTCGCTCTCCAGATTTTCAAAACTCACAAACCCACAACACACGCTCCCACGCATCAGCGGCTGGCTCACCAGCGAGCGAATTCCACGCTCTTTGAGCCTCTGGTACAGCGGGCTGGCGGCCGGCAAGTCATCCACATTCGCAATGCTCACCAACTCGCCACGCCGGTGTCGCTCCGTGCCCTCGGTGATCCTGCTGATGGCCACCGCCTGCGTCACGTCAATGGTCGATTCCACACCCGGCGCACACCACTCATGACTATTGGAAAACGTCCCGGCTGCCAAATCATAGGCGAATAATTTGGCGCGATCCACCCCGATGAGCCGGCCCATCAATGCCAGCGACTCGTTGATGGCAGCATCCTGCGCCTCGGGCGCTACGTTGACGAACTGAGTGGCCAGATGGAGCAATTCACGCTGGATGACCGCTAACCTGGCAAACTCAGTCTCCACCTGCTTGCGTGCCGAAATATCCTTGAGCGTACCGATCATCCGCAACGCTCGCCCTGTGGAATCGCGATTGACTACATGCCCGCGATCCAGCACCCATTTCCATGAGCCGTCCTTGCAGCCCATGCGGTACTCGCAAACGAAAGCGACGCCAGGTTCTGCAAGGTGGGCATTGAGACATTCCTGCACTCTTGGCATATCCTCGAGATGGACCCGTTTTCTCCATTCCTCCATGCTCTTGCCGACCTCGCTCTCAGCATAACCGAGCATCTCTTTCCAACGCTTGGAATACACCGCCTCTCCAGCCCTCACATCCCAATCCCAGACCCCGTCGCCCGCACCCTCCAGCGCATATTTCCAGCGCTCCTCGCTCTGGCTCAAGTCATGGGTTAAACGACCCGCCAAACCCTCAGCTCTTACCCGGGTGCGGTAAAATGAGTGCACCAAGCCAGCCAACAGCAGACTGATGAGCCCACCCACACCGCCGACCAACCACGCCTTGCCATAGTCGATCTCGCTGCCCGGCCCGCCGCTCCGCACACAGCTCAACAGCCAATTGCGACCCGCCGCCTTGACGAGTGCCTGGCCGCTCATCGGTGTGGCGGCCTCCGTCGGCTCACCGCTCCCCTGACCGCTGTCGTAGATCAAGCCGGCCGGCGTCGCGTGGGTACCATCAAAAATTTGCAGATGAATTTGGTACGCCTTCAGCAAGCTGCGGCGATCCAGCACCCCCTCTATCAGGTCGTCCATCCGGTACGGGCTGTAAACCCAGCCGATGATGGCGGCGCGGCGCTCGGCAAGCGTCGCCCGGGCCTCGCCCACTCGATAGACCGGGGCGTACATCAGGGTGCCGGCCTGCACGTCATGACCGTCTTCTTGGACCAGCTCGACTTTGCCGGAGATGACGGTGGCGTCTTCATCACGTGCCTGTTCCATGGCGGCTCGACGCACTGGCTCGCTGAGCATATCGTAGCCGAAGGCTCGCAAGTTGCGTCCGGTGAAGGGTTCAAGAAAAATGATTGAGGAATAGGTTTCCCGATCCCCCTCCGGCCAAATCCGGTACTCGGGAAAACCTTCGCCACGGATTTGGCGCTGGTGTTCGGCAAGTCGCCCGGGCGACACCAACTGTGCGAAGCCGATGCCTTGGATGCCCGGCAGTGTTTGGTTGACTTTCTGAAGATCGGTAAATTCCCGCCACTCCTCGCGGCTCACCCCATGGCTATGGGCAAAAAACCCCGCTCCGCTGCGCAAAATTTGCTCGTGGGCGTGAAGACGTTCCTCAACCTTGGCTTCCAAAGCATCGCAGGCAAATTTAAAGCCATTTTTCGCATCATCATCAAGCGCAGATTTCACGCTTCGCACCTCCAAGCCGGTCAGGCTCAGACCCACCACCAACAGCAGCACGACCCACCACACACCACGGCCATCCGTTTCGCCAGGCGGCGCGCTGCGTTTCTCTGGAGTACGGTTCAAGTGCTGTGGAGTCCCGATGGATTGACTCTGGTGGCTGGCAACTGCTCATAGCGCGCTGCGGAAAGCGCCGTCTCACCACTCCGAAAGGCCGATACCCAATCACCAACAAAGGTCCGCAAGGCTTCCCGCTCACTCCGATTTTTCGGCTCATCATCGAACCTGACTCTGGCGACGCAGACAATCTCCGCCAAGATCTGCTCCCGGCTCAGCGCTTTCGCTACATCGCCATCCGCGCCCGCAACAACCAACGTCCCGTCAGCCCCCGCGGCATGCTGGTCGGCCGCTTCCTGACGCTGCGATGGGTTAGTACTGGGCATGAACAAAAGGTGAAGCCGCATCACAGCTTCATCGTAAAGTCCAAATGAACGCTGCGCAACACCAATTCCACCTCCTACCAGTATAAATGCTGGGCACTTCGACCACGATGTGAATCTAATGCCTTAAACTAATACCTTAATCCAATGCCTGACATTATGTATGAACCTAATCCAATGCCTGACATTATTGAGGTGTGCTAGATTCCTGGACCAGCAACCTCCAAAAATAAGCCACAAAACATAATGACAGACATTATGTAGTTGACGGCAGTGGGTGGAAACATAATGACAGACATTATACAGTTGACGGCAGCGGATGGATATGCTTGTTTTCAATCATGAGAAAGCAGCGCGATGGAGGCGGTGGCTTGGACGCGGTGAATCATAGCGAGTCAGGGAAGCAATGGGGCGGAGCTGGGCGGAGGCTCAGGAAGGAGGGGGCGCTAGCGGCGGGGACGGCGGATTCGGTAGCGATAGAAGCGGATTCGGTGACACAAGCGCGGCGGCTGTCGCCGCTGGAACGGATTGAATTGCCGACAGGAGCCTGCCTCGGCCAGGTGTTTGCGCGAGGCTGGAAAGGGACGCGGCAGCGGATTGTGGTGGGTCCGGCGGCAGGGGCGAGCTACCACATCATGAGCCGCACGGCGGGCGGCGATCGCTTGTTTGGGGATACGGAAAAAGAAGCGCTGCGCCGCCTGATGTGGCGAATGGCGCGCTTCAGCGGGTTGGAAATTCACACCTACGCAGTAATGGACAATCATTTTCATATTTTGGCACGGGTGCCGTCACACGACGGGTTTGTGGCGCGCTTTGCTGGCGCGGACGGCGAGCAACGCTTGCTGGAGCACCTGCGGCTGCTGTATTCAAATCGATACATTGAAGTGCTGCAGGCGGAGTTGGCGGATTTGCGTCGCCGCGGGATGCCGGACCAGGCGGAGGCACTCATCGCGGGGTACCTGCGGCGTTTTTGCAATTTGCCGGTATTTGTGAAAGAGTTGAAAGAGCGGTTTTCACGGTGGTACAACGCCCACCACGGACGTCGCGGCACGCTGTGGATGGAACGCTTCAAAAGCGTGCTGGTGGAGGACGGCGAGGCGCTGCGGACCATGGCAGCCTACATCGACCTGAACCCGGTGCGTGCGGGGATCGTCAAAGACCCGATGGATTACCGGTGGTGCGGTTACGGCGAAGCGATGGGCGGCGGGCTGGCTGCGCGGCAAGGGTTGTGCGGAGTGGTCGGTCACGCAGGTGGCGGGGAAAACGCCTGGGACAGCCCGGCTATAGGCAAGGGGATGAGCGCAGGGGAAGTGTACCGCTGCTGGTTATTTGAGGATGGTCGCCAGGCAACAGAGGTCACCAGCGGCAGCGGAGCTAAAAAGCGAGCGGGATTTTCAAGCGCGGAAACCGTCGCTGAGAAACACCGCAAAGGCCAATTGGGTCGTGCCGCGTTGTTGCGCTGCCGGGTGCGGTATTTCACCGACGGGCTGGTGCTTGGCACGAAATCCTACGTGGACGGGGTGTTTGAGCAGTATCGAGGCCACTTTGGCCCGAAACGAGCGAGCGGTGGGCGGGTACTGCGGGAAGACGCTCATGCCAGCCTATTCAGCGCCAGACAACTGGTGGTCAGGACAGTGGAATAAGAACCGGCCGCAGCTTATTTTCACTTAAGTCACCCCGTGCCACAGCAGTTTTAACACCCCAATTTACTGCCACTTCAGAAAGTGAATAGAGTGACCTCTTCGACAAAACAAGGTCATTGAGTGAGGTCTGACTCAGATGGCGAGCGTGGCACCGCGCTCAGGGCGATGAAACATGGTTTTTTTGTCCGGAAAGCCAGGAGCGGTCGACATCCGAGAGTTTGTCTTCGTGGGTGCGTGAGCGGGTGCCGTCGGGCTCGACGAACGTAAGTTCGCCCTTGGCATAGGCCACCAGCTTGGCGAACACCTTGCGTTCACGCCGGTCCCGCCATTCGCGATAACCCTTTTTCTCCAGCCCATCGCGCCAAGCGGCATAGGCACGGGTGGACACGGATTCGCCATGCTTGAGCAGGCCCCACGTGAAATCCGCGCCGCCGCGCTTGTAGCCGACGTAGCGGCCGATGACTTCGCCGCTAGAATTGAGCAGAATCAAGGTCGGGTGGCCCATCACCTTGAAGCGCATTTTGAGTTCGGCCGCATAGTTTTTCACATCAATCTCGCGGGAGCGGGCCTCATCGAGCGAAAGACCGGGGTCATCGACACGCATCGCGTCATCGACCCGCAGGCGCACGAGTTTTTCGTTTGCCCATTTTTCGAAATCGCTGGTGGTGAATAGCTCCTCGTTGAGAGCTTTGCACATCGGGCTATTTTGGGAACTGGTGAACCAAATGAGCAGCGGTTTGCCCTCGCGGGCAGCGCGGCGGCGGGCGAGAGTCTCGCTATCCTCCCAAGTTTTGGACTTGGGCGCAGCCAATAGGTCGGCGAGCTCCGGCAGCTGGGCCTCCGGGTCGTCCGGATTGGTGAATACAATATCCTCCCTCGGCGTGAGGGCCAAGCCGGGGACCCCGGGCTTGTTGCCACCGGGGGCAACGACCGAGCCATCGGCATTGCCCGAGCCACGAGCCCGCAGTTCGGGTGGAATACCGGTCTCGCCAAATGGTTTGGGCTCGTCCTTTGGTGCCGTCGGCTTGAGTTTTGAGCCGATCCAGCCGCAGCCGGTCACCCCGAAGACGGCGGCCACTAGGCAGAGCCAGCGGAGCGGCAGCAAGCGAGTTGGACGGAATGAATGGCGACGCATGAGAGAACTCTCGAGCTATTTCTTCAAGCGCACCGAGGTGCCGCAGTAGGAGCAGCGGAACCAGCGGAACAGCAGAATATGCAGGGACACAGGAATAATATGGCCAAACCCACGAATGTGATGAGCTTTAGAATTTTTCAGGCAGGTACGGTGCAGGAACACGCGTTGGGTGCAGATGCGGCAGCGCCCTTTCATACCAAAGATCAAGTACACCCCGCCGAGCAACGGCAACCCGCAGGGCACAGCCAGCAGCCACGGCGAGACCCAGGCAAACTTCGCCGGAAACAACACCGACGCTAACAACACGCCAGAAACCGCGATAGCCAGCGGCAGGAGCACCGCCATGGCCAGGGTAACCAAAGCCCCAAGGGTCATACTCACCGGGTGGCTGTGCAGCACGCCGCGCACAAACCTCCGTGAGCGAGGGTCGCGGCCACGGTTGGTGGACTCCAGCGGTGCCCGAAGCAAGGCAATCCGGTCAATCTCACGGGATGCGGCCGCATGAGCCAAATCCTTCGAAAGCGGAATCCGCTGCCCGACTTTCTCCAAATCAGCGATGGAGCGCAAGCGTGTGGGGTCAATTTCGAGTTTCTGCTGGCCGCTCTCACCCAACTGAACGTAGGTCGATATACTCGACCGCTGGGGCGCGCCGGTTGGCGTGCGTGGCAGTGCCCGCACGGCCACGTCGCGGCTGCTTGCACAGATTTCCAGATCCCCGGGATAACGGTTGAGCAAAATAGCCGGTGGAATATCCGCCACGGCCAGCTGGTTTTCCACCAAGTGCCAGGCTGGCAGCGGAATAGCCGACGGAGCCGCCGCCAACATCTCCATGATCGCCGGCATTGCCTCGTAGTTGACCGGCATAGTTGCCGCGACCAGCGGAGCCGCATCCATACCGACAATTTTGCGGGCGGCGGCGATCCAACTGCCGATGCTCACCGCCGTAGGGGTGTTCGTGGCAATGCGCAGCATCTGGTTGGCCCGCTCCAATTCGACGGCGAGGTCCTCCACGCCGGCCTTGGCGAGGGTTTGGACATCAAAGAATCCGGCGGCTTCGAGCAATTCGCCGGAAGCTTTACCAATTCCATCAATGCCGCTGAAATCTGTCATCGTGTGGTGGATTTTAGCCGCAATCTTCTCGCTGGCAAGCCGTCATGTCAAAGCCGCGAGCATCTCACCGAGTTGTTGCACTTTAACGTGCCACTCGGCCAAGCGCGCCGTTTCTTGAACCACCACCTCCGGCGGTGCTCGCTCGACGAAACTGGCATTGCTGAGTTTGCCCTCGCACTTTTTGACTTCCAGCCCGATGCGCTCAATCTCCTTGGTGAGGCGAACGCGCTCGGCTACCACATCGATCAAGCCTTCCAGCGGCATGTATACCTCGCCCAGCGGCGTAATGGCCGCCGGCGTACCCTTGACCGCCTCGTACGCACTATCCAAACAAATATCCGCAGCACCGACGAGCAAAGCGAGCACCTTGACCTCTTCGGCGAGCCAAATGGGGGCAGATTTGATAACAAAGCGCAGGTCCTTGCGCGAGCCCATCTTGTATTCCGCCTTGAGATTGCGCATGCGGCCGGCGGCCTCGTAGATAGCGGCGGCGCGGGCTTGGGCGGCGGAAGCATCAACGGTGAGAAAAGGGGTGGCGGGCAACAGCTGTTGCATCAAAAATTCGCCATCGCGCACGTAGCCCATCCGCGCCGAGAGTTCCTCGGTGATATGCGGCATGTAGGGGCTCATGAGTTGCAAGTAGCGGCTCATCACCGCGTCGAAGGTGCCCAAGGTCGCGGCACGCGCCACCGGGGTGGCAGTTTCCCGCAAGTCGAGCTTCACCGCTTCCAAGAATTTGTCGCAAAACTCGCTCCACAAAAATTCGTACAAGCGTTGGGCGATCTCGCCGAAACGGTACTCGGCGTAGCTTTCCTCCAAGCCCGCCGCGAGCGCGTCGAGCTTGGCAATGATATCGAGGTGGTAAGGCGGGAGTTTTTCCTGAGCGAGGATTGGATGACCCGCATCCCCAGCATCCCCAGC
>Ga0114962_10002557_pt1 | contig 15086 bp, 15 predicted proteins | sample C_130820_MF_Meta_FD_87017 | JGI IMG/M metagenome (GOLD analysis project Ga0114962, IMG submission 87017) | Freshwater microbial communities from Lake Croche, Canada to study carbon cycling - C_130820_MF_MetaG | ecosystem: Environmental > Aquatic > Freshwater > Lake | place: Lake Croche, Canada...
GCCGCAACGCCCGAATGCGTCCGTGACGCCCTGTACGCCTTCTCCCGGATGACCGAGGAGACACGCGCCGAAGCCGGGCATAACGCCATGCTTGCCGTGCGGAAATACCGGAGCATCGACGCGATTGAGGCGTTGTGGAAAGACAAGCTGAACGAGTGGCAGACGCGCATCGCGGCAGAGCGGGCGCCCAAACGTAACCGTCCCCCCGTGGACTTGACCTCTGATTTCAGCGATCAGGTGCATCGGGCGCAGGTGACGGAAGCGCAGGTCGTCCTTGTCTGCCCGTCGTATGGCGAATCGTGCGGCATTGCCGAGTACACGGGGTCTCAGGTATGGGAACTGTACCGCGCCGGGATTCGCGCCCATGTCGCTACCACCGTACAGGAAGCGGACGCCATCGCCCGTTCTACGCCGTCCGTCAAGTCCGTGATTGTGCATCACGAGTATTCCCTGTTCGGCAAAGGCAACCCGCATTTGTCGCAGGGGGAGCCGCTGGAGACGGCGCTGCGAAATCTGAAGTACCTGATGACGGACAGACCCGACTTAAAGGTCGGCTTCGTCATGCACACGGTCGCGCCCTACGCGGAGTATGCGCCCATCAACCATACCATCGCGCAGTCCGGCGTCCCCGTGTTCGCTACCAGCCTGACGGCGGCGCAGTACCTGTCCGCCGAAACGGGCGTTCCTGTCCGTCACTGTCCGCTGGGCGCATGGTCACTGCCCGGCATAGAGACGGCGCAGGACAGGGTAGAGGGCGCCGTGTTCCAGATCGGTAACTTTGGAATGCTGGGACCTCAGCGGGACATCCCGGCGCAGATCGAACTGTGCAAACGGACAAAAAGCGTGTTCGTCGGTTCCTTCGCCACCTCTGACGCCACCGCAACGCAAGCCCTGAACGACTCGTTGCGTTCGGAAGGGGTCGCGTCTCGCGTGTGGCACGACTGGGCGAACGACCAGGCGATACAGGAAAGGCTCCGTTCCTGTGATGTCCTGTTCATGCCGCGAAGTTCTCAGGTCTACTACCAAAGCGCGTCCGTGATGACGGCGTTGAATGCGCGGCGTCCGATCATCGCCAACGCCGACAACGGCTACAGCGACCTGACGGATGTCCTGTGCATCGCGCAGACCGGCGACGAAGCGGAGAAATGGGTGGAACGCCTGTGTGACCCGAAAGAGTACGCCCGCGCCGTAGACCGCATAGACCGCTACCAGAAAGAGCGCGGCATCGTCTCCGTCTACCGGGAAGCGGGGTTACTGCCATGAAAATATTGTGGCTGAACGACCCGCAAGCCGACTACGGCGCCTCCTTTCTCTTTTTCGGCATGGTCAATCTGGGACATACCGTCTATGACTACCCGGAAAAGCCGTCCTACCATGGCGTCGTGCATGAGGGTTACAGCGTCCCTGGCATTGAATCCGGGATGACCGCGCCGTTCGCATGGATGCCTAAAGGCGGCGCCCCGAAACACGCTCTGCCGGGGAAAGTGACCGACCTGCTTTCGGACGGTTACTTCGATCTGGTCGTGCTGGAATCCCTGCGCTATGGCGCCTGTGAGGCGTTCCGGGACATCGAACCGTATCTGGGCAATGTCAAGACCCTGCTGCACTGCGGGGAAGATCATTCCGCGATTGACCTCTCGTCGATCAACGGCTTCGATGTGGACGTGATCGCGCACCGGGAACACCGTCGCCAGTGGGAAAAGGAAGAGCGGTTCGGTAAAACCCTTGTCGTTCCGTGTCCGTTCTCCGCGCCGGATATGCTGACCGCAAAACCGCCGTTTCCGTGGGAAGGGTTGTACTACGACTGCATCTTCCTTGCCGGGAACACGCACCCGGATCGCATTGAGGTGGCAAACGCCTTAACCGATAGCGGCATTAACGGACAGTACGCCGTGCAATCGGGCGGGGACGCTTCCCGTGCGATTGGAGCGGTCATGGAGTTTCAGGGGTACAGCCTTGCCCTGCAAAACAGCAAAAGCGGCGTCTCGGTTCGCGGCTTCGGCGAGGACACCTGCCGCTATTGGGAAACGGCGGTACTCACCGGGTTTGTCTGCGATGACCCCGATATCTGGATTCCACACCCGTTTGAGGATGGCGAGACCTGTGTCCGGTTCACGTCGCCGCAGTTCGTGCCGGACGCCGTGAGGCGCATGACGCCGGAGATCCGCCTTGCCGGAATCGAACACGCCCGCAAATATCACACCAATTCGGCAAGGGCGCAGTACCTGCTCAATTACCTGATGGAGGGTTTATTGTGAGATTCCATTACGACAACCAACTGAATAAAATCTTTACCAAGGACATCACCATCGTTCGCAAGCCGTTTTTGACACCATAACTTCACTCTTTGCCGCTTGGGGAGGCGGCGCAAAATGAAAATCGGCATTGGCATCATCGCCTATAACGTTTCAACCGAACTGGACTGGCTACTCAAAAGCATCGCGGATTCTTCGCACAGCGACTTACAGATCATGGTGTACCTGCACCAGCATTCCACGCGGGAAAAGGAGCCAGAAGTCACCGCTGTCTGTAAGCGGTGGGCGCTGGACGATTCGTACAGCAACTTTTTCGTATCGTACACCTATCACGGTATTAACCGGGGGCTGTCGGCATCGTGGAATGACGCACTGGAGCGGGGATACGAAACCGACGAATGCGATGTTGTCCTTCTGGTAAACGATGATATTACTTTCCTGCCCGGCGCTCTGGAAAAGTTCGCCACCTACGCCGTTTCGCGCCGTGATGCGTACATGGTGACGACGCTCGGATACCACCATTACTACGCACAACGAACCGACCTGGGGCAACAACCGCTGTGGGGATTCGGTTTTTCGTGCTTTGCGGTGAATCCTGTCGCCGTTAAGACTATTGGGTATTTCGACACGAACATCTTCCCGATCTATTTTGAAGACTGCGATTACGGGCGCCGGGGGTATCTCGCCGGTCTGCAAATGGCGGAATGCAAGGACGCCGGAATCATTCATTGGGGCAGTCTGTCGGCGCAGGGAGACGGGCAAGCGGAAATGCTGGCGGTGAAAAGCCCACTGAACGCCGCGTACTACACCCGCAAATGGGGAGGACTACCGGGAAGCGGTAAGGACGTGTACCCGACGCCGTTCAACGACCCGAACCTTGACCTGGAATACGACGGCGGCAATCCGTTGTATGACCGATGGGACGTTCCCCGATTGGTGAATGGTTGTCCGTGGCCCTCTGGCGAAGCCGTACAGTTCATGCCCGATGGCTATGTCCAACCGCCCACGGGTACGTACCCGTTCCGGGCGGGAAGTGGCGGAAACTCTATCTGGTCGCACATGGAACGATTAGCGGATTTCGCTAAGTTCTGTAGCCGCCCCCTTGTCGAGGTCGGTTCCGGTTGCGGCGACGGTAGTACCCATGCGTTTGATATGGGGCGTGTAAAAGCGCACGAGTCAACACAGCATATCAGCGTCAATCTGCACCCGGTTGGCGGCGGATGGGAACCAATCAACGGACAATGGAAGTTTATTCAAGGGGATTCCCGCGAAATCTCTACCGTCGAGGCGGTAAAAGAGTTGCTGGAAGATACTCCTGGCATCATCTACATTGACACGGAGCATACCTACGCCACCCTCAAGCGGGAACTGGAAATCTGGCCCCAGATCGCCGATGAGGACACGCTGTACCTGTTTCACGATGTGGTCGGGTTCCCTGAAATGACGGTCGCCCTACTGGAAGCGGTCGCTCCCGGCGGCAGTCTGCACGACACGCATTACTACCTGCTCATTGAGGAAACCTGCTCCGGTCTGGGCGCATTGGTTCCGAGAAAGGGGTGGCAACCATGAGTTACCGGGTTTTGATTACGGGAGTCGCCGGTTTCATTGGAAGCCATGTCGCGGAACACTGCCTGAGCAAAGGTTGGAAGGTCGTCGGCGTTGACGACCTTTCCGGCGGCAAAACGGAGAATATACCAAAAGGCGTTGTTTTTCTCAATCTTGATGTTTGTTCTCAGCAACAAATAGAATTGCTGTTTCAGGGTTTTGACTTCGACGCCGTGTATCATCTTGCCGCGTATGCCGCAGAGGGGTTGTCCCATTTCATCCGGGGATACAACTACACCAACAACCTGATCGGTACGACCAACATTATCAACGAATGCGTGAAGCAAGGAGGGCGAACGGGCAAACTGCCGCACCTTGTGTTTACGTCCTCTATCGCCGTCTACGGACACCCCGAACACTTGCCCGTCACGGAGGAAATGACGCCCAATCCCTGCGACCCGTATGGCATCGCCAAATACGCCTGTGAACTGGATATCAAAGCGGCAAATAAGATGTGGGGTTTGCCCTACACCATTTTCCGTCCCTACAATGTGTACGGAGAGCGGCAAAACCTGAGTGACCCGTATCGCAACGTCGTGGGAATCTTCCTGCGGCAAGCCATTCAGGGACAACCGCTGACCATCTTCGGTGACGGAACGCAGACCCGCGCCTTCTCGCACATTGACAACGTTGCGCCCTGTATCGCCGATGCCCCGATAGTCGTTGCCATGAAAGACGAGACGTTCAACGTCGGTGGCGATACGCCGTTCTCCGTCAATGTCCTCGCCTGTCAGATTATGGACGCGCTGGATAAGGGACTTGTGGTAGAGCGATTACCGGAGCGCAACGAAGTGAAGTTCGTGTACGCTTCCCCCGAAAAACTGCGGAGCGTGTACGTGCGACCTGACCCGGTTCTCTTGTCTGAGGGAATCGGTCGCATGGCGTTGTGGGCGAAGGGGCAAGTCATCGACGAACCGAAACCGTTCGCCAATATCAAAATTGACTGGAAACTACCCCCATCGTGGGAGAAATTGCGAACAGGTTCGCAAGTGAGGCGATGATATGGCATACCGGGACGATGCGTATGATGTGTGCCGGGCGGCGTTCGGGATTACGACCTCCGACCTGCCCGACACGACCCTTGCGGTCTATGTGGCAGGGGTGGAAGCCGACCTGATCCTCGCCTATCCCTGCGCCGGGGCAAGCGGCGTCACCACCCTGACAGGCACAGACCAGACGTATTTTGCAGAGGCTCTGGGATATGCCCTCGCCGCCAAGATCGCGGAATCACCCATCGGGCAGTCGGTGTTGCCGTCCACCAGCACGGTGGAGATTGGTCCGGTAAAGCGCGAGTACGGGCAGAAAAGCGCGGAATTGTTTGCGCCGTCCCTGACCGGGTTCGCGCAGAAAGCGATGCTCCGCGTCAATTGCGTCCGCACTGCCGCCAAAGCGAGAGCCGCAAACCTCGGAGGGATGTTCAACCTCACGGGCAAACGACGCGCCGCTGAGGAAGCCGAACAGCCCGTCATCATCGTCGGGTACGGGAGTACGTAAATGTCCGATAGCAACCACAGTGAAGCGACAAGAGCATCCTTAGAAAGAGGTAGGTAATCATGGCAGTTATACCAGTAGTCAGCACCGACCCGGTTGGCTCGACAACAACGGAAAACCCTGTCGCCGTCGCAGGAATTGATTCAGGCGGCATCAAACGGGCAGTGTTGACGGACACGGCAGGTAACCAGACCATCTCCGGTTTTGGCGCAACGTCAGACGCGGCGGCGTCGTCTGATACTGGCACGTTTAGCCTGTTAGCGTTTTTCAAACGACTCCTGAATACCTATCTGTCCCCGCTTCTGGTGCGCTACCCTGCCGATATTGCCATTACCGGGTTAACCGGGCAATCGGCGACGGTGAACAACCTGCTTGACGGGGCGACGGCGGGTGCGGCGGTTACGGATTGTGCGCCAAATGGGACGTTGTACGGATCGCTGATTATTGAGACGTATGTAACAGGCACGATATCGGGAGGTGCGATACTGGGTGAATGGAGCAATGACGGCACAAACTGGAAAAGTGCGATGTTTGTGCGCTCTGAAGCTGTGTTTACAAGTAGTGTCATATCCTCAACGGGCGGGGCGGGACGGTATATCACCAACGTCGAAGCACGTTATTTTCGGGCGAGAATATCGTCTGCGCTTACGGGCGGCGGCACCATGTCTGCGGTTGGTTGGTTAACTCGCCAAATCCATACCAGCACTACCCCGGTTGTTTTACTGGGTAGTTCCCCTCCGGTATTCGCGGCAGCGACGGCAAGCAGTACCAACGCGACAACAAACTTCAAGCGGATTTCGACGGCAGATACCAACGCGGCGGTTATTAAAGCGTCGGCGGGGCGCATCTACAGTATTTTTGCCTCTAACACTTCTTTGTCATGGCGCTACCTCAAAATCTACTCCAAAGCATCGGCTCCAACGGTTGGCACGGATGTCCCTGTGGCGGTTTATGGGATTCCTCCGGGGTCATTAATTGCGCCAAACTACGCCGACATTGGACTATACATTGCAACAGGCATGGCAATGTCAATCACGGCAGGTATCGCGGATTCAGACGCTACGGCAATTGCCGCAAATGAAGTGGCAGTAACCATCACTTACGCATAATAAGGAGAAATCATGGCGACAACGACAATACTGCAAACGTGGACACAATCAAACGAGCCTGGTCGAACCTATGCGGAAGTGCAGATTGAATTTGACGAAAATGGGGTAGCAGGTGATGTGGTGACGCAGGTCATCATTGTGCCTACTCCTGTCATCAATTCAGCGCCTAAAATCTACGCAGAGAAGTACGAAGACGACCTCGTAGCGCAGGAGGCGACAGGCAATGGCTAACGAGATTATCATCACCGTACCCGTCACATCATGGACAATCTCTGCCGTACTGGTGCGCCGAACGGACGGCGCGACTTGGAATGTGAATACCTCATCGTGGGACGCTACGCAAACTGCGGCACGGGCAAATTATCGAATCCTTCTCGCACAATCAGGCTCGTACAATATGTTCACGGCGTCCATGCCAGTGGTGGCGGCGGGGCTGTACCGGGTGGCGTATTACAGAGAGGTGGGATCAAACTACCTGCCTGTTGCAGAGGATATTTTACAGTGGGATGAGACTACTGTCGTCAATCTTGACCTGACGCAAACATTGACGCTGACCACCGGGGCAACCGTTGGCGGCGCTCTTTCCAGCGCCTTAACACGTTTTTTGAAACAGGAAGTTGTTGGCGTTCCGGGGCAGTCAGGGTCGTCGCTTAAAATTTATAAAAGCGATGGTACAACGCTTCTGGCAACGATTGACCTTTCAACCGTAAATCAGGCAATACCCTAATGAGTACCGCAGACGCTCTATTAACAGGCGGGTTGTATCAACTCGTGACAATCGCCTCCGATTTCAGCGAAGCGTCACGGGCGGCGGGTCAAGTGGTGGAATTTGTCGCCAAGTATGGCAACGCCGTCACGGTAAACGCGACCGTCTCCTGTAACGCGATTGTAGACACCAATTCCAATGCGTTCAAACGGGCGCTGGAAGCCCTGCCGCTGGACACCGCGCCGCAGGGGCAACCTGTATTGTTTTTCTTTGATGCAATCACGCCCGCTTCCAGCGTTGACATCCGCACAATCACGTGGGATGGCAACGACTACAACGCGGCGGCGGCAAGCAATCTGGAATCAACGGATTCCCGCGTGATGCGCTCCGTGTTGGCGTTCCGGCAATCCACCCGGTAGGGGAGGCGAATTATGCTCGACATCACCATTGACGCCTCCGAGGTCGAACGCGCCTTGCAGAAGGCGATAGCCTCTCTGGGAGAAGGTTTTCCCCGCGCCATGAACCAGATACGGCAGGAGATGGAACGCAGTATTGAGTTGAACTTCCGGGGGCAGGGACGCCCTGCCGCATGGAAGCCGCTCTCGCCCGTCACCATTGCCCGGCGCAGGATGCAGAAGCGTCCTCCGGTCGCGGGACTGACCACCATCCTGCGAAACACCGATGCGCTTCGCCGCTCCGTCACAGACGCCAACGCGCCCCACTCCGTCAATCGTAGCAACGGGTTTGAGGCGGTGGTCGGGACTGATCTGGACTACGCGGCAAAGCAACAGCTCGGCGAAGACAATATCCCTGCCCGCCCCTTCCTGCTGTTTCAGGACGGCGACGAGGAACGCTTCGCCGCCATTCTTCAACGCGATATCAACCAGCGTTTGATGGGGAGGTAGAGTATGCCCCTGAGTGACCCTTCCAGCGGAACGACGCTGGATATCATTGACCGATTGGCGGCGTACATCGCCGCCGATAGCACGGTCAACGCCCTGTTCACGACGCCGGTCAAGACGTACCCGATGAACGGCATCAACCCGGCGGACGGCGTCACCGTGTCCCTGCACTGCCCCGATGAGGACTACAACGTGCAGACCATCGGCATCAGCGGCAAGATGCGCGTCTCTCCCCGCCTGATCCTGACCGTCTGCGTCTACGAGGCGGAAAACAATGCGGACGTGCAGGCGAACTACCGCAAACTGGTGTCCCTGACGACGGCATTGCGCGATTCTATCTACCGAAAGAACCGCGACCCGAACGCCACGCCGTATTGGTATCGCATCGACTTTCCTCGCGCCGGGGGGAACGCGCCGACCAGCGTCTACAAGCACGAGCCAAACCGGCACCATATTTCGTTCACGCAGTTCACCGTGGTAACACAGAAAGCGAAACCGACATGAGCTTAGACTATTGCCTGTTTTTGCGCGGCGGGTATGGAAGCGTGTACGAAAAGCGCGGTAAAGACCAGGCGGATATCATCCTGCTTCGCGGCGTTCCCGAACCGCTGGACAACTTCGATGAGCAGGCGTTCGTGGACACGCTGGAACAGGAAAGCGTCATCGTCCGGTGCGATAAAGACGGCAGGCTTGCGGACGGTACCATCCATCCTTCGGTGACGGAGGACTGAGGAGGGCTGATATAGATGGCCCTGACAATAGAAATCTGGCGTTCGACTTCGGGCGTCAGTGACGGTTCATTTTCTCTCCTGACCACCCTCTCCGATACCGGAGCAGGGTTCTCTTATGACGACGCTCCCGTAACTTATGGGAGCCTGTACATCTACCGGGCGCGTCGGCGAGACGACACCAAAACCGGGACGGCTTGCGAGTATTCCGCATGGTCTAATCTCGTTTTCGTGCGCGGCCCACAACCTGAAAGGAATAATCCTATGGCTGTCAATGATATCCTGTCCGGTACGGACACGGAATTGTGGGTCGGCGTCGAAGGCGCAGAGGGCATCCCCACAAAAGCGGCATGGAAAGCCGAGTACACGCAGGGCGGCATACAATCCGACCTGATGCGCGTCTATGGGCGCACCCTGCGAAACACGCCCACGATGCGACGAAAAGTTGTCTATGGTCGCGCCACATTTCAAGGCGACATCGAACTGGAAGTCACGCCGGAAGGGGCGTTCCCCCGACTGATGGCGGCGACGTTCCCGTTCGTGACCACTCCGCTAATCTCGCCTACCCGGTATCGCCACCGCTTCCGCAACCTGTTCGGAGCGCGGACGGTCACCCTGATTCAGCGCAAAGGCAGGGATTTCTACGTCTACCCCGGCGCGAAGGTCAACGCTCTTGAAATCTCCTGTTCGGTGGAGCAGGATTCCGTCCTGATGGCGCGATTCTCCGTGACCGCATTGGACGAACACGTTTACAATATCGACCAGTTCAACCTGCTGGCGGCAGGACTGTTGACGTATCTGGGAACCGCAACGGCATCGGAGGATCCGCTGTCGCCCTACTCCCCCGTGGATGGCGTTTCCACGATTGGCGGCGTCACTGCCGGTATCCGCTCCATCACGTACTCGGTCAACAAGGGGTTGCTCAAAGAGAACGTCATGGACGGCAAAAGGGGCGTCCGTCAGAATGCGGAGGTCAAGAACGAGACTTCGGGTTCGGCATCGCTCTTTTTCGAGTCGCGCAACAACCTTTTGCGCGATATGACGGGTTCCACCACCCTACCAGCAACAGGCATCTTCACGGCGGGAAGCACCATCGCCCTCGCCCCGGTGCAGACGGTGTTCTCCCCGGCAAACAACGCTTCCGGGTTCAGCAACGTTCTGGGGCTGTACATCCCCAACTGCGATATCAAGACCGACCAGCCGGTACAGGGCGACGGAGAGATTCCTGAAAACCTGACCTTCTTCCCGGTTGACGCAGTAGGGGACGCCTCCGGTACGGACTTCTACATCGAAATCACCAACTCGGAAACGTATACGTCCCTGTGGACGCCCAACACGCCGATTACGCAGGCGCCGACTTCCAGCGTCTACACTTACGAATACTGTCAGGCGGCGGCGGGTTCGACAACCAGTAGCATTATCGCCGGAGCGGTTTCTGCGGTCGGGCAGTGGCACCTTGCCAACCAGAACGCAACCAACTACTACACCGGGCGATCCCTTGTAGCTTTGAACGGATCCAACGCCGGGACGCCGCGCACTATCTCCGCGTATGTCGGCACTCCGACGCCTACGTTTACTCTGACCTCTGCGTTCCCGAATGCGGTATCCACCGGGGATATTTTCGATATTCTGTAACTTTTACACCGCCTGTGTGTAACAATATGCCTGCCTGATACGTCTGCATGGTACAGGAGTATCATTGTATGAAAAAACCTTCGCGCCGTTTGCCCATAGGCGTCTTCGTCGTGGGCATTCTGCTTCTTGTGATTGCGCTTTCCGCCGCCTTTGTAGCGACAAAACCCGCCCCCTCTGCACCGCCGATTATCCGCACCAATGCGGATTTGCACCTTCCGTCAGGGATTACCTCGGAGATGATGCCCCATGCCAACGCAGTACTACCGGGACGGCAACGTGGGGTCGTTCACGGCGCCGGACGCAACAACCTTACTGACGGACAACTCGGTAAACGACGTAACAACGTGGAAAAGCACCCTTAACAACGGGTCAACGGGAACCTCGTCCTTTTCCGATGCGAACGGAACGGGGTTTTACGATATCGGTTCCCTGTCATCCGTGACGGAGGTTCGGTTCACGCAAAAACGTGAGGTTTCGTATACCGGATCGATCACGATTACGCTCAATAGCTCCTCGTACAGTCTCTATACCGGGGTAGATGATGGCGGCGGCGGCATCACCTGGACTTTAGCGCAATCCTCCACCCTCAGCAACGGGGCGTTCGCCACCATCGTCTACACCACCCCTGTCACCTGTCGTTATCTCAGAGTGTCCATGCGCTCTCAGTACGGCGGGTTCGGCGGCGGTGGCAGTGACTTCGCTTCCAGTACCGTTTATCTCTCGGACTTTCGGGTGACAACTTCCACTGCCGCCTGTACGCCACCGGACGCGCCCACGCTTGCCGGGGTCGCCCTCAACACGATTGTCAATAACATCTCAACGCCAACCATCAGATTAACGGGGAATTAATATGCCATTGGTGAACGAAGTATCGGCGGAAGTCGCCGCAAAACTCGCAGAAGAAGCGAAAGCCAAACAGGAAAAGCGGTTGGAGCGGGAAGCCAAAGTCAAACCGGACACCGCGCCAAAGATCGCGCCCGTCACGCAGGGAAAGATGCTGAACCTGCCTCTGCGGGTGAATGTACACGGTTTGAAACTGACGCTTTCTTGCCCGAAATTCGGTAAAGCAATCCAGATTCAGGAAGATATCTTCGTCAAGTGGCCCAATCTGTGCCTGTTTTCGGCGGTTGGATCTCCGAAGGGCAAGGGGCTGGAACCGAACGCCATCTTGAGCGCATGGAACGCCAACAACATGGCGACGTGGCGCATGGAGCAGGAATCCGCGCCGGATGTCACCGTGCCGGAACCGACGCCCGCTACCGCCGACGATTTGCGTGACGCCCTCACCGCTATTGTGCGTTCACTGGATGCGTTCCTCCCCGCTGTCTGCGATTCCGTATGGGCGCTGGGCAGTGAGTCTCCCGGTTTGCTGTGGCCCCGCATAGAAGGCAAGGACGCGCCGGAGGGCGTGACCTACTTGGATGATGTCATCCGTAATCAGTACCATGTCGCGGAACTGTGCGATCTGCTCAGAGTGTTGCTTGATGTCATGGGAGGGTTTCCGGGCGATGTCTCGGAGCGGTTTCTTGTCGGCGCTGACGAAGCGCAGTAGCAAGTCCGAACCGGTAGACGCTTCGCTATATTACGCCGTCCTCTGCCACGAGTATCCGGGGTTGACCCTGAAGGCGATTCTTGAGGACATGACGGAGGCGCAGGTCTACGGGCTGTTCCAATCGCTCCCGGAAATCCGCAAGGCGAACGCCCGTCGCGCCGCCGTTTCGATTGCCGATGAGATGCTGGAGCGCATCGGTCCGGCGCTTGCCACACGACTCGGCTTAGAGTACAAATCCGCCCGCAGGAGGTAACAGAGATGGCAGTCAGTAGCGCAAACGGGGCGACCCTGTGGATCAAGGTGAAGGCGGATGCGTCTGACGCCCAGAAGTCCATGCAGGGTTTGTTTGCGGCGATGAAAATCACGTCGCAGACCACCTCGCGGGATCAGGTCAACAACCTCAAGCTGACGCTCAAAGCGCAGGAAGAGACGGACAAAAGCCGTGTCCGTTCCCTGCACTTCGTGGCGCAGGAAGATTTGAAGCTCACGCGCCTCAAGATCAAAAACCTGACGGACTACGAGAAAACCCTGACCGAGCAGACGCGCCGCGAAATCCTGTTACGACGGGAAGCGACCCGCGAAGCCGAAAAGGAAGCGCGGAAACAATCCGGGTTTATGAATGCGGTGATGTCGTCGCGTTTCGCCCTTCCCGGCACGAACGGAAACGTCATGCCGCTGATCGGGCAGACGCTTCGCGGCGGGGCTGGTGCGGTGGCGGGAATGGCGGCAATCGGGGCGGCGGGGTTCGCGTCCGAGGAGATCGTTAAATCCACCAAAGCGGCGTCCGACCTAAATGAGACAATCAGCAAGTCCTCCGTTATCTTCAAGCAGAATCAATCAGCGATGGAGGCATGGGCAAACAACGCCGCTACCTCGATGGCGATGACAAAGCGGGACGCTCTGGAAGCCGCCTCCACGTTCGCCGTGTTGTTACAGAACATGGGCAAAGTGTCGGGCAAGGACGGCGCAGAATACTCCAAGCGATTGGTGCAAATGGCGACGGACTTATCGTCCCTGCACAACGTCCCTGTCGCTCAGGCATTGGAGGATATCCGCTCCGCTCTCACGGGGCAGATCGAGCCGATGCGGAAGTACGGCGTTACGATTGACGAGGTAACGCTCAAGCACAAAGCGATGGAGATGGGCGTCCGTGTGACTGCCGGCGCGTTAGACCCTGCCACCAAAACCCTCGCCATCTACAAGACACTCCTTGACCAGACCAAATACGCGGCGGGCGACTTTGCGCGGACATCCGATCAGGTAGCGAATCAGGAACGAATCCTTCAGGCACAGATAGAAAACTTGAGGGGGGAACTCGGCAAGAACTTTCTGCCGCTGTACAAAAACCTCCTGAGCCTCACCAACGATATCGCCAAAAGCGCGAACACGGCGGCGTTGGGTTTTGGGGCGCTCTTTGGCAAAATGAGCGAACTGAACAACGGCAAGGTCAAGTCGGGTGGGTTTCTGGAGTTTCTGGCAACCACGCTTCGCGGCGCCGGACAGGTGACAGGATTTACCGCTGTCATGGGCGCCGCACAACGGGCAGGAAACGGCAAAAGCGCAGAAGGGCGCCTGAACCAGAGCAACCGGGACAGCGTGACGTTGACCCGCGCCTACAACACCATTATCGGCGGCGGCATTCCGCAAGATATGGCGGAAGTACAGTCGGCGATTGAGGCGCAGGGTTTTAAAATGCCGCAGGGCATGACGGATGTACGGAGCGACTTACTGCCGGTTATCGTACAGGCGCGTGGGGTCGCTCTCAAGTCGATGAAGGCGCGTTCCCTGCCGATTCAGGGGCCAGAAAGCCTGCCCGTGACCGGAGGGGTAAAACCGTCCACCGGCGCCTCTGCGAAGAATCTGGAAGCCAAACTCATTCCGCTACAGCGGCAGTACGCCGAAGCCATGGAGACGTACCAGAAGACGGGCAGTACAAAAGCCCGTGCGCGGCTGGAATCCCTGTCTCAGCAGATATACCGCACGGAGATGGATGTCGCCGCCGCACAGAAAACCGCAAACCCGCTTTCTGACCCGGAAGCGGCGACGGTGGCGAATGCGAGGGCGTTGGACGGACTCAAACAACGGCAGGACGCCCTCAAGAAGGTGGATGAAGCGGCAGGGCGATTGTCTGCGGAGGACAAAGCCAACGCACAGCGGGTGCTGTCGTCCAAGACGCTGGAGAGTAACAAACGGGCGTTCCAGACGCTTCTGGGCAATCTAAGCGAAGCCTCCACCCCGGAAGAAATCAGCAACATATCGTCGGCATTGGGTGGCTTGCAACGCACCATCCGAGCCGGGGAAGCGGGCGCGATCCAGTCCGAGTATCAGGCGCAAGTGACGGCGAATCCTCGGTACACGCAGACGGCGAAGGCGCAACGCATCGGGGCGAAGTCCGTTGCGGCGGCGGAGGACGCTTCGCGTTCCGAGCAGATCCAAAAAGCCATTGATACAGCGAACGAGCGTATCAAAAACGCCAAAGTTAAAGAAGCCGACCAGACCGAAAAACGCGCTGTCGAAACGCAAAAAGCGTATGTGGATATGCTCAACGCGGAACGGGAGGAACTGCAAGCGCAGGAATCTATTGCCCACAGCGAATCGGAACGGTTAGCGATCCTCCTGAAGCGGTTGGACAATGAGGCGCGGCAATCAGAGGCGCAATACTCGCTGGATATGCTGAAAGCTGGCACTAACCCCATTGAAGCAAAAGCGGCGACCTCCGCTTTCAACGCCCGCAAGACAGGAATCTTTGCACAGCGCGTGAACGGCATCAACGGTATCAACAGCGCAATGATTGATGATGCTATCCAGAGCGGCATCATCGACCTGAACCCGTTCCGCAACGGCGAACGGGGCGAATACCGTAATGCGCCGTCCGGGTACGCGAATCAGCCGGGAGGGTTCAGTCGGTCGGCATACCAGAGCGGCGTCCTCCAGAATGCCGGGGAAAGCGCGTCACAGGCGTTTTCGACGGCGGGAGATCGGGCGGTTGTCGGGCTAACGATGCCGGGGCAACGTCCCGGTAACGTGGCGAAACAGTTCGTTCAGGAGATGCTTGGTTCCGCACGGGGTATCGGCGCGAAACTGGTAACGGACTCTCTCAAAC
>Ga0114962_10002559_pt1 | contig 15082 bp, 8 predicted proteins | sample C_130820_MF_Meta_FD_87017 | JGI IMG/M metagenome (GOLD analysis project Ga0114962, IMG submission 87017) | Freshwater microbial communities from Lake Croche, Canada to study carbon cycling - C_130820_MF_MetaG | ecosystem: Environmental > Aquatic > Freshwater > Lake | place: Lake Croche, Canada...
GGTGGAAAACATTTTTCCATGTAGACTTCACATTCCCGGATGAATTCTTCGTCCGATTTTACGACTTCTTCGTAGTATTTCCCCTTTAAGAGGGCAATCATAACAGTGTGCAACTCATCCATGGTGGCATCAAGCCGCAATATTTCCCCGGTTTTTATGTTGAATATCTTGAACGTTTTTTTCCCGGAGTGAACCACATCTACACCGCTTCTCATGTGCCACAACCACGCATATATGACTACCTGCAACAGATGTTCAATCGATATCTTGCTCGTACATTTCAGTTCCCACACTATATTCCGGGTTATCAAATCGACCCGGCCGTAAAATCGAAACTGTTTTGACGCTCCGAAAATGGGAAGCAGGAATTCGTCGATTTTACTGTGAATTTCTTCGTCGTGATAATCGATAATGATCTCTTCAATGCTGGGTATTTCACTGTAACAGTCGGCACCAATTACCTCTTCCAATCTGTTGCGACAACCCTTTATTTGTTCCTCGTTCAACCAGTTGTATTCGTCGCGGTTTATCTGTTTCAGTTTGAAATACAGTCGCTCTTGTATGGCGGAATGTATGTTGGCCAAATACAGGTAATCTTCCACGTTCTCGATGACTTCCGGGATCGTTTCCACGATTTTTTTCAAGTATATATGTTCATTCGCCTTCATATTGCTGATGTTCATTTTGATCAACTCCAACAGAATATTTCCTCGTTTGGCACTATCCGTCGCCTCGCTGTTGAATAAATCGTCGTAATACATGGAAGGTATGGCGATACCGTTGAGATCACTGACTTCTTCGAAAAAACCCATCTTGGTTTCAATAACACTGGGTATTTCAATCACGTCGTGTTCGGCCATCTCTGTAACGAAAATCTTGTCTAGAATAGGAGATATTTCTTCAATCACGCTTTCGGGAATGAACTTGATCAGATCTGTGGGGGAAGTGCGTATCTGGCTTTTCGGTCTGTCTCCGTCGGCGCCGCCGGCGCGACTGTTGACGGGTTCTTGGAAATTCGTCTGGTGCATTCCCCGGAAATCGATGTAGTCGCATTTTTTCATTTCCACGTGGTTTTTCTTCAAGAACTGAAACGGACGATCTTCCGGTTTCTGATTGCTTTCCAATACATAAAGACCTTTCATTGCCCTTGTACTAGCAACGTAGATGGTGTTGGGACATTCGTCAATCGGTTTGTTTCGTGCGTAAAACCGATGATACGAATGATCAAAACCCACTACAAAAACGTATTTGCGCTGTCGACCCTTGACACAATGAAATGTAGAAAACACCACTTTCCCGCCGATAACGCGATCGTCGATCTTGTCGCTTTCCATCATCGGTACGTGACACGGTATGTCTCTTTCCACCAATTTGTTCTCTATTCTGCGAATATTGCTGTCGGTACCTTTCACCGACGGACCCAACACGAAAATATCGCAGGGTTTCGCTCCCTGTTCGAACAATTTATTGATTTCCGCACAAACTATGTTGAGCAAATTGTTCCTCGTTTGCCGTATGTAGACCACGCGTTGGTCATCTCTACAGGCTTTCATACGAGGTTCGCCCAATAAAACGTCGTTGACGAAGGAGCACATTTGGTTCGTGATGCGAAACGACATTTGCATGGTGCATTTATGAAACTCGCGCGTCTTCAACATCGGAAAATGTGCGTATTGCCATATCCGATCCGCCATCGTTAAAAAACGCACGTCCGCCCCTTTGAAGTCGTACAGCCCTTGCATATAATCGCCCAAAATCAACAGTTGTATTGGATGACCCATATCTTTGACGAACTTCACCATGAATTGGAAATACAGGAAGGTCAAATCTTGGCATTCGTCGAGAACCAACACGTCGATGTGGGGGATTTCGACACGCGGCGGCGTGTTTTTCAGAAGTATACATCGCAATTCCGTGTCCGTAAACGCGTTCGGTTTGTAATATCTAACAGCTAAACTATGAAAGGTGTGGACCCGGATGTTCTCCAATTTCAATTCGGACACCTTGGATTTCACGTCCAGGCGGAGAGAGGAGTTATAAGTCATCTGTAGAATACTTGCTGTAGAAAGTTCTTTGGCGATGCTCAATATGAGCGTGGTTTTCCCGGTTCCCGCTACCGCATCCACCATTACATTCGATCCGGTTTTTACTATATCCAATATATGCTGTTGTTCTTCGCTTAATGTGTTCATTGTATACTAATATATATAACGTGCATATTTTCTATATTTATTTTATTTAGTAATTACAAACTTTACTCGTATTTATCCGGCTAAAAATTATAGAATGAAATAGTATATGAAAAAGATAGTATTTTTAGTATCTGGACAATCCAGAAATTCTCCATTTGGTCATAGCCCAGACATTAGCCACCTTGACATTTTAAATAGTTATAACAGTCTTGTATTTACTGACGATTTTAAAAGTAAATATAAGTACAAGATGTTTTTTTCGACAGACGATATCAATTTAGAAAAGACTGTTTCTTACTTCTCGATGGAAAACATCGGTAATATACATTTATTAGAACCAACGAATTTGGGAAATTTCTGTGGAAAAATAAATTTACCGGGAACTCCGGATAAAACCGAATTTTATTTAAAAGACACAATGTACAAAACTAAAGACGTTAAAGATTATTTTGAAGAATATGAGAAAATCGATTTTAGAGGCTTTATGAAATACCCGAACACTGTTTACCAACAGCATAAAATATTGGACTGCTATAATTTGTTTAAAAGTAGTGCGGACTTTGACGATTGTGATTATATAGTACGCATGAGATTTGACTGTAAATTTACAGCCAATATTATTGACATGATTGAATTATTTACAGAAAACCCAGAACTGGATTTATTAATAGATTGGGACTGGTTTGCAATAGGTAAACCCAATATTATGAAATGTTATTGTAACGGATTAGACAATAATTTGTTCAGTTATAATTATAAAACCCCGGTTCCTGCAGTTCTCCCAGTTATGGGTTACGGTGATGTTTATTATTTTAATCTCAATCCTTACATATGGACATATGCTCCCGAAAGAGTAGTGTTTGAAATGCTTTTTGATTATTGTAATAAAAATAATCTAGATATGAATAAGACGATTAGACGAGAACATGTGTGTAGTATACTAAGAAACCATTCACCATAAATACACACATGTGATATTATCCGGTCTTTAGTCTTCTTCGTTTGCGTGTCGAATTTCTCCTAGGCACGAATTTCTTGTTGTTTTGAAGAGCGCGTAAAAGTCGCAATTGACTTTCCGCGTTTTTCTTCGTCGTGCATTTGGAAAACACTTTTTTATTCACCTTGTTGAAAACCTTGTAACAGTCTTTTCCACGAACTTTTCTAGTTGCGTACGGCATACCTATACATTATCTAAATACTTTTCTATCGGTGTTTTACAACAGATTAGAAATGTAAATAGCACCTCCGTCTTCTACCACCGTCTGATATTGTCCATTCGCGGAAACGGAAACCGCCTCCAAATTCTTATTTTGTATCACGGTTGAATCCGACTGGTACCACGTTTTTCCGTAATCAATCGACATATGCACCGTTCCGTACTCACCATTAATTACGGTCTGAAACCTCCCATTCGCCGAAATCGACACTCCCGTCCAATTGCTACTCATCAAATTATCGGATATAACAGTATCCCATTGGGTTCCGTAACTACTCGACGTATATATGTTTCCTCCGTAATCGACGGCGGTCTGATATTGACCGGTCGAAGAGATCGAAACGCCTCTCCAATTTTTATCTCCGAAACCGTCATCCGGATCAGGTATAATACCCTCGCTCCATGTAACACCGTAATCGTTGGAAATATAGATGTGTTCACACGCAATTGTTTGAAACTGACCACTGTAAGACATGGAAACACCCGCATACTGAAACCCCCATATTGAATTATACAAATTACCATTTTCTTCTTGGATTGGGTTCCAGGTTTCTCCGTAGTCGCTCGATGAATATACGTTGTCTCCACAGGATAATACTGTTTGGTATTCTCCGTTCAAAGAAATGCATACAAAAACGTTGTTTACAGAAATGTTATATTTAATATTCCACGTACTGCCGTAATCATAAGACACGAATATCTGTTTTCCATTACACGCCGTTTGTATGGATCCGTCTATAGACACCGCAATACAATTACTCAAACTTTCGTTCAATTGTTCTCCGTCGAGAGTGGACCCAATATTGAAAGGCGTTTCCCACGTTTGACCGTAATCGTTGGAAATATAAACGTCTCCGTCGGAATTGACCGCCGACTGAAACTGGCCATTCGCCGACAAGGAAATGGCGAGCCATTTTTTGGGACCCAGCGTCGCGGTAGTTACATCTGTCCAGTTGTATCCGTATTGGGAAATGTTGAAAGTATCCACGTTTGTCAAAACCAGTAAAATCGGAACCGAAAACGTTTGAGTTATGTTCGTTTTCGAATACGTAGTTACCTTGTAGACGTTTGTACTCGGATCACTATACTGGAGTTCACTGTTTATTTTCGATAAATTAACAGGTCCGATATTCCTGACGTGTCGGTAAGGCTCCGCCTCGATATTGAGTGTCAAGGTTACACTTATTCCTTTCGGAATAAACACTAGATCTCCCTGCATAAAACCGTCTTCTATTCCGTATTTGTCCGCCATCGGTCGGTTCTCGAACAGGTCATATTGACATGCGTACTTCAAATTGTTATTTATGCCGTGTACCGTAAAACTACCCGATAAGTCGGTAATATACGTTCCTTCCATATTAAATGTGATACCATTAATCAAGTTAATATATGCACTGGCATCAAAAACGCCACTATTGACACTGAAATTGTTGTAAGTGAATAAACTAGCCCATCCTAAAGGGTCTCCGAAATAATTCATGATTGTAAAATTGAAATCACTGTATAAACTCGATATGCTTCCCATGGAAATTATGCTGCTCGTATTGATGGTGTTTAGGAATTCTTCCGCTGTAAAAGTGATATCATCTGTGGTCAGAATGCGATTTGAAGGATCCCACGCCAACAGGTCGAATATCTGATTGTTGCACTCGTCTTTTATAATACCGATTTTATCGTTGAACCTGCGTACACTGTAAGCTATTTGTATTGCATCGGTAACATCGTATTTCTGTAAAGGCAATGATCTCATTGTTATGGGAAACCCTTCTTCTATCGTGAAACCACCCGACGTTTCAAACACGAAAAAATCACCATAATACATATTTTGAGAAATATCTGGATTTATCAGAAATGATGTCATTCTACGTATATTATGATGCGTTGAAAAAAAAATGTATCAAACGTATTCTTTTTGAGAAGTTTGGATACATTTTTTCAACGATCTATATTTAGTAGGTAGTATGGTATTTAGATAAAAGTTCCATGGATCAATGTAAACATTAAAAAAATATTTATTATCGTCAATAGTACAGACCTAATATTATTATTTTTTTAGAATAATAAAATAATACCATAGATTATATATACAACAATGAGTCAGTGGCTTGACCAATCAAATAATGCAAACAGACAGAGACAGACCTATTTGAAAGGTTTCCTCGACATTAGTGGCGGAGATGTCTTAGTTCGTAGTGACAATCGCGTAAAATTCTACACCACGGCTGATGGGGTTGTTCCGAAATTGACGTTCAGTGCTACAAAAATGAACGTGTATGACGGAGTTAGTCAGTACTACGACATCAGCAATTCGCAGCTCATTTACATCAGAGATTTATCCGCCAGTGCACAGCAACAGTTGGATACGTTATTTAACAAGACGCAATACATTACAAGTGACAATTTTAGAAATACCTTTGTTAGTCAGAAACTGAACGTCAGTTCAGATACATCGTTGAACGCTAATCTATACGTCGGTGGATGGTCTAAATTCGTTGGTGATGTGAGCATGAATTCCCGTCTCTTGGTCGCTCAGGACACTTCCCTCAATGCCAACTTGTTCGTTGCTAGAGATACTTCTCTCAACCAGCGTCTCTTCGTTGGACAAGATACGTCGTTGAATGCCAACTTGTACGTTGGTGGTTATACTACACTTAACAAGGATGTCAGCTTGAACAATTCACTTTTTGTCGCCGGTAATGCGACCATCATGCAAAACGTTGGGATTGGTGCCCCGGCTAGTCCTCTATACGCCTTAACAGTCAGTGGTATTATCAACTGTACCAACATCACCTTCGGTACGGGTAGCGGAGCGGGTCTAGTTATTCCTTCTCAGATTACCGGTCAACAGGGTTTAACCATTTACATGGATACGTCTTTGAATTCCCGTCTTTTTGTCGGTAAAGACGCTTCGTTGAACGCTAATCTATACGTCGGCGGTGCTACCAACATGGTCGGTGATCTCAGTTTGAACGCTCGTCTTTTTGTTGCTCAGGACACTTCCCTCAATGCGAATTTGTTTGTCTCCAATGACGCTAAATTGGCATCTCGTCTTTACGTCACCGGGGACGCCTCGTTGAGTTCTGCATTGTTTGTCGCCGGTAAATCGGTGCTGGTCGGTGATGTGAGTTTGAACTCTCGTCTCTATGTTGCTCAAGACACCTCACTCAATGCCAACTTGTTCGTCGCCAATGATACTCAAATGAACGGTAATCTTACTGTCAGCAATATTGTTAGTTTGCAGTCTAGATTGTTTGTTTCCGGCTCCGCCAGCGTTAACGGCGATATGACCGCAGGGGCGAAATTACAGGTTATTGACAAGACATCTCTTCTTGGTGATTTGCTTGTCGCTAAGGACGCTTCTCTCAACTCTCGTCTTTTTGTTGCTCAGGACGTGTCTTTGAATAGCAAACTTTATGTTGCTGGTACCACAACACAAGTTGGTGATGTTAGTATGAATTCCCGTCTTTTCGTTGCTCAGGATACTTCCCTCAATGCCAACTTGTTTGTCGCCAAGGACGCTAAATTGGCGTCTCGTCTATTTGTCACTCAGGACGCCTCATTGAGTGCCGCTTTGTACGTCGCTGGCGCCACCACACACGTCGGTGACGTTACCGCCCAGTCTCGTCTCCTGGTTATCGGTGACACATCCCTCAATGCCAACTTGTTTGTTGCCAAGGACGCATCCCTCAATGCTCGTCTCTTTGTCGCCAAGGACGCCTCTTTGAATGCCAATTTGTTCGTCGGTGGATTTACCAACATCATCGGTGACGTGAGTTTGAACTCCCGTTTGTTCGTTGCACAGGACGCGTCTTTCGGTGGTAGTATCGGGGTCAACAGCATTAATTTGAACAACTCGGCCGCTGGTACTGGTATTACCATCACCCCCATCTTAAATGTCAATGGTCAATTAATCTCGACCGGCGACGTTTCCTTCAACAGTCGTCTATACGTTGCCCAGGACGTTTCTCTCAGTTCCGCTTTGTACGTTGCCGGTGCCACTACTCACGTCGGCGATGTTATTGCCAAATCCCGTCTTTATGTTACTCAGGATACTTCCCTCAATGCGAACTTGTTCGTCGCCAATGATACCAAGCTAGCGTCTCGCCTTTTTGTCACTCAGGACGCCTCATTGAGTGCCGCTCTCTACGTCGCTGGTGCCACTACACACGTTGGTGATGTTACTGCCCAGTCTCGTCTCTTTGTTACTCAGGACACATCCCTCAATGCCAACTTGTTCGTTGCCAAGGACGCTTCTCTCAACGCTCGTCTCTTCGTCGGAAAAGACGCCTCTTTTGCCGCCGCCGTCTACGTCGCCGGTACCACAACTCAAGTTGGTGATGTCAGTATGAATTCCCGTCTTTTCGTTGCTCAGGATACTTCCCTCAATGCCAACTTGTTTGTCGCCAAGGATGCCAAGATAGCGTCTCGTCTTCTTGTCACTGGTGATACCTCGCTGAATGCCGCTCTATACGTCGCTGGTGTCACCACACACGTTGGTGATGTCACTGCCCAGTCTCGTCTTTTTGTTACTGGTGACGCTTCCCTCAATGCCAATTTGTTCGTCAACAAGGATGCCAAGATAGCGTCTCGCCTATTTGTCACTCAGGACGCCTCATTGAGTGCCGCCCTCTACGTTGCCGGTGCCACCGTACACGTCGGTGATGTTACTGCCCAGTCTCGCCTCTTTGTTACTCAGGACACTTCACTCAATGCCAATTTGTTCGTTGCCAAGGACGCTTCCCTCAATTCGCGTCTCTTCGTCGGAAAAGACGCCTCGTTGAACGCCAACTTGTACGTCGGTGGATCTACTAACATCATCGGTGATGTGAGTATGAACTCCAGATTATTCCTCGCCGGAGACGCCTCTTTCGGAGGTAACCTCACAGTCAATGCCATTAATTTCGGTGCGAATGCGGGTTCCAGTTCCGGTATTAATATTAGCCCGGTTTTAACAGTTACCGGTACCATCAGTGCCACCTCCGACGTCTCTTTCAGTTCTCGCATTTTTGTCGGTCAGGATGCCTCGTTGAATGCCAACTTGTTCGTTGCCGGTAAATCGGTGCTGGTAGGTGATGCCAGTTTGAACTCCCGCTTATCTGTCGCCCAGGATACATCTCTTTACAGCAGACTTTTCGTTACATCCGATACTTCTTTGAACGCCAACTTGTACGTCGCAGGTGCCACCACTCAAGTCGGTGATCTCGCTGCCAAGTCCCGTCTATTGGTTACTGGCGACACATCCCTCAATTCCAACTTGTTCGTTGCCAAGGATACCACCCTCCAGTCTCGTCTCTACGTCACACAAGATACATCCCTCAATGCCGCTCTATACGTCGGCGGAAAATCAACACAAGTTGGTGATGTCACTATGAATTCTCGCCTCTTCGTCGCCCAGGACGCATCTCTCAACGCCAACTTGTTCGTCGCCAAGGATCTTTCCCTCAATGGTCGCTTCTTTGTTGGACAAGACGCCAGTTTCAATAAAAACGCTTACTTCGGGTCTAATGTGGGTATCGGAAAAGCCCCCAGCAGCACTTATGCATTGGATGTTAGTGGTACCATCAACTGTACTGGTATAATCATTGGATCTGCCGGAGAAACCGATAACTCCGGACTGGTGGTTGCCTCCGTTTTAAAAGCCACCGGTGGATTTTACGTTCCGACTGGATCCTACGTGGATGTACAGAGTGACGCCAGTTTCGCCGGTAGAACTTACGTCGGTGGTGCTTTAACCATTGCTTCTGGCATGAAGGCTACCGGTGATGTTTCTCTCAACAGTCGTCTATTCGTCGCTCAGGACGTGTCTTTGAATAGCAATCTTTATGTTGCTGGTGCGCTTAACTTGGGTCCCAGTTCTACAGTTACATTCCAGGCCAGCTCTTTGGCTTCCAACAGTATCAATAACTTCGACTTGGCTAGCAATGGTCGGTTCGTCGAGACATCTTCGACAACTCAATCCATCGGAGGTCCCAAGACATTCAACGGTAGACTGTACTACCCCGGTGGTCTTGATATTTCTTACGGATCATTTAATGCTGCTTCACCCACTACATTCTTGGGAACATCTGAGGTTGCCACCACGAAGTACGTCGCCAGTGCGCTCGAATACTTAGTGGGAATGGCCCCCGCAACATTAGATACTATTTACGAAATTGCGCAGAGTTTAGCTGGCGATGCCAGTGCGGTTTATAACTTAACGCAGGCAATTTCCCTCAAGGTTAACCGTGCCGGCGATAACATGACTGGATCGTTGAGCGTCGGTAATGTTTTAATTCCAGGTGCCTACACATTCGATGTGAGTGGTAAGGCTCATGTCTCTCAAACCCTCTTTGTCGACAATGACGTCAGCTTCAACAGCAACTTATACGTCAGTGGAAATATCTCCAATCCTAACAGCATAATCAATACGAAGACCATCAATGTTCAGGATATCACCGCTACTGGAAACATTGGTGCTACTGGAAATGTCAGCGTCTCTCAGGGCGACTTTACGCTATCTCAGGGCAATTTCATCATGGGCGGCACCAGTCGCGGTTTCATCTGGCAATTCTAGACCATTGGAATTGTGTAAATTAGCGGAACAATAACAAAAATATTATTATACAAAAATAATATTTTTACATCATTATATTACTTAATAGTGACCAGTAGTCATAGAAGGCATCATTCCACCGGTTCTCGATGGAGCCGAAAGGATAGTGCTGCTTAAATATCCGTTGATTTTATTGGTAAACTCCAAAACGAGCGCCAACATGCCAAACATAACTACATACGGCAACGCAACCATCACCCAAGAAACGGTCGTGTATCCCTTGGAACAGACGTAATTCAAGAACCATGTCCACAACGCGGTCCAGCCAATTTTAAGAACGATTGTCATAAAAGTGAACTGTTGCATGAAAATGAATAAAAGGGTGACGCTAGAAATAATTAGATAGACAAGAGCGGGAGTACAAAGACTTGAAATATTCATTCTTTTATAAAATATATAAACAAATTAAATTTATACAATTCCTAAATATCACAATTGGGGGCGGTGGTTGTACATAAAGTATTTATCTATAACATATAACTCATAGCTAGATAAACCACATTTTATTGCACTTGATTGTTGCTACACATTTGAGAACCCGACAGAAAAGTTTCGATCTGTCTTTGCTGTAACGCAATCACGTTCTTCATTTCTTGCATCATTTCCTTCATTGCCGCAACTTCATTCTTGGTCTTTTCCAATTCGCTGTCGAACTCTTTTAGTGCCGCGGTTGCAATCGTGAATATTGCGTCTTTATCCACAACTCTGAAATCTGTAATTTCCTGGCCATACACAAAAATGTTTTTGCTGTTTATAAACGTCGAAACACTAAATTGTTTATCGTCCACGATGTTCTCTATCTTCGTTATTATTTCGTTGTTTTTCTCATCGAACAATTTCAACGATAACGGTGTCGACGTTTCCTCCGATTTTATGAAATCCTTTGTGCTCGTATTCTGCAACATAATCGTATTGCCGTTGAGAACTTTACACAATTCAAATACGTTCGGTATATACTTGGTTATTTTCCCAACAGCATATTTCATCACTGTTTCCACGTCTTGGGCGATAAATCCATAATTCGGCAATGCCCCGTGGTACAATTTATCCTTATAAGAGAACTGTTTCGGCTGTATTTTGCGCAGAATTTCGATAGCATTCGTGCGGTCAATATCGATTATGTTCGTTTTTATTCTGCAGTCGGAAAATGTCACCGAGTTGGTGGCGACCACACTTCCTCCGGTCAATACACTGCCTCTGGATAAAATGGAGTAATTGCTAGAATATCCCGCCGGGGACGAACTCGATAAATCCGTGGTGGAAGTAGAATAATTGAAATAGACGTTGGCGGTTCCGTTGGAAGATGTCACCGGTCCCATAGCAACGTCTAGCGGGAACTGTGGATTGGTAATTCCTATCCCCACGTATCCGACCGTGTTCAAATTAACACAATGAATATCGCCGCTCACGTCTAGTGCGTAGGACGATGCGCTTTGTTTCCCAACAGTAATATTTTTGGCGACGTACAGATTGCTGTTGAGAGAAGCATCGTATTGTACATTTAATTTTCCGTATATATTGGCTGTCTTCTGTTGTCCTCCGGAATTGGTTTTGGACAATTGTAGAACGGTGTTTGAATTGCTGCTGTCCGATTGTATATATGTGGTAGTATTTACTAAATTATTAATTTGTGATTGTACATTAGAACACAAATCACGAATATAAGTAAGATTAGAATTACTTATATCATACAAATTAACACCATCTGATACAGACATTTTTTGCGAATTTATACTAAAATTTAAATTGTTTGAAGTATCGTAAATATTTATTGCATTTCCGTTTCTCAAATATATATTCCCATAATTTACATCAATAAATCCTTTAAAATAAGTTTGATCCAATTTATTTGAATTATTTGATAAATCTAACCATCTACTCATTCCAATATATAATTTATATTTATTTTTTTTGAATATGTCTAAACTTACCCGATTTACGAATTTTTTTTTTCGGTAGCGAAACGAACAAAATTGTTATTTGTATGGATTAATTCCGTTTTTTCGCAATGTTTCCTCTAAAAATGCAATTCTCACCGGATCGAAACCGACACCATAACCGGGCATACCAAACAGTAAAATATAATAGTTGAATATCGCCTTCATTTTGAATGTTTTCGTGATTTTCAGTTGTCCACTCGTGTTCATCATTTGGAGTGTCACGTTGTTCTTGTCGCTCAAAATCTCTTCGATCTTCTTCTCCAGGTTGATTTTGTCAATTCTCAACATCACGTTCTCACTGTATATCGTATAACTGTTGATCGACGCTACGAGTGCGTCTTCGACTATCTTCAGGAAAAGCAGGAGGGTTTTATTCTGCGTTTTGTATTTGATGCTTCGTATGATCATGTATAGTTTGACGTATTCCAAGTATTCCTGTGGAACCTTTTCGTATTTTTTACGGGCCACTGCGGAAATGTAGCGGTTATCTATAACAGTAAGTGCATGTTTATCGTATTTGTTTACAATCGATAAATCGTCTGACGGCAAAATTTTGTCTACTGGGTTATATATTTTTCGATAGGTGTTTTGGTTATTACTAGAGAACAATGATTTACTAAAACTCATTATAATACATGGCTACATTTTTGATATTGCCATTTTACTCGTTTCCAGTGCTCCTTCTATCCATTGCTGATTTTTCTCCGAAAAATGTTCTCCACAAAGGAATACTTTTTCGCTTTTCATGGGATGAATTATTTTCTCCGCGATTTCTTTGCTGTCGATACCCACCGTCCAATACCCTACACCGCAATTCCAGTAAAAAAGGGTGGTTTTTATCGGTTGCGGAATGTTCTCTATCCCCGTACTTTCTTTGAGCAATTTGAGAAGTTCTTTGTTTGTGGCTTTTTCTCCGCCGGTTTCGTAGAGCGTTTTCCAGAACTTGGCGTATTTGTTGTCGGTGTATGAAGACATGATTACGCCGCCGTGAATAGGTATAACAATACGTAGATTGTTATTGGTGTTGAACTTGGTTAGATTGCTGAACCAATACGTGCTCCCTCCGGGAGTGGTGCTGGGAAACACGGAGTAAATGCGGCACAGGGCTCCACAATAAATGCTGTGTTTGAGAACATTGTGGATCGGTGTGAAAAAGGGCATTCTTTCGAGAACCTGTTTCGGAAGGGCGGAAATGACGGTTTTGCCCACGTGTGTGCGTTTCCGGTTTTGGAAAGAGACTTCGTAGCCTTGTTCCGACTTTTTAATGTCGGTGACCGGATGTTTTCGCAGGATGGTGCATTTTTTCGACAGCAACTCTTTCTCCAATTTATCGACGACTTGGTGCATTCCACCTTTCAGGAAGTAGAATGTGTGATCCGCGGAGAGGTGGTCTTTGAACAGAGATAAACAGTCGTGGGCGTTCATGGTGACGAGTTCGGTGTAGTAGCCGAAGGTATCTTTCAACAGATTTATTTCTTCGTAGTTGAGAACATGCTTGGCGTATTGGAGAACATTCATGTTTTTCGTCTGGTTGGGGGGGAACTTGTCGAACTCGGCGATCAGTTTCTTGATGAGCGGGATGTTCGGGTTTTCCGTCGGTTTTTTGGTGACGATGTCGTAGTAGATGTTGTCGCTCGGTATCTGTGTCTTCATGTTCTCTAAATCCAGTTCTCTCAACAGTTCGGCGAATAATTGGTGGCCTCCGTGAAATCGGCCGGCGCCGGCTTCCACGGACATGAGCTTATCGGTGTAGGTTTTTATGCGGCCGCCGAGAACGTCCTCCTTTTCCAGTACGAGGACGGTTTTTTCGGGGGCGGATTTGCATATTTGATGGGCCGAATAGAGACCGGCAATACCTCCTCCTAGAATTATAACATCATATATTTGTGGTGTTGGTGTTGGTGTTGGTGTTGCCATATATAATAGTATCTCATATTTTCTTGGGAGGGGGAAATATGGGTAGCTTGGGTAGCTTCTTAAATTATATTTTATAAAATGAATTAAAAATAACTGTCTATATATTATAAATGGAACAAAATTGTCAAGAAACTTGTTCTGTATGTAATAATGTTTATTCCAATAAAAAATCTCTATTAAAACATAGACGTGCTATTCATGGTATTTACTGCGTTAGCAAAGAAAGACGCAAAAATGAAACGAATGATTGTTATAACTGTAGTTATTGCAATAAAGAATACAAAATACCCCAATCAAGATGGCAACATGAGAAAAAATGTAAAACAGAAAAATTTTCGCAAATCCTGAAAAAAGATGATGAAATAATTGAATTGAAAAATGAAATAAAAGAGTTAAAAACATTGGTTATAAATTTACGACAAAATATAAAGCCACAAAACAATAGAAAAACAATTCCATCAACAGTTAAGAGGTTAGTATGGGACAAATTTATTGGTGAAACAATAGGAAAAGGTAAATGTTACTGTTGTAAAAAAACAGATATAACACAAATGAGTTTTCATTGTGGACATGTTGTTTCTGAAAAAAATGGTGGTAATATAGAAGTAGATAATCTAAGACCTATATGCCAAAACTGTAATTCAAGTATGCACACAACAAATATGAACGACTTCATTCAAACGTATAAATTGCATATTACACCCGAGGTTTTAGAAGGAGTTAGAATTATGTAAAGATTTACTACGTCATTGTGTTATCCAATTCCTCATTTTTATCCGAAGATATCAACAGTGCAATATCTTTTGTTATCTTATCTTGATTGTTATACAACAGGATCTTCACTCTGTCTATCTTATACGAACGAAAGTTCTCGTATTTCGTCTCATTGTCGTAAAATGCGTCTTTGTTCTCCATTTTGTCCAAAAAATCCTGGATAAGTTTCTTCGTTTTTGGATCTATCTTTTTTGCACTCTGCAATTCGTCATAAATGGCCTCGATATCCATTATGCGATTGGTTATCACGTCATCTAACAGATCATTTTTCGTAACAGTGATAAAATATCCCTTTTCGGAATCGTAGCGGTAAGCGTAATTGTCTTTCAGATTGGTAATAATGATATTCTTGAACTGGTTGAGTTCTCCACAGTGTGTTATCTCCACGATTTTCTCGATGGATCCGAGCCGAGAATTCATAATCTGTTGTTTTTGCTGCATGGTGAGAACA
>Ga0114962_10002562_pt1 | contig 15069 bp, 19 predicted proteins | sample C_130820_MF_Meta_FD_87017 | JGI IMG/M metagenome (GOLD analysis project Ga0114962, IMG submission 87017) | Freshwater microbial communities from Lake Croche, Canada to study carbon cycling - C_130820_MF_MetaG | ecosystem: Environmental > Aquatic > Freshwater > Lake | place: Lake Croche, Canada...
CGAATAATAACACGTTGCTCGGTTGTTACGGATGCAAATAGAACAGCTATTATTAGAGTTGCAAAAGGTACAAATCCTGATCCTTTAAGTAATACTGAATTGCAAGCTTTCACATCTTACGTTAATGTGATTGGTAACGCTGGTATTAAATATCAAATACTATCATCAAATGCCGATCAAATAGAAATACAAGGTAGTATATATTACAATGCTCAATATTCAGCAGTTATTCAAACAAACGTAACAAATGCAATAAATAGTTATTTGTCGAATTTAGATTTTAGCGGTCAAATATTATTTACTAAAATTGAAGATGCTATACAATCGGTTGCTGGTGTAAATGATGTAAAATTAACCGCTATATTAGTACGAAAAGATAGCGATCTTATAACACAACAAACAAAAATTTATTCATTGACTGACGGAATAAACACAAGGGTTTATACTCCATACGCTGGTTATATTAAACCTGAGACCACAACAGGACATACATTGACTGACACATTAACATTTGTAGTACAATGAATAAGTATGCTTATAATTTCATCAACTTTTGGTTGAATCTATTACCACCTAATAAAAGACTATCATCATTTATAGGGCTTGGTAAACCATTTATGACACCTTTAACATGGTTACATAATAATATTTTTACTCGTTTTTATGAGGGTGATTCATCCGCTAATTATGACAATTCAGCGACTTACACATTTGGAAACCAAATACGATATATTGATAAATGCATTTACTTATGTATTAAAGATTGTACAGGAATAACTCCAGTAAATACATCGTATTGGTTAAAAACAAACAGCAATTTTATAGGAATAAAGGATCAATTAATGTTTACGTCACAAATAGCATTAATGGAATACTTTTTGAATACATGGTTTGCACGAACTTATAACACTACACCAAGCCAACCACCTTTAACATCTACTTATACAAACGATATTTACATTGAAACTAATGATATTGATTCATTGATATTTTTGGTAGCGACAACTGATATTTTGTCAGGTAATGTAAGTTTACATGATTATACATCTGATTATTTTGTAGGAACTAATCCATCAGACTACAATCAATATTCATATACAATCAAATGGTTATCAACAATACCAACCGATTTAGGCATAAGTAATATTGAATTTGAGAAACAATTAACAGTACAAGCAAATAAATTGAATTTAGCAGGTTTAAAATTTAACACACAATCATACTAACATGAAAAAAATATTTACAGGTAATATTAGCGATACAGCTAAACAGCCAATCACAAGAGCAAGTTTAGATTTGCTTAATGATAACACGACAGACTTTCAAAAAGTTATTGGTAGAATGAGTGAGGGATTATCAAGTTCTTTGGATTCAACAAATGGAGTTGTATTACATGGACTTATTAACACAGGTACTTTAATTGCTCCTAATATTTCGGCTGGTGCAATATTTTACAATAATTCAATTTATTTAGTTGATTCGTTTTCAAGTGCATCAATAACGAACAGTATAGGTTTAAATATTGTTACAACTTACGATTCGAATGATCCTATTTTATTTAGTGATAATACTTCACATAATGTTCATCAAATAGTAAAAGGAGTAATTGTTGATTCAGCAACTTATGACCTATTGTATACAAACTTAGTTTTTTTGAATCAAATAAATGAATTGACATTGACAAATTCAATGTTGAAAGCTTCTACAGGAACAGTTACTTGTGCATCTTCTACAACAAAAGTGATTCGATACATAATTGATTGGGCAAAGAAACAATTAACTATGAACTTTGAGATAAATGTCTTGAGTTTTGGTGATGATAACGTTGCAGGACTTTATATGATGTTGCCAGCATCTTTGAAATGTACTAAAAATTTCTTTGGAACAGGATGGTTTTATAATTCGTTTAATACAACATCTGAAACATCAGGACAAACAAAGCAAACGTTATGTCGTATAAGTGCTAATAATACCATTACAACAACAGGAGATGCAATTTATATTCGACCAGAAAGAAGTTCGTTTGTAAATTTTCAAACAAATTCAGTAAATCTTCAATTTTACGGAACAATTGTTTTAACTTTCGATTAATTACCCGTATTTCTTGGATGTTTACGTATTTTTTGCGGAAGTGCTTCGTACATATCGAGGCACTTTTTTTGTTCTTCTAAATCCAAAGAGTTAACATAAATATTAACAGCTTCTTCGATTATCTTTGCTTTGGGTTCTCCACGTCTATACGCTAAAGCAATTAAAATTTTATAGATTCTCGGACGTGGATAAAAAGCCATTAAAAAGTCCCTACAATTGTTGTATTTTTCTTTCATACGAATATTTATTATAGTAAACAAATATACAACAAATTATTTAATTATAATATTGTAGCATGTTATTAAAATACACAATTGATGCAAGTGTTGACGAGCCTATAATGTTGCTTGATAAACACATTGGCTTTGATTCAGAAGATGGTCAAGGAATAAACGGTGCAGACTTTGCTCGTGAATTGTTGTATTTAGATTCTTTAGGTAAAAAAGTTATCAAAATTCAAATCAATTCAGTTGGTGGTAGTGTAATGGATGGAATGAGTATCTATAACGCTATTTTAACGACAAACGCAAAGGTAGATACTTATAATGTTGGTATTTGTGCAAGTATTGCAGGTGTGATATTCCAAGCTGGTAGAAATCGTTATATGTACGATTATTCATTATTTATGATGCATAATCCACATGGAGGAAATGATAAAAACGTTTTGAAATTAATGAAAGATTCATTGATTAAAATGTTAACAAGAAAGACTACAATTTCAGAAGAAAAACTATCAAAATTAATGAATCAAACAACATGGTTAAGTGCTATTGATTGCTTAACAATGGGATTGACTGATTATATTGAAGAAAGTTCTAACTATAATAAGCCTCGCATAAGTTCAACAAACATCAAGGATGCTTACAAAGAGGCTTATCACATTGTAAATAAGTTAAACCAAAATAAAACAAGTATGATTAATGTAATTAACAAACTTGGATTAAACGAAGACTCAACGGAAGAGCAAGTGTTAGCAAGAATCGAAGAAATCGAAAACAAAGCAAAAAACGATTTAGAAGATGCTAAGAAACAAGTTTCTGAAATGGAGGATAAATTATCCGAGATGAAAAAGAAAGTAGCAGAATTAGAAGATTCTAAAAATGCTATGGAAGAAGAAGCGAAATTGAAAGCGGAAGAAGATTGCAAAAACAAAGCTACTGAGTTAGTTGAAAATGCTATCAAATCTGGTAAAATCGTTGACACCGAAGAAGTAAAAAATTCTTGGGTAAAATTAGCAATTGAAAACTATGACAATACTTCAACAATGATTGAGGGATTGACTATTTCAAAAGTAGGAAATAAAATTGATGTTGCGACTGAGGGGAAACCTTATTCGGTGGTTGCTTCAACAATGATTGATTTACAAAACAAATTTAACAACTAAATAAAATGGCTGAAGCTTTAAACATTCAAGATACGTCATGGAGTGGTAACGCTGCATCGTATATGATTACTCGTGCTGTTGTAGGTGCGGACACAATCGAAAAAGGTGCTATCTATGTAGAAGATGGTATCAAAAAGAAAAAAACAATTCCACGCGTTGAGGTATCGAATTTCTTCCAAAAGAGAAACGCAACTCCTACATCAGTTGGAACAGTTGCTGTTGATGGTGCGGTTATCGAACCTCAAGATTTAATGTTGTATTACGAAATCAATCCACGTGATTTTGAAACACATTTCTATGCTGAACAATTACAACCTAAATTGTTAGGTCGTGAGTTGCCTGTTACAGCAGAAAATTTCATCATGATGCAAACTTTAAAAAGAGCGAATGAATTTTTTGAAAATGCAATATGGAGATCACGTACTGATTATGATTTGGCAGGTTCAGCTGTTGATCCAACAACTAAAGGAGATACTGCAGATGCTTCAAATTATTTGTACTTTAATGGTTTGATTAAAAAAGCATTGGATAACTCAAATACTGTACAAGTAGCTTCTCCAGTAGCTTTGACAACATCAAACATTCGTGACAAATTTACAGCAGCAATCAATTTAGTGCCAAAAGCATTATTGTTTAGATACGGTAAAGGTGGTTTGAAATTCTTAATTTCTTACGCTGATAAATTGAAGTATGAAGAAGCATTAAGAACTGATACTTACAAAAACATCGATTCGACTGAAACAGCTATTGAAAAATATAGAGGTTATGATTTGGTTGCTTGTGCTGGGCTTCCTGAGAATACATTCTTTTTATGTATCGCTAAACCTGACATCGATTCTAACTTATGGTTAGGAATCAACTCTACTGAAGATAACCAATTACAATTGATGAGATTGCAAAACAACTCAGAATTGTTCTTTGTTAAAGGATTATTCAAAATGGATACTCAAATCGGTTTTGCGGATCAATTAGTTTGTTACACAACGTTAACTGCGTAATTAATAACTTAGGGAGTTGAAATACACTCCCTTTTTAAAATTTATAAAGAAATGGCAAGATTTGGCATAGCAAAAAATGAGGACAACACAGGACGTGTATTAACTCATGATTACAAAAAACCAGCGTATGCATCAACTTTAAGTGTTGCATTGAACGCTTCAAAAACATTCGTTGAACCAGCACAATTAACAGGAGCAGTTACAATCAATGCTGTTGTTACTTCATGTCAAGAGTATGACGAAGCACAATTCATTTTCTCTGCTGACGGGACAAATAGAGTTGTAACATTTGGAACGAATTTCAAAACTTCTGGAACTGTAACCGTAACAGCTTCAAAATACGCAACTGTTAAGTTTGTATTTGATGGTACTTATTGGTTAGAAGTTTCAAGAACTATTACAGCGTAATGGAAGATTTGAAACGTGCCTTAACTGAAGAATTGATTCATGTTACGGAAGTTTTCTTTGACGAAGAAGGAAACTGGTTCATACATAAAACTAAAGAATGTGTTGAATCGAAGCTAAGACAAGAAATCTTAAAGGAAAAAAGAACAGTAAAACACACGACTAAAGAGCCTATTTAACGTAGGCTTTTTTTAAATACAAAGATACTATGAGTTTACCAAATATTTTATTTGTTTACGGACAAGGAGGATTAGGTAGAGCATTACCTGGACAAGATCACGTTTCGGGCATTATGTTCACTAATTCAAGCCTACCAAGTGGTTTTTCTTCATCGAATCGAATTAATAAAATTTTTTCGGTACAGGATGCTGTTGCATTAGGTATTGATAATTTATATTCAGACGAAACGAAAAGTACAGCTACGGTTACCGTAACGAACAAAGGTGTGGCAGGGGATGTTGTTACACTTAAATACACTGACTATGCAGGTGTTGTGGTTACATTATGTAGTTATACTTTAGTAACTGCGGATATTACATCAACAACAACTTCTGCAACTGCGATTAAAAACGCAATCAATTTAAACACTAACGTTCACGGATTTACAGCGAACTCATCAAGTGCAGTTGTTACAATCACTTGTAAAGTTGGTGAGGGTATTTATCCAAACAGTGGAACGCCTTACGCGTTGACATTATCAAGTGGAGCCACTTTCGCAGCTACTTTAGTACAAAACGTTGTTGCAGGTGTAGCATCAAAAAGAGCAGTTGAATCTTACCATGTTAGCGAATTTTTTAGAATCCAACCTAAAGGTGTTTTATATGTAGCGTATTACGATACTTATTCAGCTTCAAATTTAGAGTTGATTCGTGACTATGCGGATGGTAAAATTGGTCAAATGGGCGTAATGAATGATTTAAGTACATCGTTTGCAACAAGTCAAGTAACAGCATTGCAAACAGTGGCTACTTCATCACAAGCATTATACAAACCATTTTCGATACTTTACGCACCTGAGATAAGTGGAACATCTACTTTGACATCGTTAAGCGATTTGACTGGTTTAGCTTCAAAAAATGTATCGGTTGTTATTTCACAAGATGGAAACGCAAAAGGATACAAATTGTACAAAACAGTAGGTAAATCAATTTCGGATTTAGGTGCTAAATTAGGGGCTGTCGCTTACTCAAAAGTAAATGAATCAATTGCATGGGTTGGTAATTTGAATATGTCAGATACTACTGAATTGGATGTTGTTGCATTTTCAAACGGTGTGATTTACAATTCAACAACTCAAAGCACGTTGGATGTTATTTCGGGGTATGGTTATGTATTTTTACGCAAATTGGTAGGTATCGCAGGAAGCTATAACACACCAGCTTACACTTGTACGTTACCATCTTCTGACTATCACTTTGTACAAAATAACCGTACAATTGACAAAGCCACAAGAGTTGTTAGAACATCATTATTACCAGAACTTTCATCGCCAATTGCTTTGAACTCTGACGGTACAATGAAAGATACAACAGTTGCTTTTTTAGAAAGTCAAGCAGGATTAAACCTTGCTCAAATGGTAAGAGATGGCGAACTTTCAGCATACGAAGTAACTATCAATCCATCACAAAATGTATTGACTTCAAATACATTGGTTGTAGCGATACAATTGCTTCCAATTGGTGTAGCTGATTTTATCACTGTAAATATAGGTTTCACAACATCATTATAATAAATTATGGCAGTACCTTTAATTAATGGAGTGGCTTATGGATGGGGTAACGTACAAGTTATCCTATTCGGAGTGCCTTTGACATCTATCACAAAGATAGAGTACTCCTCAAAACAAAATAAAGAAAATATTTACGGAGCAGGATATGAACCTGTTGCTCGTGGATATGGTAAGGTTGAATATTCGGGATCAATCGAATTGAAAACTGACGAATGGAAACGTATCATTGCTTCTTCTCCTGGTAGAAATCCGTTAGATATCGCTCCATTTGATGTACAGGTTGTATTTGGTGGTACAAGAGTTGCACCAAGTAAAGATGTATTGAAAATGGTTGAATTTATGGAAAATCCATTATCTGCAAACGAGGGAGATACTTCATTGACTGTAACTATTCCAATAATTATCGGATCAATCGAACGATAATAATAAAAAAATTCGTAAATTGCACTTGTTTTTAAAACTTTAATTATGAGTGCAATCTATGAAGATGTAAAAAAAGAAGCTGAAGAAAAAGCTGTAAAATTAAGTGAGCAATTAGGTTCAAAAGTAACCGCTCATATAATTACAACTGAAAAAGGCGAACATATTGTTGGTTTCTTTAAAGAGCCTAATCGTATGACTAAAATGTATGCTTTGGACATGGCTTCTCAATCGTTATCACAAGCCAACGATATGTTATTAAATGCTTGTTTGATAAAAGAAGAAAGCGATCATCGTATATTGGAAGATAAGCCAGAGAATGACGCGATTTACCTATCTTTTAATATGTATGCTTCAACATTAGTACAATTGTACAATTTGAATCTTGAAAAAAAAAGTTAAAGTATAAGGTAACTGATGAGAGTAGCGAAGAAAGACAGGTTAGTGCTTTACTTCGCTATTTTTTTAAAATAGAAACTGATAATTTGTCAGATGATAAATTTTGGGAATTGTGGGGCGAATTAGAATGGTGTTTAAAAAAATTCGGTAAATTAGAGCAATGACAAACGATGTTCAATACGTATTAAGGCTAAAGGATTTATTTAGTGATGGAATACAAAAAGCCAAAAAGGAAACTGATGATTTAAATGATTCGTTTAATAAAGCATCCAGTGGACTAAAAACTTTTGCAAAAGCATCAGCGGTTGCTTTTGCAATAGAAAAAGTTATCGGCTTTGGTAAGGAATTACTAAACACTAAAATGCAACTTGAGGGGATTCAGAATCAAATGTCGTTTGCTTCGGGTAGTGCAAAGCAAGGTGGTGCTGATTTTGATTATGTTCGTCAACAATCTAAAAAAATGGGACTTGATTTAATATCAAGTGCCGAAGCTTTTGCGAAATTAGAGGGAGCAACAAGAGGAACTGCAATCGCAGGACAAAAAACAAGAGATATTTTTGAGGGTGTAGGTATGGCTTCAACCGTAATGCATCTTTCATCGGAACAATCAAATGGAGCATTTTTAGCCTTATCTCAAATGATGAGTAAAGGAAAAATCAGTGCAGAGGAGTTAAATGGGCAATTAGGGGAAAGAATACCGGGTGCTTTAGGTATTGCATCCCGATCAATGGGAATGACTACTAAAGACTTAATGAAAATGATGCAAAACGGAGAGTTAATGTCCGAAGTGTTTTTACCACGTTTTGCGAATCAATTAAAGACTGAATTTGCAGGAGGTATGGCAGTAGCTTCTAAATCCGCAACCGCAGATTTTAATAGGATGAATAATTCTATTTTAGAAACGAAATTAACTTTAGCAGAACTTTCAAGCAATGTATTAACTGGTGTTGTTAGTGGTATTCAAACGCTAATGAATCATGTGCAAGACTTTGCCAAAAATAATCGAGATATGTTTACAAACCTTATGCAGTTTTTTAGTAACGTATGGGATGGGATAAAACCTATTGCTTATGTTATTGGTGGACTTGTAAGAGTTGTTATGGAGGGAGTTCATGCTATATTATGGGGATTTAATCAATTAGGAGGTGTAGGTAAAGTAATAATAGGATTAACAGGTGCTGTTTGGTTACTTAACGTGGCTATGACTGCCAATCCCGTTGGTGCTATTGTTGTTGGATTTGTGAGTTTGATTGGGGCGGTTTCATTAGCTTGGAAAAAATTTGATGGATTCAGAGCCACAATGATGGGTGTTTGGGAAGTTGTTAAAGGACTTGCTAAAAGTTTAATTGATTTGGTTATTGGATTCCATTCAATGGATTTTTCACGTATGAAACGTGGTTTTAATTCATTGTTTGATGTTAAAAAGAATTTCAATGCTGGGTACAATAATGAAATGATTGCTACAAGAAAGGCAAAGGAAAAAGAAAAAAAACAAGACCTTTCAACTCAAAAATTAAAATCAACAAACTTTGGAGGTGGAGGAGTATTACCGCCAGCACCAGCATCAACGGAAACACCAACATCTTCAAAAGTTTCAAGTCAAAAACCTACCAATATTTATATTAATATCGGTAAATTGATTGAAACGCAAAATATAAAGGTTGAAAATGCAACAAAAGATTTTACTGAAAAATTACATACAGCAGTTGCAGAAGTGTTATTAAATGTAGTTAATGATTCAAATAGAATCGCAACACAATAATTATGAGTCAAAGATTTGTTATTCCTACAAATGCTGAACAATTAAACAATGAAGCAAAACTTATTGTTAGAACAGCAGGAACTTTCGGTGTAAGGCAAACGTTGTTTAATACAATGTTGCCTGACAATGCAAAAAACTATGATGTTGATAAAAAGTTTTCAAAATTACCAGCAACACCAACTTTTGATACACCTAAAATAGATACTAAGTCATATTTAGGGACCCCTGTCTTTTCTAATTTCAGTGCTGTTTGTAATGGTGTAACGGTAAACATTGACACTGCATTGTTTGTCGTTTCAATGACAAAAAATATTATTACAACTCCAATACAAGGTAGAAATGGAACTGTAAAGGAATATATTTCTGACGGTGATTTCCAAGTAACAATCAAAGGTGTGTTAAGTGGCGAAAAAGGACAATTCCCACAATATACATCGATGACCAAAACAAGTTTACAAGATTTGAAAATGTTTTGTGAGGCTTCAAAAGTAGCACAGGTAAATTCATGGTATTTGAATAATTTAGGAATAAATTACCTTGTTGTACAATCGTATAAGTTTGAACAAAACGAGGGAGAATACGGACTTGTGCCATTTGAAATAAGTTGTTTATCTGAACAAAAATACGATGTAATTATAAGCAAGTAATGTTAAAGCTAATATCACATATTACAATTACACAACGACCTATAAGCACTTTTAAGGATCGTAAATTAGTTTTTTCGTTTGATTTTTTAAATGATTTGGAATGTTCGTCAACGTGGCAAAATTTGAGCGACACAGGATCACTTAGAATCCCAAAGAATTTGAATTTTAAAACATCCGATGGTAAATCAGTATTTTTCGATAGTAAATATATCGGTTCAAGTGACGGAGTTAATCCACCATTGATTTTGAGAGGAGATAAAATTAAGGTTGAATTAGGTTACATTTATGACTTAATAGATACCGAAAAAACTGAAATGAACACTATCTTTGATGGTTATATCACATCGGTTAATCCTAAAATGCCTATCGAAATAACATTCGAAGATAATATGTGGTTATTGAAACAAATTCAAGCACCAAATAAAACTTTTAAAACATCACAATATACTTTAGAAACAATGTTGCAGGAGTTGTTAAAAGATACCCCATACACTGTTAAAACACAATTAAACGGGTTGCCATTGGTCACCAAGTTTGGGGATTTTACAACACAAAATGAAACAATTGCAATGGTTTTAGAACGTTTGCAGAAAGATTTTCGTTTTGAAAGTTTTTTTGTTGGTACTGAATTGAGATGCGGTTACATTGTTTACTATCCTGATACACGCAAAAATCACGTATTCAAATTTCAACATAATATCATATCGGATGATCTTATTTACAAACGAAAAGACGATGTAAAAATAGGAGTTGAAATACATACACATCAACAAGTAAAAGGTGCTTCAAGAAACAAAGATGGTACATTTAAAACTAAAAAACAAAAGGTTGATTTGTTTGGATATTACGACAATAACGAACTTAAAATTATACCTGTAAATGAAAAACCGACTGCATTTGATGGCGAGATTCGCACAATCAATATGATGCAAATGCCATACGCTCAAATAAAAGACTACATTGCAAAACAATTAAATAGATTGTCATACGAGGGATGGAGAGGTACATTTACAACATTTGGACTCCCAAGAGTTAATCATGGCGATATTGTTCAGTTGATTGATGATGTTATACCTGAGCGAAATGGTCGGTACATGGTAAAAGGAGTTAATACATCGTTTGGAATGAATGGATTTAGACAGGACGTTTCATTGGATATAAAAGTAGATGATTTTACACCAGCTGAATTATTGAAAGGATTATGATTGAGAATAGAAATATAAAAGAGGGAATACAACGATTAGCAGGTACTTTCGGTCGAGACTATGTACGTACGATAGATTGCGTTGTTACTGCTGTGGATGAAACAAATAGAACGTGTTCAGTTGAACCTGTTACAGGAACTTCAATAACTTCATTAGATGAGGTTAAATTATCAGCAGAACCAAACGATGGGCTTATACTTATCCCTGAGATAGATTCGATTGTACGTGTTGCGTATACTGAAAAATCCGAGCGTTATGTAATTCAGTTTTCAGACCTACAAAAAGCACGTGTTACAATAGGCAATTACGAAATAAGCATAGATTCAAATGGAATAGAATTAAACGGAAGTGAATTTGGAGGACTTGTTAAAGCTTCAAGCGTTGTATCAAAGCTAAATAAAATGGAAAATTTATTAAATTTGATGTTAGTTTGGTCAGCAACGGTAACTCCACCTTTTACTTCTGAACTATTAGTACCAACAATATTGAGTGACTTAACAAATAATAATGTGAAACATGGCTAAATCATTTGACTTACTACAAAATGAATCAGGCGATATGTTGATTCAAAACGGAGATTTTGTTATTGGAGAAAGCGATCAACAACATTGCAATGATTTGATTTATTCAAATATTGGATGGTGGAAAGAATATCCAGCAATAGGGGTAAATATCATGAGTTTTTTAAGTGGTAGCGATGTTAACCAAAACTTAAATCAAAAAATTAGGCAACAACTTACAGCTGATGGATACACTGTCAATGCTTTGAACGTATCGGTTACAAATGAAGAATTAACACTTGATTTAGATGCTACGAGAAATTAAGGTGCAAGACGGACAAAATATTGAGGATATTTGTGTGTTAACATACGGAAGCACAGAGTATTTGACTGAGTTGTTATCAATGAATGGTTTAACATTCGATAGTGATGTAACAGGGCTTACGCTGGTATGGGATGACAGCCTTAGTTATAATGTGCCGAGTTCGATAGATTCGGGTAAAATTAACACAACTTCAAGTATATTGTCGTGGGTTGGATTTGATGGACAAACAATGTACGATGTTGCATTACAAACACAAACAACATTAGAATCTATTGTTAAATTGTCTTTGGATAATAATATTTCATTGAACTCAATTAATGATGTAAAAGGACGTATAATTAATTATAGTAAGCTGAACATAAAAGACTACGCATTGTATAATTTTATTGCAAATATCAAAACAGGTATAAGTTCTTCGATTACCATTGTAAGTGGTAAAGCGTTCAACAAATCGTTTAATATGTCATTTCATTAATTATGAGTAAACTTTCTGATAGTCTTTTACAAACAAATATAACATCGAATGTTTACGAAAATGTAAATGAAGAAATTACAGGTCAACATTTACAAGATGTATTAACAAATATAAACGACTCAAAACTTTCAAGAACTAACGATTTAACACAAGATGTTGATGCAAACAAAACGTCAATAACCAAAGTTCCAAGTGTTAAGGCTTTCTACGATTGGATTTATGGGTTGTTAAATGGTACTCAAAATTATTTAGTAAAATACAACGGATCTGGTGCTGTTACAAATAGTCAGATTCAAGATAACAGCGTAAATATTGGAGTTAACACATCTCCATCAAGTGGTTCAAAACTAAAAATTGTATCAAGTGAGGGTGCTGGTTTAGTTGTAGAAGAATCGAAAACAGGAAATGCGAATACTTTTGGAATTACTTCGACTGCGAATGGATCAACAACAAACGCAGGAGGTAATAAAGGGGTTCAAGGAAATGCGAGCGGTAATAGTTATTTAAATATAGGTGTTTCAGCGGGAGCTACAGGAACAAGTGCTAAAAATATTGGATTACAAGGACTGGCAAGTGGTGGCACAGCTAACTACGGAGCAAGGTTACAGGATGGCACTCAAGGAAGTGGTAAATTTTTGAAAGACGTTACCGGTAGTGGGGAGTCAAATTGGTCAACAATAGGTATATCAGATATTACTTCTTTGCAAACAAGTTTAGATGCAAAGCTAAACAAAGCAGGGGATACGATGACAGGAGCATTAACTGTCGGGTCTTCATTTATATTGACAGGAACGATTAATAGTTCGTTAAGTGGTTCAAATTCACGAATCCCATCGCATACACAATGTAATGTAACATTTACAAACTCAGGGCTAACATCAATCGGTAGTGCTAATAACGGAGGAGTTGTTGATGGTCATACGTTATTCCTTACAAATGCAACAGGAAATTCGATTACCATTATAAACAATTATGGTAGTGCTGCGACAGGAGAGGCTATTTACACAGGAACAAATACAAATGTAACCGTGCCTGATAAAGGTTCGTTTTGGTTGAGATGGAATACAACTGCGAATGCTTGGCTATGTAGTTCAACAGGAACATTTAATATTCAAGATTCACAAATTGCAAGTGCTACAACATGGAATGGAAAAGTAACAGGTAATTCAGCAATTACAGGTGCAACAAAAACTAAAATAACATACGACTCAAAAGGATTAGTTACAACAGGAGCAGATGCAACAACTGCTGATATTGCAGATTCAACAAATAAACGGTATGTTACGGATGCACAGCTTACTGTTATAGGTAATACTTCGGGAACAAATAGTGGAAATGAAACAACCTCAACAATAGGTACTTTAATAAATGGTTCGACTTCCGCTACACCGAACGATACTGATTTAGTGGCTACAGCAGAAAGTAGCGTATTGAAAAAAATCACATGGACAAATGTAAAAGCATTTCTAAAGACTTATTTTGACACAACGTATGCACCAATTAACTTAACTTTAAATCGTCAAACAGCTTCATATACATTAGTTGTTGGAGATGTAAATAAATTAGTTGAGATGAATGTTGCGTCAGCTAACAACGTGACAATAAATAATTCAATTTTTAGTGCGGGGAATCAGATATTAGTTTCTCAATACGGAGCAGGACAAGTTACATTTGTTGCGGGAAGTGGTGTTACATTACGAAGTGCAAGTGGTAAACTTAAATTGACAGGACAATATTCAATGGCTACAATTGTAGCAATTTCTGCATCGGAGTTTTACATAGCAGGAGATTTAACAGCATAATATGATAACATCTATCAATGGAATATTAGCAAGTAGTGGAGCAAAGTCAACTCTGCTAAACAACTTATTCGCTGTATACAAAGCGGAATCAAACGCAAATGATTCTTTAGGTGTATATAATGGAACGGCAAATGGAGGGGTGACTTATAGTGCGGGTAAAAGTGGTAATGCTTTTACTTTTAATGGAACAACTGCTTATGTTAGTTTACCTACTATCAATTTAAGTTTACCACTGATTTTTCTATTAATGTATGGTCAAACTTTTCTGGAAACACAATAGATATTCAAACAATATTTGCAAACCTTACCTATGACGGGACTTACGGATATGGTTATTTTTTATACTATTACAACAATACATTAACTTTTCAGATTTCAAATAATAGTGGAAGTGTGCTATTAAATTACACTACTGCAAGTTTGTTTAATAGTTGGAATAATATAGTAATAATTAGAAAATTATCAACAGGAACTAAAATGTATATTAATGGCACTTTGGTAGCTTCTAATTCAAATGTTCAAAATCCAAATTATCACGCAACAATGACGCCGTCAATTGGAGCTACTAATTACGGTCCAACATTTGCTAATTTAGTTCAATATTACGCCAGTAATGGTTCAAAGATTGACGAGTTAAACGTGTGGAACAAAGAATTAACAGAAACAGAAGTAACAAATTTATATAATAGTGGAACTGGGAAGTTCTACCCAACATTTTAAGATATGATAAAAGTTAGAAAATTAACAACCGAACAAAAAGATATTTTAGTAGGTAAAGTATGGGGGTTTAATGGTCAATTGTTCAATCCTCAAATTGACGCAAACGGATTTTGGTTTATATCGAATGAAGAAGTAAACGGATGTACTTTGGTTCAAGCTGAATCTATTCCATGCGATGCATGGCTTCTTACATTACCTGAGATTGAC
>Ga0114962_10002563_pt1 | contig 15069 bp, 20 predicted proteins | sample C_130820_MF_Meta_FD_87017 | JGI IMG/M metagenome (GOLD analysis project Ga0114962, IMG submission 87017) | Freshwater microbial communities from Lake Croche, Canada to study carbon cycling - C_130820_MF_MetaG | ecosystem: Environmental > Aquatic > Freshwater > Lake | place: Lake Croche, Canada...
ATATGGTGCCACAGGTTCTAGATTCTTCAGATTTTATGATCTGCGATTAGCTTCGTCAGTAACTTCTGCTGGGCAGCTATCTGTTCGTTGGATTGAGAAATCAATTAATACGTACATGAACTCATTAATGAAATCCAAAGATGTTGATTATGTGATCTACATGGATACAGATTCTATATACCTGAGATTATCCGAACTAGTTACTAAAGTATATGGAGTTAGTGGTAACTTGTCTATACCTGCTAATAAAGTCATTGCTTTTATGGATAGGGTATGTGAAGATAGATTGCAACCACATATTGATAATTCATATCAAGAACTTGCTGATTACGTGCACGCATATGCACAAAAGATGATGATGAAGCGTGAAGCACTATGTGATACAGGTATCTGGACAGCAAAGAAACGATACATTTTGAATGTGTACAACAATGAGGGCGTGCAATACAAAGAACCAAAGATAAAGGTGACTGGATTGGAAATGGTGAAGTCATCAACACCATCAGCCATTCGTGAGAAAATGAAGAAGTCTATTGAAATTATGTTGAACGGCACAGAAACCGATATACACACATTCATAGACACATTCAAAAGTGATTTCTTTAATCTACCTCCCGAAGAAATATCGTTCCCACGAGGTGTTAATGGGTTAAGTAAATACTCTAGTGACTTGACAATATATAAGTCACGAACACCAATTCATGTTAGGGGCGCACTATTGTATAATCTTTACCTTACTGAACTTGGATTAGAAAAGAAGTATCCATGTATTCAGGAAGGAGAAAAACTGAAGTTTACATATCTAAAAATGCCAAATCCTATTAAAAATGATGTTATATCATTTCCTGGACGGTTACCGACCGAATTTGGGTTAGATAAGTATGTAGATTACAGCAGACAGTACGAGAAAACCTTCGTATCACCAATTAAAATTATATTAGATTGTATGGGGTGGCAAACAGAAAAATTAAACACACTAGGGGACTTCTTTGATGTTGGTGCGATTATTGCACCGACTAAACAGAAAGTGTTCAGTGCTATAGATAAAACAGAACCAAGCACATTAGATGACTTCTTCAACTGATACAGGAATACAGATGAGTTTATTAGATAGAATCAAAAAGAACAGCACGATTAAAGAATCCTCAATTCTTTCGAGTTCTAAGTTCTTTAACAAAAAAGATATGATCACGACACCAATCCCAGCACTAAACATTGCTTTGTCTGGAAGGATTGATGGTGGTTTATTGCCAGGTCTAACATTGTTTTGTGGTCCATCAAAACATTTCAAATCATTGTTTTCATTGATACTCGCTAAGTCATATATGGATAAGTATCCAGATTCAGTGCTCGTGTTTTATGATTGCGAGTTTGGCACCCCAGAATCATATTTTGACTCTCTGAACATAGATAAGGGACGAGTCATACACACACCAATCATGGATATGGAAGAATTCAAGTTTGATATCATGCAGCAGTTCCAAGAAATTAAACGTGGTGACAAAGTTATATTTGTAGTAGATTCTCTTGGTAACATGTCTAGTAAGAAAGAAATGGAAGATGCTATTGCTGGTAAGAGTACTCAGGATATGAGTCGCGCCAAACAAATGAAATCTATCTTTAGAATGATCACACCATACTTGGTTAAATATGACCTACCAATGGTTGCAGTGAACCATATCTACATGACACAGGAATTGTATAGTAAAGCAGTAGTGTCTGGCGGTACTGGCGTATATCTTTCTGCGGACAACATTTTCATTCTTGGTCGTCAGCAAGAAAAAGATGGGACCGAGTTGACAGGATATAACTTCATTATTAACGTTGAAAAGTCTAGACATTCAAGAGAAAAGTCAAAAATTCCAGTCACAGTTAAATTTGATGGTGGTTTGAGTATATGGTCTGGTTTGCTTGAAATGGCACTAGACTCTGGTCATGTAATTAAACCGTCTAATGGCTGGTATTCTAAAGTTGATGTTGAGTCTGGTGAGATTAGTGATAAAAAGTATCGTGCTAAAGATACAGATACTAAAGAGTTCTGGACACCCATAATATCCAGCACTAGCTTCCAACAATGGATTAAAGACAACTATCAAGTATCTAATGGCGCAATCATTAGTGATGAAGATATATCTAAAGAACTTGAAGCAATTGGAGATGGCGCATGAAAGAAGGTGTAGATTATTCGTTTTTAATTCCAGACAATGATCCAGAAATGGTGCATTTTCAAATCTTATCCGGCGCATACAAAGACGTAGTGTTCAGCTTTGGTAAAGTCAGTTTTGAGGAAGAAGAGGATAAAACCTATTTACAATTTGTGCATACTGTGATAAACTGTAACCAGATAGAAGATCTTGATAGCTTAGAGTTCAAAGATTATATCGGTAATATTTTAATATCAATAATGGCAAACAACACAGATCAGGGAATAGTGAATGAACATACGACAAGTAATACTGAAGAATTTAATACACAATGAAGAATATTTGCGAAAAGTATTACCATTTCTAAATGCGGAATATTTTGAAAGTAAGAACGAACGCGCTATATTCAATGAGATTTTCGAATTTACTACTAAATATAATTCACCACCACCAATAGAATCACTAAGAATTTCTGTAGATGAACTAAACGTATCACAAGACGAGGTTGTTGCGCTTAACGTTTATATCAATGAACTCGAGGTCGTCACTGCCGAAGAATCTAAAATAGAATGGCTAATTGATAAAACGGAAGAGTTTTGCCAAGATAGAGCGGTATATAATGCACTAATGGCATCAATAAATATCGTCGATGGGTCTGATAATATAAACGACAAAGGCAGTATTCCCAAGATATTAACCGATGCGCTAGCAGTATCATTCGATAATTCAGTCGGACATGATTACCTCGAAGATTCTTCTGATCGTTATGACTTCTATCATAAGAAGGAAAGTAAGATACCGTTTGATTTGGAATTTTTCAATAAAATTACTAAGGGCGGGTTATCCACGAAAACACTTAACGTGATTCTTGCTGGTACTGGCGTTGGTAAATCCTTGTTTATGTGCCATGTCGCGGCTAGTTGTATGGCTATGGGTAAGAATGTACTATACATTACATTAGAAATGGCAGAGGAACGTATAGCCGAGCGTATTGACGCAAATTTACTGAACGTGACTATGGATGAATTGATGGCATTAACCAAAGAATCATACATGAAAAAGGTTGATCGGGTTCGTTCTAAAACTGTTGGTAAACTTATAGTAAAAGAATATCCAACAGCATCGGCGTCATCCGCACACTTTAGGACATTATTGAATGAATTGAATCTGAAACGTGGATTTTCTCCCGATATAATATTCATAGATTACTTAAACATTTGCTGTAGCTCAAGATTGAAAGTTGGGTCTAATGTTAACTCATATACATACGTTAAAGCAATTGCCGAAGAATTGCGGGGATTAGCCGTTGAATATGATGTACCATTAATGACAGCAACACAGACTACACGAAGTGGGTTTAGCTCGTCGGATCCCGGCATGGAAGATGTGAGTGAATCGTTTGGACTGCCAGCCACAGCTGATATGATGTTCGCACTAATCTCTTCGGAAGAATTAGAGGAACTGGATCAGATAATGGTTAAGCAACTTAAAAATAGATACTCCGACCTAACACACTATAAACGATTTACTATTGGCATCAATCGATCAAAGATGAAACTATATGACACAGAACAATCTGCTCAGGATGATATTGTAGATTCCGGTCAAGTTTTTTCATCTAATACTAAACCACAAAAGAAAGACTTTGGGAATTTTAAAATATGACGGCTACAGTGATAATACCCACTACAGGTGCTCCTGAATTAAGAACAGCTATTGCATCTGTTCTTGGTCAGAGCACAGATACACAATGTCTTGTTGTGTGTGATGGCACACAATTTAAAGGCAAAACTAGTGCTATCGTTAGTGAATACCTCGGAAACAAAAATCTAAAAGTGTGTTATCTTAATGATAATGTTGGTGCTAATGGTTATTATGGTCATAGAATATATGCAGCATTCAGTCACTTGATTAATACTACATATGTATTGTTCTTAGATCAGGATAATTGGTTTGAAAATAATCACGTAAAATATTGTATAGATACCATAGAAGATAATAATCTAGATTGGACATATTCACTAAGAAGAATATTCGATAAAGATGGTACTTATGTATGTGATGATAATTGTGAATCTCTCGGTAGCTGGGATTCATGTGGTAGATACAAACACATAGATACCAATTGCTACTGTCTACATACAAACGTTGCCACTCATGTTGCCAGTGTATGGCACGGTGGGTGGGGACAAGATAGGGTATATCGTGATGTGCTAATGACAAACTACCCAAAGTACATAGGCACAGGTGTACATACAGTTGCATATAGACTTGCTGGAAATGATGGTTCTGTATCCAAAGAATTCTTTGATCAGGGCAACAAATTTATGAACGACAAATATAATGGAGAATTCCCGTGGCTAAACAAAGTTTAATTATTGGTGCCGCAACTGGTTACAACTACAACCAGTTAAAACCTTGGATTGAATCTATCAATGAATGTGGATTTGAAGGTGATAAAGTTCTTGTATTAGGACAAGCATCAGAAGAAACACGAACAAAGATACTAGAACAAGGATTCAAGATTGTAGAAATGATTGCAGTTGATGCACCAATTCATGTTGCTCGATTCTTGTCTATCTACGACTATCTGAAAGATACATGGCAAGACTACGAATACGTCATCACCACCGATGTCAAAGATGTTTATTTCCAAACAAATCCTGTAGATTGGTTGAGTGAATGTCTACCTCCTTGTAAACTAGTTGCTGGATCAGAATCTATTAGATACAAAGATGAGTCTTGGGGCAACCAAAATCTACTAGAAACCTATGGTCCATATGTTCATGAATTATTCAAGGATAATATCATTTATAATGTTGGTACAATTGGTGGTGTGTCTGAATATGTTAAAGATTTGATGTTCAATATTTTCACCAATGCTATCAATAGACCGATCCCAATAGTAGACCAGGCGGTTTATAATGTATTGTTGCAAACTGAACCTTATAAATCTAGAACATTCTTTGCTGATCAATTATATGGTTGGGCATGTCAAGCAGGAACTACTGCTGATCCCAGCAAGATTAAAGGGTTTAGACCATTTCTTACAGAAGCAGAACCCTTCTTCGAAGACGGTGTGGTTAAAACATATTGGGAAAAACCATTCTGTATTGTTCATCAATATGATAGAGTGCCTGAATGGAAGAAGTTTGTAGAACAGAAATATAACCAACATAACGAAAACGATTACTTTACAATCAACACATAAGGAAAATACTATGAAATTTAATGATGAGAAATGCTCTGGATATGGTTTACTAGAAACCATAAAATCCCTTAAAGGTAAGGTAGTGGGGTGTGAACTTGGTGTCAGCGAAGGATTTAATTTATGCCAAATCCTAGAACATTGTGATAATGTTACATCTATGTATGCTATAGACCCATATATGCCTTATATGGATTGGTGTGGTGAAATTTCACAATACCGCATAGATGAGAGTAAAAAAATAGCTATGTCAAATTTAGCCTCTGTTTCACAATCAGAAAAAGTTAATTTTTTGGAAATGACTTCTTCTGAAGCAGTTCTTAAAATTTCTGATAATGAACTAGACTTTGTATTCATCGATGGTGACCATTCATACGAAAGAGCATCCGAAGACATGTTGAATTTTTATCCAAAAGTTAAGTCTGGTGGCATGTTCTCTGGTCATGACTATAGCCTATCTGGTGTTAACAGAGCACTATGTGAATTTATGCAAAAACATAGTTACGACGCTTCCAACCTTAAACTAGTATCTAATGATGCATGGTACATCATTAAACGATAATATGACAAATATTACAATAGTAACCGCATTTTTCGATATTGGTAGAGGTGACTGGACTCCTGACAATGGTCTTCCTGAATACCTCCAGCGCACAACCGATACATACATTGAACGATTTACTCATCTTACTAAGCTGAAAAATGAGATTGTTGTTGTTACAACTCCAGATATAGGAAAAATGCTTAAATGTATCAGAGATGATATTAAGATCATTGAGTTTGATCCGTTCAAACAGTTCGAAGAAATTAGTAAAAAAATTGTTACCATACATAATAGTGAGATTTTCCAAAATCTAATACATCCTAGCCAGATAAGGAACCCAGAATACTGGAGCGAGAAATATGTATTGGTTAATTTACTGAAATCTCACTTTGTTAATATGGCTATACAGAAAGAGATGGTGACAAACAACACTATTGCTTGGTTAGATTTTGGATATTGCAGAAGTAAATCCACCCTACCAACAAGCTTAAAGTGGTCTTATGATTTTGATCCCACAAAAATACACTTGTTCTCATATAGAGATATTGACACAACTCGTAAGATAACAGACATAATCGCATCGAATGATGTACACATTTTAGGTGCTAAAATTGTTGCAGACAAAAAACTTTGGCTAGAAATGGAAACTAAGATGTTTGATGCTTTTGATTTTTTGTATATTAATGGTCTCGTTGACGATGATCAAACATTAATGCTACTATGTGCATCAAAAGAACCAGACAAGTTCCAGCTACACAGAATACCAGACCACCAATTAGGATTAGACCCTTTTATAATTTTTAAATATTTTAATAATGCGGAGTAATGAATGAAATTTGATAATGCGATGGAAGAAATCCTTCATGTTTATATGGAAAGAGAGATTTATAAACAAAAAACTGAAATGTGTAAACTGTTTTCTGATTATCGATCAGATAAATCAACATGGCATAATTACACAACTCTATATAACACGATCTTCATGGGGCTTGAGCTGAAATATAAACCACTGAACTTATTTGAAATGGGTCTTGGTACCAATAATACAAGTATAACATCTAATATGGGAGCTAATGCCTCTCCGGGTGCATCAATGAGAGCATTTGCTGACTACTTTCCAAATGCAAACATATATGGAGCTGATATCGATAAGGATATATTATTTGAAACCGATCGCATAAAAACCTTCTTCTGCGACCAAACTTCACCAGAACTCATAAAAGAGATGTGGAATAATATGGACATTGAGTTTGATGTTATCATTGATGATGGATTACACGAGCCTCATGCTAATATTACTTTCCTCGAAAATTCTTTCCATAAATTGAAAAAGGGTGGGATATTCATAATCGAAGATATTCTAAATAAGGACATATATCCTATCGAGAAATTCTTGAGAAATATTGAGTGTGAATTTCAAACAATAGTAACTCTCCCAATGGACGAATCTTGGAACATTGACCCTAGCATGATATACCTGCACAACACAAATCTACCAAAAATTAACATATATGATAACTCTATGGCAGTGATTGTTAAATGATGAAAAACGTAGTAATTATAACTTCGGCAATAAATGCAAAATTTTCCGCTATAGATGCCGAGACTAGGTACCAAGATACATTTAAAACTATTGAATCTGTTCGGAAAAAGATGCCAAATGCTATAGTTGCTATGTTCGAATCTTCCCCACAAAAACTTTCAGATGATATGCTAGAGGCACTGAAGAATAAAGTTGATGTTTTTATTGTGTTATCGGACGTGCCTAAAGTGAATGAATTGGGTAGTAACAATCAAAAAAGTGCAGCAGAAACACTATCACTAAAACTAGCAATAGAACATATAATGACCTTAAATATTCACATAAAAAGGATATTTAAATTAACTGGGCGTGGGTTTTTTTCTGAAGATTTTGATGTATCATATTATGATAATCCGGACCTAACAGGTAAATATGTATTTAAGAAGCGCATAGCCTCATGGATGTCACCAGAACTAAGTTTATTAAGTACTCGGTGTTGGTCTTTTTCTTATGAATTGTTACAGGAAGTGTTAGCTATGCTTGAAAATACCATGACAGGATGTTTGGACACAGGAAGAGATGTTGAACATATCATATTTGAAAAGCTAGATACTACAAAATTGGTAGAACTCGAAAAAATTGGATATAATTGCAGAATTTCATTAAACGGAAATCTTGAGTGTGATTAAATATCTTGATATTCAACTCTGGTGATATTATAAATAGTACTATGTTGAATAGATAATCATAAAAATAATGAAAAATTTCAAAGAATTATTAAACACTATCTCAGAAGACTTCGGTGACATAGGCAAATATAAAGCTATATTTGTTGTTGGTGTACCTGGCTCTGGTAAAGACGTGGTGATACGCGGTATCACGAAAGACATTTCTATTTTAGAAATGAACCACCACCAGGCATATTCTGTTATTTGCCAAGGCACATTAACAGACAAAGCACCACTACTGATAACTGCGCCAGCAACAGATATATACACCATTTCACAGATAAACGAAGAACTTACTAAGAGTGGATACATTACAAATATGGTGTTTGTTAATACTACAAATACTATAAGTATTGATAGGAACTCTAAGTTGAACAAAACTCTATCTGAAGAGATTAGGTATAGTAGATGGTGTAGCGCACAAGAAAATCTTGGAGTGTATTCTGAGATGTTTGAGGAAATCATTGTAGTAGACAACATAGACACATTAACAAAATTCAACGAATCAATTGATCGCGTGTGTACTAAAACGAAACTATTTATAGAGTGCAAATATAAGCCAACCAAAACTAAACAGGACATATCAAAATTTACTAATGCGAAGAAGATCAGGTGCTCAAAACATAATAATCTATTGTCTGATCATAATTGTCCAACATGTCAGTTATTACGCATATCAGGCAAACCTGATGATGTTCGGTATGGTGATGCTACCAAAAATATCAATTACTCAGGTGGAGCCTACCACGAGCAGGCGCAGCCCACGATTAAAATCGTCCCGAAAAAGAAAATCCCAAAGTTTAGACAAGATAAAGACATGATGAATAATAAATATACTTCGAGTGGTAGGGATCTTCCTGGTAAACGAATTGGTGATACTGGTGTCGGTCCTACGTGGAGCGATCGACCAAACCAAGGATCTGGCGCATTTGGTAATGTTCAGGTAGAACACAAAACCTTCACTGAACTTAGACAGGAACTCAAAGAAGTTATAGAAGCGGGTTCTGGTGGGTTGGGCACAGTCGCTAATGCATCAGCAAAAGAACCTATGGACACATTAATAGACAAAAAGCTTAGATTATCGCAACCTAGCATTAAAACTAAAAAGGTAGGATAGAATGTTTGCAAAAGACAAAGTTTCACAATCAATGATAGATGCAGTTAATAGTGTATTAGAAAAGTCAGAAAATCCAAATAACCACGAGTTAATTTTGTGTGAGGGTCTGTCCGAAAGCGAAGCTGGGCAAAAACTAAAAGCCACAGCATCATCACTTGATAGGATGATGCGAAACGCAAAGGTGAATACCACTATGGTACATAACCCCAAAAAAGCTAAACAATATGTGGATGGGATCGATGGTGTTCGCAGAGAACTATCCGGTGGTGCTGGTGATAACCAACATTTCAGCACAAAGGTGCAGCTTAAATCTGAAGATGTTAGTACAGATATTGTTGAAGTGTTAGATACCGACGCCGGAATTAACTCATATCTTAATAAAAGTACCAAAAAACGGTCATTATTAGCAGCCACCGGTAAATTAGGTGACGATAGCAATAGACGAATGAATAAAAGTTATAAAGGCACACATAAAGCAATAGATAAACTAATAGATAGAAGTGCTCGTAATGAGTCACTATCGTTTTCGGAAAAGATATTAGAAGCTATGGCACCAGTATCCACACCAGATTTTTCTGAGGATGATGGGTCGATGACAGCAGCACAAACAAAGAAGAAAGAAGATATTGTATTATCAATGAAATCTAAGGAAAAGGATTTCAAGAAAAAGTATGGAAAGAATTGGCAAAATGTTATGTATGCAACCGCCACTAAAATGGCAATGGCTGAATCATCAGATGAACATATAGACGAAGCTAAAACCCCCATTGACGATAATGTACCGTTCGTTACTACTGAAAGTGGCACGTCCAATGCCGTTAGCAAAATAAAGCAGATAGCAAAACGACACAAGTCTAAGATGGGAATATAATAATGGCTAAGAAAATCAAAGTGTTCCTAAAAAGACTAAAAGATATCACCACAGACTCAACATCTCCAGATCGAAATAACCCAATGGACCCATGGGCATCTAAATATGAATCAGTTAGCCACCTCGATGAGACATGGAAATCCGATCCATTATTAGCTAAATTCTTAAAATCTCAAGGTCTTGATCCTAGATACGTAGATAGGAGTAATATGATTAGTCATTCTAAATCTGGTGATTTCGAAAAATGGAAATCCGATAGATATAGCTCTGCTAGTCTTACACATGGGCTGGCTGAATGTAATATGTCACCTGCAGCCAGAATAATCAAATCATTATATAAACACCTACGAATGGAGGACTCTGGCGACACTCCGGATAAATCAGTAACTGCCTATGGTAAGAAACCTAAATTCGATAAATCAGACGAGAAAGAATCAGTAGGCGAATCCAAACCAAAGGCTAGAGCAATATTGTCTGGCGGCACAACACTAACTGGTGAAAAACGAGAGGTTGTAGAATTTGACCCGGAATTAAGAGCCAGAGCATCTTCATCAGATAAGATCGAAGTAGATAAGAACGGCAAAACTAAAGATAGCGACTCAACTAAATAGTTGTATAATTTAAAAATTAGGAGTAATAATATGCCAGCTTGGGGTAACACCGATACAGCAAACAACAAACCAAAATTTCCACTAGCGAGACAAATTAGGGAAGTTATTCGATTAACAGTAACATCAACAACCAACACCACTGATGCTATAGCAAATGTATTAACCTTTGCTGCTGGCTCTTCTGATGTTGCTAATGCGGGTATCCTGTCCGGGTGGTCCGTGTTCACTGCAAATACAAATACTGGGCCTATGGGGATTCCTGGGTACTTCACCTCAAATACAACTGTGATTAGTGTCACTAACACTACTGTAAAATTAAGTCAAAACGTATCAGGTAATATTGTATCAGGTACTATTATTGAATTTGATTCCCCCATAGTATTGTATAATCAGCCACACGACTTAGCAAACACATATTGGACGGACACTATTCTAGTTACTGGAACAAGAGCTGGTAACGCTAACACATCACTATCAGCAAACATTGGCGGACTTCAACAAGGATGGAATAATGTAACCCAAAAAATTAATGGTGATGGCACAATTAGATACTTGACGGAAACCTTGGTTGCAATGGGAAATACATCTGCCGCTAATACAAAATCCGCAAACACTAGTGTTACCCAGATATTCTCTGTATTATAATAAGTGATGTTTTCTTCATTATGTGACGACAACTTTCAGATGTATGCATTGAAGTGCTACTCAGCACCAAGATGCATAATGTCCGAATTTGAATCTGATATCAGAAGGACCAAGTATATTAAGAGATTATTTCGTAGATATACCACAACAACTGATTTAAAAGAAAGATTAATATTAAACCACATAATATTATTATGTAATGTTTTTGGTACTGAACCCACAACTAGGATATTATTCTTTAAGGTTGATCCAGCTGATTATAGCTTGCTAAAAACATTCCTGACGTATCTAGACATGATGCCTGATGTAGTACTGGGCATTAACGGCAATGACATATATTCATATGATATATTATTAGATATGGATGTTGCAAAAAGGTTGACACAATTATGAAGAAATTTAAAGAGTTTATGCTAGAAATGGGTGCTGCTGGTATGGGTTCTGCTCCTACTAATGTTACAGGCGCATATGTTTCAACTGATCCAAATACCGCAGGTTCGGTCGATGCTGACCGAAAACGAAAGAAAAGAAAACAAAATATCGTAATAACCAGATAATGGTGCTAGATGACGTGATAGACCACATTGAAGACGCATTTCAATTAAAATGCAAGACCAAACATAAAGACGACGCGGTGTTAATAAAGATACTCGGTATTGATAATTGTAGTCTTGCTAGATGGATACGATCAGAATTCAATAACGTTAAAGTTTATGTCAAAAATCACAATGGATATAAATTTTCAGATGAGGGATGGGTTAGGGTATGTTTATATTAGAGTTTTTACCACAATGGACATTTTACGCCATTACCGTTGCCGGGGTTGTTGGTATATGCATAGCCTTTATGTTTTCTGGATTAATACCAATAACATATAAGTTGCCTTTAGAGTTAATATCTATATTACTATTTACCTTTGGCGTATATACTCTAGGTGCTATTAGCAATGAGTCGGCATGGCAATTAAAAGTTAGCCGCATGGAATCCGATATAGTCAAGAAAGAACTAGCCGCAGCTGAAATCACTAATACAGTTATTACTAAATATGTAGATAGAGTTCAAATAGTTAAAGGAAAAACCAATGTCATTATCCAGAAAGTTCCGGAGTACATCACAAAATATGATGATTCTAAGTGTGTTGTCAACAATGGCTTTGTCGAGTTGCTCAATGCTTCCGCAAAAAACGAGGTTCCCCACTCCTCCGGAATTGCTAATGACTCCCCCTCCAACATTAAACTATCTGGTGTCGCAGAAAACGTCAGTAGAAATTATGGCACCTATTACGAAGTAGTTCAGCAATTGACCTCATTACAGGAATGGGTTATTAAACAACGGGAATTAAACGATGGAAACTGATGTTAAAACACACATTGCAGTATTGCAAACTATTGTGTATAAAATAGACGACACTGTAGCAGAAATAGCAAAATCTTCTACAGAGGTAACCAGATTACTATCAGTACACGACTCTAGGATAAATAATTTAGAATCAGGTAGTAAAGATACAATAACCGACGTTCGAGACTTGTACAGTAAAATGGGCGAAAACACAAAACAAATAGTATCAAAAATAGACGACATGGAACTTCGAATAGAAGAAAAAATAAAAGAACATGCTGATAAATCATCATTACAAAATAAAGCAATAGCAGATAGATTAACCGCACTTGAAAACTGGAGATGGTTAGTTATTGGCGGAGCGGCCGCATTTGGGTTTTTGTTGAACCATCTTGGATTATTTAAATAAACTTGACATATGTTAATTATCAGGGTATAATAGTTGAACATACTACCTTGGATAATTAATAATGAGCATTTACATCGATAGAACATTTCTCCTACGAATCTCGGCAAAACTCAATAGATTCACTCGCAAGAAAGACGACCTATACCAGTTCAGATGCCCAATGTGTGGCGACTCGACAAAAGATAAAACCAAAGCTCGTGGTTTTGTATATAGAAAAGATAATGACTATTTCTACATGTGCCATAACTGTGGTATCAGCACAAATTTCTATAACCTACTAAAGCAAGTGGACCCAACGTTACTGAAAGAATATGCACTAGAAAGATATAAAGATAATGGTGTTTTTAATAATGAACCAGCGAAACCCATTATCGTAGCCAAGAAATCAACAAAAAACACAATACCACTACCAAAGATACATAGATTAGACGATTCACATTTCGCTAAGATATATGTACAGAATCGTAAAATCCCAGAAGCTGAGTGGTCTGAGCTATATTATTGTGCAGACTTTAATAAATTCGTTAACGTTGATATGGGCATCGATAAGAAGTTACATGACAATGACCAGCGACTAGTGATTCCATTCTATGATGCACAAGATAACCTTATAGCATTTCAGGGAAGAGCTTTAGGTGATTCTAAGATCCGATATATAACAATCAAATTAGATGAAGATTCACACAAAATGTTTGGTCTTAATAGAATTAATGAAGAAGATCCTATACTAGTGGTGGAGGGTCCAATTGACTCAATGTTTCTTAATAATTGTATTGCTATATCTGGTTCTAATTTAGAATTTGCTAACGATCTATACGACAAATCTAAGATAGTATTGGTGTTTGATAATGAACCAAGAAACAAAGAAATATTAAAACTGATGGAACATGCAATAGATAACCACTTTTCGGTGTGCATATGGCCAGAAATGATAGTGGAAAAGGATATTAATGATATGATATTGTCTGGGTTCACTTCTGGAGACATACAAGATATAATAGAAAAGAATACATTCGTTAATCTTCGTGCTAAGATGGCATGGATAAACTGGAAACAAATTTAAATATAATTGGAGATATAAATGTTTAGTAGAAATGATGTGTTGAAATTTATGAGAGCGTGTGGTCAAACCGACATTGGTTATGGTGATCAATCAGAACTATATATTACACTTATTATAGAAGAATTTAACGAACTAATACAAGCATATGCTGATCGAGATATTGTAGAAATTGCTGATGCTTGTGCTGATCTAAAGTGGGTTATCGAAGGAATGGAACATACTCTACAATTACCACAACAACAAATATGGGATGAGGTTGCTCGTAGTAATCTAGCTAAAATCTCGGAAGATGGGACTGTATTAAGACGAGAAGATGGTAAAATACTAAAACCGCATGGGTGGACAGTACCAGATATCAAGTCTATATTGGTGGACCACCCAGATTTCTCATGACTACATAATACACCACACGAACATAAACACAGGAATATAATATGGCGATAAGGATTTTGACACCAAAATCAGAATACATCACTGATTATCCGGTAGCAATTGAATTTGCTAAACAACAGGCCGAGATTTTTTGGCTACCCGATGAAATTGAAGTCGAGAAAGATCTACACGATCTAAAAACAAACTGCACAGAAGCAGAATATCATGGAGTTATATCAACACTGAAACTGTTTACACTATACGAATTGTCAGTAGGTAATGACTACTGGCAAAATTATGTGACTAAAGTCTTCCCTCGACCAGATATCCAACGAATGGCCACCACATTTGCTTTTATGGAAATTGGTGTACACGCACCGTTCTATAATAAGATTAATGAAGTGTTAGGTTTAGATACCGATGAATTCTATAACAGCTATAAGGAAGATGTCGTCCTCGCAAATAGGATGGCGTGGATTGGCAAAAGAACAGAAAAG
>Ga0114962_10002564_pt1 | contig 15067 bp, 12 predicted proteins | sample C_130820_MF_Meta_FD_87017 | JGI IMG/M metagenome (GOLD analysis project Ga0114962, IMG submission 87017) | Freshwater microbial communities from Lake Croche, Canada to study carbon cycling - C_130820_MF_MetaG | ecosystem: Environmental > Aquatic > Freshwater > Lake | place: Lake Croche, Canada...
CAGCTACTCCCGCCACGGACCCAGCTACTCCCGCCACGGACCCTGCTACTCCTGCCACGGACCCAGCCACTACCGCAGCGGCGGACCCAGCCACTACCGCAGCAGACCCAGCCACTTCAGCGGCAGACCCGGCGACTCCCGCAGCGGGTGCCGCCGCACCTACGGCAGAGCCGGTCGCCGCTGCCGAGCCGGCCGCAGAGTCTGGGACGGCGGCAGCACCTGCAGCTGCAGCGCATGCCGGTACTTTGACGGATGTGGTGGAAGTGATGAAAGCGCACCTGCGCAGCGGAGCCATCAAGGAATTCAGCTTCGAGCAAGTTCAGGAATGGAAGGCCGGTGCCGCCGAAGTGGTCGGCGGCCGAACCTATCAAACCGGCCTGGCCCGCTACAGTGCTGAAACCGTCGTCGGCGCGAAAATCATCGAGGCCAAAGCCCTCATTCAAGCCGGCAAGATCGTCCGCTGGGTCTGGTCCAAGAACCCTGGCATGGAGATCAAGTAGCAGCTGCGGCGGTCTGTGACCGCCGATGTGCAAGAGGTGCATTCGCGCAGCGACGCTCACAGAGCGCCACTACAATTCTTCACATTCGCTGCCGGCGTTTGCGCAGCGCGATGAATCCCAGCCATCCCAGAGCCGCGGGCACGGCGGCGGCGGCGGCGAGCAGCCACCATGGAACCGGCACGCTGCCCTTAAAGTGGATGACCACGCTATTTTTAAGTCCCTCCTGCAACGTTTGATCCCAGATGAGGGTGCGTCCGCCATCTTCCGTGCGCGTCGCGTTGGACTCCTGCGCCACCATCGGCAGATGAATGATATACTCCAGGCGTCGCCCGTCAAATTGCGCGGCCGGCAGGAAAAACGCGCCCGGCAGAGCCTTGGATGGCTGCACCGTGCGCGTGAGATCCACGGTGAGCCCGTGGCGCTGAAAATCCACCTGCCCGATCAACGGCATCACCACCGACTTGAGGTTTGCTGCTGCCAAGGCGTTGTCGCCGCGCAGCGCCGCGAGCAGATCCAGCGCGGAGAGAAACGACCCCTGCAACTCCACCACCATCCGCTCGCCCTGACAACTGACCCGCCGCGTTGCTTTTATTAGAGCAGGTGTCTGCCGGATGAACTCATCCAACAATTTGGTCAAGCCTGGTTCGCCGCCACAGCCGAGTGCCAGGCTAGATGGCAGCGAATAGCGGATATGCGCCCGGCCGCTGCCATCGCCGGCGAGCCAAAATTCCTCGCGGCAGTCGATGCACGACACCAGCGTGGCGCAGACGAGCGGCACTAACAAGCGAAGCAGTCCTCGCGTCGAGTGCATCAACCAGGCAAGGAAAATGGAAATGGTTGCAGCGACGTTTTCCACCACGGCTTTCACGGATTGAAGAGGATTACACGGAAAATATGCTCTCAATCTATCTACTCCTCGGCTCACCCTAAAGGTGTCTGCCAAACAATTCATAACTCATGCATTATTCTGTGTAATCTGTGTAATCTGTGGTTCCAATTTTGCTATCTAGCACCAGAACCCAGGAAATTTTGGATCAGGCGCAGGCCGGCCTGCTGGCTTTTTTCCGGATGGAACTGGCAGGCGAGCAAGTTGGGCAATTCAATCGCCGCGGCAAAGACGTCTGCGCCGTATGTCGTCTGCGCGGCGATGACCGAGGCGTCGTCGGGCACCGGAAAATACGAATGGACGAAATAGAAGTACGGCTCGGCACCCAAGCCCTGCCAGTTGCCCGAATCCGGGCGGCGCGGCGCGGTCGAGTTCCATCCGATGTGGGGGATTTTCAGCCCGGGCACTTCCTGAAACCGGCGCACGGTGCCGGGCACCAGCCCCAGGCCCGCCACCCCGGGACTCTCCTCGCTGGCGTCCAGTAAAATCTGATAGCCCAGGCAAATCCCCAGATAGGGCTTGCCGGCCAAGACCCAGCGGCGGATTGGATCTAATAATTCACGGCTGGCCAACTGTTCCATGCAATCGCCAAAGGAGCCTACGCCGGGCAGCACCAGGTGCGTTGAGTCGGTCAGATCTGCGGGCGCGCCGGCGATGTGAGGTTCGACGCCAAGGGCGGCGAGCGCGTTGGCGACGCTGCGCAGATTGCCCGCGCCATAATTGATCAGCGAGACCTTCACAGAGTTTCCTTGGTGCTGGGAATACCTTTGACCCGCGGATCGCGCTGACAGGCATCGCGCAAGGCGCGGGCCAGACCTTTGAAGATGGCCTCGGCAATGTGGTGACCATCGCGGCCGTAGAGCAACTCCACATGAATGTTGGCCCGCAGGTTAGAGGCAAGTGCGCGACAGAATTCCTCAACCAGAGTGAACGGGAAATTCGGGGCGGAGGCCGTGCCGAGGGGCGCGCGAAACTCGAGGTGCGGCCGGTTGCTCAGATCCACGACCACGCGGACCAGCGTCTCATCCATCGGCAGATAGGCGCTTCCGTAGCGGCTAATCCCCTGCTTGTCGCCCAGCGCCTCGCGCAGGCAATCGCCCAGCACGATGCCGATGTCCTCGACGGTGTGGTGAAAGTCAACGGCTAGATCGCCGGTCGCCTCCACCGTTAGATCGAACAAGCCATGCCTAGCGAACAAAGTGAGCATGTGATCGAAAAATGGAATGCCGGTGGCAATTTTTGCCACGCCCACGCCGTCGAGATCGAGCGTAAGGTCAATGGCGGTCTCCGCGGTTTGGCGGGAGCGGCTGGCGTGGCGTGGGGTGGTCATAAATCCGGGGCGGGTTAGTTGTCGTCGTCAGTCGACTTGGTGGCGTGGGTCTTGGCGATCTCCTGCAGGAGTTTGAGGTAGCGTTCTGGCAGCGCGGCGGCCTCGGCGTTGGCCACGGATTTTTCCATTTCCTCGGCATCCGCATCGCTGTGAATGACTTTCCAAGTGTGGCGAAAAACCTTGCCAGCGTCGCCAGCAGCTGGCGCGGCGCCGGTGAGGCGCTGCAACTCAGAATCGGCTAGGGCGAGATCGTCCTCGAGCGCCTGCTTGTGGTCCACATTGGGCGTCACCCAAGCCTGGCTGGCGGCCTTCTCAAGTTGATAGAGCTTTTCCAACTTAGCGCTCTCGCCGTCGATCGCGCGTTTGGATGCCTCGCGATCGGCCGGGGCCATGGCTTCGAGTTCAGCTGTGCGCTTGTCCATGCGGGCATCGAACGTTTTGAGACTGGCGTCGATTTGGCTGCGCAATGTCCGCAAGACTCCCACCACCACCGGCAACACCTCGCGGTAACACGCGGCAGCTTGGTAATCCTTGTCAAACTCAGCAAAGGCCCGCAATGCCGTGAGCCATTGGCCGGTTTTAGCCGCATTGCGGATTTTCATCTGCAGCACGCGGGCATCCAGATCGAAGGCATTGGCACGGTATTCATCAGCCTTGATCATCAGCCCGCCGACTTTGCGCCCTCCAGCGCTCACCTCCGCGCGTTCCTCGCTGAGGGTCTCGAGGATCGCCGTGGCCTCCTTGACCATCGATCCCTTGGGAAACTTCACCAGAAACGCTTGCACCGCCGAGAGCCGCTGCTGGTACTCCTCAGCCGTTAGAAAGTCGGGTGTGGGACTGAGCTTGGCGATGGGCTCGAACGCCTTGGCGTCGGGTTTGGCAGTGACGATTTTCACGATATCGGCCTTGGCCACGGTTTTGAGGTCCTTGATGGAGGGCGTGACCTGGTATTCGATAACGTAGGACTCGCCCTGAATGCGGATGACCTCCCCTTTCAGGACAGTTTTGTCCTTGAGAGTGAACTCCCCTTTCAAGACCGTGCCGTCCTTGAGAACGACGGCCGCAGCTGGAGCGACATCGGTGGCCGAAAAACCGCCGAAAATGAGCAATGAGGTGATGGCAAATGGGAATTTCATGCTACTTGGGGTGAGTCGGTGGCGGAGTATTCACGGGTTTGGCAGTGCTGGCAAGAGGGCATCTTGCAAGGCCTCCGGGGACGCCGCCACCAAGGCTGTTGCATCGGCTAGGACGATTTTCACCGAGCCATTGGCCACCCCGTCCGCAGCAGTGGCGGCGCGGCGTTTGACCAAGCGCAGCGGCAGGCGTGCAAGGGCGGTTTGCATGGCAGGCGTGAGGTCCTTGCCATGGATGACCAGCGGCGCGTAATGGCGCGCCAAGGTGGCTTGAAGCAAGTCTGTGTGCATCACGGGTTGCTCCAGGGCCACCATCGGCAGCGGGATGGCCACCCGGCTAAATGATTCAACCAAGGGTCTGCCGCGGGCCGCCAAGCGGCACTCCGCCATGGAAATGAGGCCGGCGGTTGACTCATCCAGGATCATGGTCAGGTTACTGATGGGCAGATCCATGATTTTGGCGTTGTCCGCACATTCCTTGAGGCAATCCGTAGCGGTGAAGCGCTCGGCGGCCGTGCTCGCCCAGTCATCCGCCCAGGCCAGGTATTTTTCCTCGCCGGTGATATCAGCCACGTCGAGGGTGGCTTGAATGGCCATGCCGTAGAGGAATGCGCGGCCGGCAGCTAAGGTCGACGGGGTTTTGGCGGCATACATCCAGAGTTGGGGGCCATCGACAAAGGTCTTGCGAACGTGTTCGAGCAAGGCCACGGCTTTGTCACGAAACAGCGAGTTGCCAGTGACCCCGTACGCCACCGCATACGCCGAAACCATCCGCAAGGTGGTGGCCGCATGCTCGGTTTCATCCCGCTCAGTACTCCCAAGCCGCTCGTCGCGGGCTTTAAGCAGGATTTTGCGCGCGCTCTCAAAGCGTGGCTTGAAAACTTCCGGTGAGAGTCCCAGTTTGGCGGCAATTCCACTCACGGGCATGCCCCAAGCCAAGGTGTTGGCGCGAAAATATTCGCGGGCGGGATCCGCTTCGAATGGCAGATTGCCCAAGCCGTGCATGCCCGTGGCGGTGATCCACCATGCGGCATCCTCGGCTGGCAAGGCTTGGCGGATATCTTCAATGGTCCACAGCCAGCATTTGGGGCGCTCACTCGGCGAGTCGCCCAGTGCGAAGCCACCGCTGCGGGTGGCAAAAGTTTTCTCAACGTAGGCCAGCACTCCCAGCGCCCGCTCCAGCACCTGCGGATCCCGGGTCGCCTGGTAAGCCCGCAATAAGGCGACGATTGCGCGGGCCTGACCGCCGCCTTCCCGATGAAACACTGGAAAAGCCCAGGTCTTGGAGCGTCGCAGCGAAAAGAGTCCGCCATCGAGCGGGTCAAACATCGGGCTGGGCAGCACATCCTTGAGCAACTCTTGCAGCACGCTCAAGCTGCGGGCTTGCACCGCCTTCGGCACGCCGGGTGTGATCGCCACACTCGCCAGCAAATCCAGTGTCCCGGAGGGAAACTGCTCCCCCGCCTCATCAAACGAACGCGATACCGGATCGTAAAGCGAGCAGAGTTGGCGGATCGCCCTGATCACATCCGTCTCGGGCACCTGACTGGCCTGGTCCTCATGGCGGCTGCTGGCTAACTTGACGCGCCGGGCTTGGTTATTGGCCTCGCTGGATTTTTTCACATACTCGCAATCTCCCCTCCAACTGCGCCTCAGGCAGTTATCGGACTGGTCAAACAAATCGCGAACGGTTTCCGACCCGCTGGCAATCGCCGGGATCCACGCCACCGGGTTGGCATCGGGTGTGAGCCACACGAACAACGGCAAATGCGCCGACACTTTGATTTCCGCCGCCAGATCCGCCGCCAGCAAGCCCAGCTCGCGCGTGGCATCGGCATCCACCAGGACCGGCACATAGTTGTCATTGATCTGCACGACCCACCCGGCGTCCCCGGCCATCTCGTTCAAAACCTTATGAAAGCCCGTGTGCTGAGGCGTCGCGATCACCAGCAACACCATCCGCTTGGCCGCCTTGGCTCGCGCAAAAGTCTCAACGGACCAAGGTTGCCAGTGAATCGGCGACTTGACTTGACTTTGATAGACCGTGCCCGGCAGGCCGGCCACGTTGTTGGTGTGCAATTCCGTTGCCAGCAGCGGCGGCTCTTCCGCCGTGACACTGGAGGAGCTCTGACGACAGGATATTGCGCCGGCCAGCACCATGCCAGCGATGGCCGCTGCCGCACCAACCCGCCTGAAAGCAACCGTGGAATTCATGATGTATGGGAAGAGACGCCCGGTCTTTCGCCTATGCCGTGCCGTAATTCAAGCGTAAATAAAAAACTTCCCCTGTAGCAAGCACAAGCTAAGGTGCTGCGACAATTTCCCCCCAAGCGTGACAAGTATTGCTGTTTCCAGTCAAAAGGGCGGAGTGGGTAAAACCACTCTGTCGATCAATCTAGCCCATGCGTTCGCACGGGCCGGCGTTAAAACCCTGCTGGTGGATGCCGATCCACAGGGCTCTGTCGGGCATTCCCTCACCCGCCAATCACGGCTGCTGAGCGGATTCTACGATTTCCTCGCCGACCCCAGCCTGCCGCTTGAGCCACTGGTGGTGGCCACCCGGCTGGCCACCTTCTCGCTGGTAGCCGCCGGGCGCGCCAGCGAATACGATGTCGGCGGGGCGGGTGGCCATCTGGCACGGGTGCGGGCATTTTTGCGCGGTGTCTCTGGCTGCGGTTTCCAGCTCTGCCTCATTGATACGGCTGCCGGCTTGTTCGGTGTGAGCGGGGATGTTGTCGCCGCCTGCGATGCGATTCTCATTCCGCAACAAGCTGAGCCGCTGGGAATTCGCTCGGTGCCCAAGCTGCTGGAGGAACTCGACCGCTTGCGCATCAGTAATCCGCGCCTCAACGTACTGGGTGTATGCCTGTCGATGGTGCAGACCGACCTTGCCGAAAGCCGCGGCGTGGGAGTGGCGCTGCGCCAGTTGCTGCCACCCGACTGGGTGTGCGAAACGCAAATCCCGCGCGATCCCTTGTTTCTGCGGGCCAGTGCCCGCGGCTTGCCCATTGGCGTGCTGGAAGAAGGTGCCGCCGCGCAGTCGGTGTTTGACGCGCTGCGCGATGAAATTGCCGTCAAGCTGGCCAAGCACTCAGGTTGAGCCCGGCTTTGAGCTGCTACACGTTGAAGCGGAAGTCGATCACATCGCCATCCTTGACGACGTATTCCTTGCCCTCGATGCGCACCTTGCCGGCAACTTTGGCGGCGGCTTTGCTGCCGGCTGCAACCAGATCGTCGTAGTGGACAATTTCCGCGGCGATGAAGCCGCGCTCGAAATCGCTGTGGATGACCCCAGCGGCAGCGGGGGCCTTGTCGCCAGCGATGATAGTCCAAGCGCGAGACTCCTGCACCCCGGTGGTGAGGTAGGTGCGCAAGCCGAGCAAATGATAGACCGCGCCGATCAGGCCGGAGACGCCGGAGTCAGTCACGCCCATGTCGGCGAGGAATTCGGCGGCTTCCTCGGGGGGCAGATCGCTGAGTTCCTCTTCGATGCGAGCGGAAATAACCACCGCTTCCGAGCCGCTGTGCTCGGCGGCAAAGCGCCGGACTTTGGCAACTTGCGGGTGGCTGTCAGGGTCGGCCAGCGCGGCGGCCAGCTCGTTTTCGGCGACGTTGCAGGCGTAGACGGTGCGCTTGGCGGAGAGCAGGAAAAAGTCGCGCACCAGCGGTTGGTCATCGTCGCTGAATTCCAGGGTAAGAGCCGGTTTGCCTTGGTCGAGGTGGGGCAGCAGCAGGTCGATCAATTCGACTTCGCGGCGGGCGTCCTTGTCGCCGCCCTTAGCCTTTTTTTCACGGGAGACGCGGCGTTTTTCGAGGGATGCGAGATCGGCGAGGATCAATTCGGAGTTGATGATTTCAATGTCGCGAACCGGGTCGACGCTGCCGAGCTCATGGATGATGTCGTCATTCTCAAAGCAGCGCACCACTTGAACGATGGCGTCGGTTTCGCGGATGTTGGCCAGGAACTTGTTGCCCAGGCCGGCCCCCTCGGAGGCACCTTTGACCAATCCGGCGATATCGACAAACTCGATGGCGGTGGGCACCAAGCGCTGCGAGCCGGAGATTTTTGAGATCACCGCGAGGCGCGGATCCGGCACACTGACGATGCCGACGTTCGGATCGATGGTGCAAAATGGATAATTGGCCGCCTCCGCCTTGCGGGTGCGGGTAACGGCGTTGAAGAGGGTGGATTTCCCGACATTGGGCAGACCTACGATTCCGGCTTTGAGCATTGCGGCCGCAGCGTGGGGGAACCAGGGGGCTGGCGACGAGCAAAAAAGTGCTTCGTACCACGATTCCCCCCGAACTCCGAAGTTGAAATCTAAAATTCGATCACAAAACCACAGATTACACGGATTTTACAGATTTTTTGGATTTTTTGGATTTGGATCCTCTCACCATTAGCGGCACAGCAGAAGTTCCAGATGGCCCATATTTCAATCCGTAAAATCCGTGTAATCCGTGGTTCGTTTTCCCCTGAGTATTGCCCAATTCCGGCGTTCGGGTTTACCCCAACCCGGTGGTTTCTCTACCCGATTTTCCTTAACTCCCCTCCCCTCAGGCGCTGCCCGTGAGCGTGGGGCCTTTGGCATGACCCGGCGCTGGCAGGACTGCGGCAGGAGGTGGATCTTGCGGTGGCACGGATTCCAGAAGTTTTTTGACTACGGTGGCGGGGGCGTGGTTGGCGGAAATGGCCACACTGATCCAACGCAATTCATCGCTACCATCCAGCACTACCTTGAGCATCATCGTGATGGGAACGGCCAATAGCATGCCCAGCGGTCCCCACACCCAACCCCAGAACATCACCGATACCAACACCACCAGCGTGGAAATACCAAAGCGCCGCCCCACCAACAGCGGCTCCACCACATTGCCAAGAAAATTGTTAATCAGCAGATAGCCGCCGGCCACTACCACCGCTTCGGGCACGCCGAACAAGATGAGTGCCAGCAGAGCCGGCGGAATCCCGGCGATGATCGAACCAATCACCGGGATGTAATGCAGCGCGTACGCCAAAATCCCCCACAACACGAAAAAATCCAAGCCGGCAGCCCAGCACAGCAGGCCGGCCAGCAAGCCGGTGGCCAGGCTGATGACGGTCTTGATCGCCAGATAGCGCTGGATATCCCTGGTGGCGCTGAGCATGCGGGCAATGTTCGGCCCCCGCGCCAGACTGATGGCTTCCAGGCGTTGCCCAAACATCTTCGCCTCCGCCAGCATGAAAACAGTGAGTATGAGCACCACCAGAAAGGTCCCAAAAAAGCCGACCACGTGCCCGAGCAGGCCAGTGCCCACATCCCAGATTTTTTCCAAGCGGATATTTTGAAGGTTGTCCAGATTGGTGACTGCGGCGGTGTGGATTTTCGTATCGGCATCTTGGACGCCCCAGGAATCCAGGGTTTTTGCCAGCGAGCCGGACACGCTCTGCACCCGCGTGGACATCACCCCGGCATACTTCGTGTTCCACTTCACCTGCAACTCATCCACCATCGTCACCGCCAACAGAATTACCCCCACAATAAAGGCAAAATCAACTAACACCGTCAGTAGTACTGCAATGGCCCTAGGTACTTTCTTGCGGCAGAGCCAGTTGGTGATCGGCAAACTCACCGTCGCCACAAAAAATGCCAGCAAGATGGGCAGAAAAAATCCCTGCGCCGCCTTCAACCCTGCCACCAGCAAAACCAGTGCCGCTAGCAACAGGAGCACTCGCCCAGCATTCGGTCCGCCCATTCGCGATTTCATTTCCATTCCAGGGAGATTAGACATCGCTAAACCATTTATGGCAACAACGGTTTTAGTCCGATCCACTCAATTCCCCAGAAAATGATCCACGGCAGCGATAGCAAGCTGCCCAGCGTGGTGGCCAACACCACATGCACCGCCACGGCCGGGCGTCCGCCATACAGCCGTGCCAGCATGATCGGAGTCATGGCAGCGGGCATTGCAGCTTGTACCACTAGCACTTGCCGCAATTCCAGCACCAGCGGTAGGTACTTTGCTGCAGCCAGGATCAGCCCGGGCGCCAGCAGCAAGCGCACCACTACGGCTCCGCCGATGATTTTCCACGATGGCCTGGCGGTTTCAGCGATGCCCACCATGCTCGCACCGGTAATCAGGATAGCGACCGGAAATGCCCCGACCCCGAGCAGACTGATGACCTTGCGCAGCGGAGCGGTCAGATCATGCAGCGGGCCGCCGAGCGGGCGATCCAGCCCCAGGGCCACCAGCAACAAACCGATGCCCACGGCGATGATCGGGCCGTTGACCAGTTTGCGCCAAGGCAGCTCGCGCTGGCCGCTGATGATCATGACGCCAACCGACCACATGGCCACCTCGACGCCGATGTTGTGGACGAAAAGCATGGCACAGGCGCTGCTACCCCAAAGGATCGACAGCACCGGTATGGCGGTGAAGCCGTAGTTTTGACAACCGGCAGCCACGGTGAACGTGCGCAGGCCGGTGCCGCGTTCCAGCCCCATGATCCGGGCCACGAGCCACGCCGTAAGCAGGCCACTGAGGAGCAGGCCAAAACCCAGCCCCATGCCCCAGACGACCACCGCGCCACTGCGCAGCACCTCGGCACCGAGGATTTGGTCGAGGATGAAACACGGCAACATCACCGAGTAAACCAGCTGCATCGCTCCGGCTTCGTGCTCATGGCGCAGCAGTCCGGCCTTGCGCAGCGCCGCGCCTGCTACGAGGAGCAGATAGACCGGCAACACCGAAATGATGACTGCTGCAGGCGAAATCACCGGCGCAGCGTCCGTTTGGTCTCACTCATGGGCAAGCACATAATCCTCACTTGCGGGCGGGAATGACCAGGGTCTTACCGTCCCGCACGGTGCTGCTGGAAAGCCCGTTGGCCGCCTTCAGCGCGGCTACTGAGCTATTGTACTTGTCCGCTATGGTGTACAAGGATTCCCCGCGCTTGACCGTGTGGTGGATGCTCGGACTCTTGGTTTTGCTGCTGCTCGACGCAACGGATTTCGACTTGGTGGATTTTTTGGCCGTCGGTTCCGCCTCTGTCTTGGCCTTGCCGGACTTTTTCACCGTCGACTCGCTATCCACTTTCGATTTGCTCGATTTTTTCGCCGTAGGCTCGCTATCCACTTTGGATTTGCTGGATTTTTTCACCGTTTTCTCGGGATCCGCCTTGGTCTTGGAAGTGGAATTGCGGCCCAGCTGGCGGGTGGAATCCGATCCGTTGCGTAGCGATTTCGACCGGCTTGTGGGCGAATCACCCGTGGCCAGCGGCACCGAGTTGTCCAGCGGTTGCTCATTCTTCGCGATCTTCGGCGGATCTCCCTCCACCTCTTTCGGCGTGTACGGCCGCCACTTCGACGGATCGTCAGCCCATGCTTCCACGTATCGACCATGACTGTCGAACGGGCCTACATTCGGCTCCTGCTTGCTCGTCGTCGTCCGGCAGGCATTGAGCGTAAGCAGAATAATTAGAAGGCTGAGGGTGTGAAAAACCGGTCTCATGCCAGAATTATACCCAGACCCTCCAGCTTTGCAAAACTTTGTTAAGACTTGTAAATTTTTTTGCCGGCCCCTTGCGTATTTCCCCCTTGCATTTTAGCGCGAGGTGAGCCTCAATCGACGCGCCGCCGCAACGGGGCATTAGCTCAGTTGGTAGAGCGTCTCGTTCGCAATGAGAAGGTCAGGAGTTCGAATCTCCTATGCTCCACGCGCCGCATGCCTTGCGGCCCCACGATACTAGAAGAAAAACCTTGCGGCTCAACTCATTGGGTGCTACAACGCCGCTTGTATGAATCCACTTGTTAGGAAGCTCGCTGAGTTTTATAATTCCGATCCACCGCGGCCCATCGCGAAAATGGCAGTGGGAAGGCATCGGGAGGCAACGGTGGGTGTCGCGATTTTGATAGAACGGAGGCAGCAATGAGTGGCGACCATGCGGTGTTGGTGTTGGATGACGATCGATTTATCCGTGCCGGTTTGGAACGCTTGCTCGCGGCCCACGGCTACAAGGTGAGGCTGCACGCAGAACCCGACGAGTTGTTCCGCAACGGCATGCCACAGGTGCCGGCTTGCTTGTTGCTAGACAACCAACTTGGCGATGGGATGACCGGGGTGGAGGTGCACGAGGAATTGTTGCGGCGGGGCTGGTTTATCCCTACGGTATTTCTCACCGCTCACTGGAATGTGCAATTTGTGGTCAATGCGATCCGCGCCGGAGCCGATGGTTTTCTGACAAAACCATTTGATCCGACCGAGTTGGTGGATGCGGTGGCGCTGGCCTTGCAGCGCTCCCGCAGCAATCGTCAGGGGGAATTTGCTGCCGCTGAGGCCCGCGTACGTGTCGCTTCCCTGACGCCTCGCGAGCGGGATATCGTGCGCTTGGTGGTGGAGGGTTTGCTCAACAAGGAAATTGCCGATCAGCTCGATCTCGCCTTGATCACCGTGAAAGTCCATCGCGGCCGCGCCATGCACAAACTCGCCGCCGGCAATCCCGCCGAGATGGTCCACATCGCAGGACTCGGCGGCATCGGCAGGTGACCCTAAAGGTGTCTGCCCAATGCTTACCGCAGAGGCGCGAAGGTCGCAAATGGCCGCAGAGTAAGACCAGATTTTTCTCGATAACCCATTCCACTTTGCGCACCTCTGCGGCCTTTGCGCCTCTGCGGTAAATCTTCAGGTGAGTCAGGAGCCACTCAGAGCTTGAAAAGTCCGCCGCGTTTGCCGCCGAGCACGCCGGCCGCCAGGATCGCGGTTGCTAGAAAAGCCATCGACCACACCCCGAGCGCGGCGGCCAGTTCGGTGCCGTTGCCGAGGCTGCCCAGCAGTGAGTAGAGCGCCTTGGTGATCGGGAAATGTTGGGCTTGCTGGGCCAGAATCAGGCTGTCGCTGACCTCTAACATCGCAAATGCAAAGGCGAGAATGCCCCCGGCGGCGAGGTTGCCAGCAATGAGTGGTAGCGCAATGCGCCGCAACACCCGCAGCGGACTGGCTCCCAGCGTGCGGGCAGCTTCCTCGAGGGCCGGATTGCTTTGTTGGAGACCGGCCACCGCCGCGCGCACCACGTATGGCAGACGGCGGATCGCATAGGCGATGACCAACAATAGGAACGGGCTGCCACCCGCGCCCACCAGCCAATGCAACGCCTTGCCCTCCTGCGACAGCGTTAGGTAACCAAATGCCATCACCAGCCCGGGCACCGCCAGGGGCAGCATCACCAGTGCATCGAGCCAAGCGCGGCATCGCAGGTCGGAGCGCACCACCACCCAGGCCACCGCCAGGCCGCAGGCCAGGGCTAACAAGGTGGCGCAGCCGGCATAGAGCAAGCTGTTGTGGATGGAGGGGACCACCAAGCCGTTGCCGAGGGCTTCAAGGTAATGGTGGAAGGTGAGTTGCTCGGGCAGGATCGTGCCATACCAGCGCCCCGCCACCGATAATAACACAACCCCGAGGTGCGGCAACACCGCCAGCACGCTCACCCCCACAAACCATGCCGTGCAGCTAGCCGCTTGCCACCGGCCGATACGCCGCACGGCCGAGCGCCCCTGCGGCCGTGGCGCGGCCCCGTGGCGGGTGCCGCCGACCGCCCATTTCGATAGGCCGAACACGGTCATGGCGATGAGCAGCAGAATGGCAGTTAGAGCGTAAGGCAGCGGGTTTTTATCCAGCCCCTTGATGCCGTCGAAAATTTGCACGGCAGCCACCCGAGAGAAGTCGAAAACCAGTGGCACGCCCAGTTCGGTGAAGGCCCAGATGAACACGATGGCCGCCCCGGCAAACACCCCCGGCATCGCCAGCGGCAGGGTGATGCGCCAAAACCGTTTCCAGGGCGGGCAGCCGAGGTTGTGCGCGGCCTGCTCGAGCGCTGGATCTAGGTTAGCCAGCGCGGCGGCAATGTTGAGGTAAAGAATCGGGTAGAGATGCAGCGCGTTGAGCACTATCATGCCGGCGAAGCGGCCATGGGCCAGCCAGTCGTAGGGCAACTGCGCATCCATCACGCCTAAGCGGATGAGCAACGCGTTGAGCGCCCCGTTGCCACCGAGAATTTGTTTGAGGCCCACCGCGCCGACAAACGGCGGCAGGATCAACGGCGCAAGCACCAGCACGCCCAACACGCGCTTTGCGGGATACTCAAAGCGTTGGCTCACCAGCGCCAGTGGCATCGCGATAAGCAGGCTGGCCAGGGTGCTGGCCACGCCTAACATCAGCGCGTTGATCAGGCCTTCCTGATAGATCGGGTTGCGCAACACCATGCAGAGGTACTCCAACGTGAAACACGCCGAGCCATCCGCACGCTGGCCTGCAAACGCCTGCTTGAGCACCGTCCACGCCGGAAACAGGAAAAACACCGCCAGCAGAAGGCTGGTGATGGCTGTTAGAAATATGGCGATGCGACGGTTCATGACAAGAAGACGCAAGACTGCAAGACACAAGACACAAGACAAGACCTGCGGCGGCCTGTAACCGTCGCTAGCGAATGCCCAGCCTTGTAGCGGGGGTCTGTGACCGCCGCTAGCCTTGTTTGATGATATAACGCATCAGGCATTAGAAGTATGATAGATAGGCATCGCTGCATGGGCCGCGACGGTCAACGACGGCTTGATTACCAGACTTTTTTCGCGTGGTTTTTTGCATGTGAAAGCGAAGCCAAATCCGCCCGAATTCCTTCCCGCCGTCAAGAATGCTTTTTCGCATGTCTGCTTTTCGTCCAAGAAAGCGGCGGACGGAGCGTCGCTTGAGCGCCAATTGCCCTGAACGGGAAAATACAGTGACGATAACAACCTGATCCTGGCCGAAGCCCCGACTTTTACGAAATTTCACGAATTGAGAGAGGCTTAAAATATCACATCATTTCAACCGTTAGGTGCATCAGGAACATATCCGAGAGCGTTGGGTCATTCGTGAATATTCGTGAGAATCGCGGTTAGAACTTCTGGTATCCAGCGCATGGTGGGAGCAGTGCGGCGAGGCCATCTTCCCTTCGGTTCGACGTTGGAAGTTTTTTAATTTGATAGAATCGAAACGCGAAGGCCACGAAGGGCGCTGAGAAAGACGCTGAGCGAATCGATGAAGTCGTAACCTCCCAGCACGGCGGCCATTCCAAAGCGTTCCCCAACCCAATCCGCCTCTGCGCTCCTCTCTGCGGCCTCCGCCCCTCCGCGTTTCGCTTCCTCTCCGCCATAAAGCGCCTCAGCCCCGCGCGAAGCTGTCTCCCAATCCAAAAGCCCGTGTC
>Ga0114962_10002566_pt1 | contig 15064 bp, 36 predicted proteins | sample C_130820_MF_Meta_FD_87017 | JGI IMG/M metagenome (GOLD analysis project Ga0114962, IMG submission 87017) | Freshwater microbial communities from Lake Croche, Canada to study carbon cycling - C_130820_MF_MetaG | ecosystem: Environmental > Aquatic > Freshwater > Lake | place: Lake Croche, Canada...
AAGAGTAAAGAGAGAAACTTATCAGATAGCCCAAACGATCAAGGGCATGATTGGATTAAAGAGTAAACTTGTTAAAATTTAAAGATTTTTTACAAAAATTAATAGGTTTTTCTGTTTTTTTAATGTTTTTTTGTAAATTTTAATGTTTTTATATAGTTTCTTGTAGTTATACGTTGATTGTCCCGTAGATCCAACATATCATGAGACTATAGCCAGAATATGGCAGAACTTAGTAGTTTTACTAGATCTTTGACAACATTAATAAAAATACCCCGTATTTTTTTTATGACATGATATAAAGAAATATATATTTTTGTATAGCAAATAGTACTATCCAGTTAGTGTTGAAACACACGAACAATTTTTTTCGTTCAAAATTTTTTTAATATATAACATGTTTACTAGTTACCACAAGCCCTCAAACTGGCTAAAAACTATCTACAAAAATTGTTTTATATAAAGAAAGCCTTGCTAAGTGCTTATCATATTTGTACAGCGCAGATATTTTGAACTTAAAAAATTATGAGTACAACCCTTACAAACGTCATCCATAAATAATAGTTGGTAACATGCAACAATATCAGTTAAGCAGTGATGATGAAATAAACATTAGTTATTTTGTACAGAAGTTAATACCCATATACTTTCAAGAGTATATGGTCAAGTATGCAAACACGCCTAGTAATCCAGGAGATGGCTTGGCAGTGCGTATACAAGCTGAACAGAGGCAGCAACAGCTTTGGTTTGAGGAATTAAACAAGCAGTTAAATTGTTTACATCTTGAGATTCCCAAGAAGTGATATACAATAGAAATGTGGTTTTAGTATGAAACAGACTTATAAACAATGCATTAGGGTAGGTTTGGTAATATTTTTTACAATTTTATTGATTTCTCGTATCAAGACTATTGTAGAAGTACAACCACTTACACTTTTGCCAATTCAGCCAGCAACAAACAGTACACATGGACACCTTTTTTAACAAATTTACCAAATTTTTTAGCAACAAAAACAGTTCAGCCAAGAAATTCACTGAAAATTCCAAAGAATTTGTAGCGTTTGAAGGCAACCAGCCACGTTTGCGACTTTTTGGTGATGAAAAACGCTGTGTAATGCAGAATGATCATCAAAAAGCTTGTTTGGTTGTGGATTTTGCGGTAGGTTTGCCGGAAATTCTCAAAATTGGCAGGGAATGCGGGGTATGGGACATGGAAGGCAACGGAAATCTGCAAATTGTTGGGGAGCACAAGCATTGGAAACAGTTTTTCAGTAAACTACCCCAATAAATTCCCCAGATTTTTTTCTGCGAGATTTTTTTTCTGATTTTTATAGCGGATTTTTTATTTTTGAAGGGGTAGAAGGTACTTCTTGTGTTGTTATATCAAGAAAAAGAGGGAATTTATAAAGTTTAATAAAGAAAACCTTTATTGGCGCATATAATGAACGAGTCAAGATATAAAAATTAAAAAAATACATATATGAGACCCGACATTGCAATCAACATTCTTAAACTCGACATGAACGCTGCACAAGAAGAGGCTGATGAGTTTCGTGCTACAGCAAATCTTGACAATTATACAGAAAGATTTGCATTATTTGATTTGGAGCGTAGAGCAACTGCACTCAAGTTGGCTGTTAAGTTGCTTAACGATTATGATTGTCGTGTTGACATTAAAGTTTAATATAGAAATCCTCTATTAGAGCATATAATGAATGTGCAGTAAAAATTAACTATAATATAATATGAGCACCACAAAACAACTATCACAAGATCAATTACAAGCTTTGCTATTAAATGCATACGGCTTTGTTGATGGCAATGGGGCAATGTTTCATTGCCATCAACATTCAATAAATACAGAAACCAACATTGCTACACTTCAAAGCATTCAAGATGAAGCTATTGATGTTATATTGAACGATGATGCTACATTAGATGAATCGACCCTTGTTGTATATGTTGATGGAGGGGATTTAGAACAATTGACGGTATTGGTACCATTGTCTCTTGCTCGAGGTGTTGATATACTGTCTGTTGAGTAAGGTTAAAGAGATTTATAAAGAAATCTTCTATTAGAGCATATAATGAATGTGCAGTAAATAACCTCTAAAAACTATGAACGACGACCTCAACGAAAAACTCAATAATATGGTAGAGCGTATGCGCCGTGAACAGACTGCGCAGATTGCTTACGGGTTGACAGAAGGCTTCCTCAAATACACTACAGGCCCTTCTGGACAGCGTCATCTTACACACACCACACCTGAAGACTTTGGTATTGATCCAGTAGCCGTCTTTGAAGGTTTGGAAGATGTGCTCAACGAAATCGCAGCAACTTACGGAATGATCTAATTTATGATAACACTTGATACACCAACGATAAACCGCATCAATGAAGTAGTCAACAAAGCTACTTCAATGGGCAAGACCAACAAGCTTTCCAAGATGCTTGCTACAATCAAAACATCCAAGGATGTTGACATTACCCATGTTGAATACTTTGAAGATGACCATCAACCATGTGCTTCTTACAAGATGAACGGTGTTCATGTAGAGGCGTTGTGGATGGATGAAACAGGCTTTCTTGAATACTGGGATGAAAGTCCCAAGGCATTTAGGAAGCTTATTACGGTGGCAGTAGAGTCATTGGATCAATACATCCATGACAAGCATGATTTCACCAAGTGTATTGTAGAATAACTCATTTTTTTCTTATGTCATACAAGGTTCAAACACGCTCATCAGATGCTCGTGCATATCGTTTGTTTTCAGAGTATGAAACGTTGGAACAAGCAATGGCAGTAGCCAAGAGACTTGAAGCCAATACAGAACTTCAAGTAATAGTTGACTTGCCAAGTGAGTCAAGCTGGCTTTCTAGCAAAGCTAATCCGCTCAATTTAGTTTATTAAAGAAAACCTTTATAAGCTTTTATAATATTAGTGCAGTAAATAACCTCTAAAAATATTATGAACGTAAACGACCCTGTTACATATACAACACAACATATGACAACAACACAACATTCTAAAGTATACGGAGTTTTTTATCAAGTGCCTGATGAAGGGGCAGAGCTGTTGGGACTTTACTTTCTAGAAGGTGAAGCTGAGGCAGCTCGTGATGTTTACATTGACGAGTCTATCAAGGCTTTTGTTGATGAGCAAGGAGATCTTGTTACCCAACAAGATATTGATAGTGAACTAGAGTTCTATAAAGAACAGACTATTGTCAAGATGTTGCCAGTAGGTTTGCCAGTGGCTAATACTGGTATAGTTGTTAGTTTATAAATTTATTAAAGAAAACCTTTATAAGTTTTTATAATATTAGTGCAGTAAATAACCTCTAAAAATATTATGAACGTAAACGATCCTGTTACATATACAACATATACTGATGGTGATGCTGGTTGGGTTGCTAAGGTGTCTAGTAGTGGCAAGACAATTGAAGTAGAGTTTGCTACAGCTACACTGCTCAACGGACCCGACTCTGGAGAACCTGATGCTCTGCACTTTAGCCCAGGAGGCTTCTGTGGGCATATGTCTGGTGTTCAGCGTTACAAGCTTGAACGCAACCCTGGTAGCAAGAGGCTCAAGTTCACGCTTCGCAACAACGGACAATGGAAGATTGCAGGTCATCCTACCAAATCCCCTGGATGTGTATTGAGGCCTGGTCATCATCACTATTACGATTACAATTTCTAATAAATTGTTTAATATAGAAATCCTCTATTAGCTCATATAATAATTTTGTCGGCGATATTAAAGAGTTTTAATAAAGTCGATAAACGCAGTAACACACACACACACACACACACACACATATGAACGACACTAATAAACTAACGACTGAAGAAATTGATGTTTGGGTAGCAAGTTACGAAGCAACTGGCAAGTTGCCTTCACCCAAGATTCCGTGCTCGTCTGGCAACGGAGTGCTTACCACAATGTTCGGAGACAACTTGCGCAAGCGAGTGTTGAAGTTCGGAGGTATCCGTAATCTGCTTGAGACCTTTGAAAGCAGGGCCGTTCGTGCTCAACGTAAGGCTGAAGCAACGTTGGCCAAGTTGGCTGCTAAGGCTCCAGTTGAAGTGGCTGCTGAATAGTTGATAAACGCGACACCTGCGTCAAGTGGTGTGACAGCCTGGAGAGACAGGCAATTTTCCCAACCTTTATCCAATCTACCACATGAATCTTGACAATCAAATTATCGATCTTATTCGCAACAATCCTCGTTTTGCTCAAGCACAACCTTGCTACGTATCCATCTATTCAAAGTCTCAGGCTTTTGGTGGACCTGAAGAGGGTGGCTGGTGGAAGACTTACTACAAGCTTGAAGGCAGTGTAGCTTTTCCGTCTAGGGAACAGGCTGAGGCTTATGTAGAAGAAGTTGAGAAACTGGCTCACATGCAGCAGCTACAGGCCAATGCTGAGCACCGTGAATACTTTTTGAACAGGTATGGTGATGGTCAGGATTGTGAAGATGACTTTTGTGTAGGGGAGACTTGCGGCGCTGATGAGTTCTTTGTTACGATAGAAGATCAGCAAGGTGAGAGGGACAATTGTAATGAGCCTATTGGTCATTACGAATAGCTTTGGGGCTGGTTGAGGTAACTGCAATCCGGGTAGCAACTGTGGTGGTTTGCTACCCGGATTTTTTTTGTCCAAATTTCCATTGCCTTCTTTTCTTTATATAAAAGTAAATCAAGAAAAGGAGGAAATAGTAATATAGTTATATAAAGAAAACTTCTTTAAGGTATTATAATAATAATGCAGTAAGCTTTAACATTTAATAATATTATGGGCACTAGACTATATCCTAAAACACGCAATATTGCTATTCTTGAGAAGCTTGCAGGAGTACCTGCAGGTACCAACGAAGTTCTCAAAGAGCTTGAAGCCAAGCGCAATTCCATGGACTCTATGGATTATTACGATTTGCTTGCCAAGCATCCTAACGCCGACATCTTGGATGGCTTCTGTGTGTTTGGTTGGGGCAAACTCAACAGTGAACAATGGATTATAGCCAAAGAGTTGCTGGGTCCAGATGAATGCTGGAATGGTTCTTTGACCAATACTGTAGATGTTGAGCGTATGCTTGCTGGCAAGCAGTGCAGACTCAACGGTGTATCTATTCAAGAGCTTGAAGGAGTGTGTTGGGGTTGATACAGTAGTCTTATAGGGAAAACCTCTTTAAGACGTTATAATGATAAAGTCGGTAACAATAATAAAATATATGAAAATTGACTGTAGTGTTCTTGATTGCGCTATTGGAAGTATCTATCAAGCTCATAAAAATGAGTTTGTTGAACGAATTGTTGGCAAGATTTTGACTGATCTTGTTGAGTGTAGTTATGTAGATGATAAGTTTGGACATCTTATCTATGATCAAGAAAGTGGTGATTACAAGCCAGACGGTGGTATAGAGACTGATGAAATGATTCAAGAACAACTAGCAGATTATATTGCAGAGTATATCAACAAACAAAACTAATATGAGTACTAATAAATTTGATTTTAGTTCACAAGACGGCACAATCTTGAAAAGATATCAAGACTTCATGCAAGCTCGTGGTGAGGTTGACTTGGATGTATTGACTACATATCTTGCTGACGAAGAGTTTTATGACCAAGATAACGTGCATCTGTTCTTACCTGAAGATTGTAATGATGTACAAGATCAAGAGTTTATTGAGCAATTGAGAGTGTGTGTTGAGCAGTTGGTAAACAAACAAAACTAATATGAAACAACTAACATTTGCTGATTCTGAGGCTGTTGAGGTAGGCGTGTGGTTAGAACATCCGTTTGAACATGGATGTATTATGAGTATTGATTATGAACTAGAAGAAGTTCATGTATATGATGGTAAAGAGGGTTGGACACTATCTAGTGCTAATAACAACTTGGAACCATTAAAGTTTGTTGAGAGCAATCAGCCAGCTTGGAAGAGTTGGGACTGGCCTCACTGGGATGCACCAAAAGGTAAATAGGTCTTATAGGGAAAACCTCTATAAGACCTTATAATAATAATGTCAGCAGCAATCTTAAAAATATGTCTTATACACTTACACTAGAACAAGAAAAACAGCTTAGACGCTTTGCTTTAAATCGTCTGAGCAGTTACATTGATGAGGAGCTCTGTAGTGAGTATCTTATTACAGATGATATTGTAGAGAATGATGATTGGGATGAGATAAATGCTCGCAAGGCAGCGGCCATCAAATTTATTATGGAGGTACTATGAACCCAGAAACAACAGCTCTTTGGCGCTTGAAAGCGCTTGTACTTGTCAAGTCTACTGTAATGGTAGTGGTAGTAACTATTATACTTACTGGTATCTTTTGTTTAGGGTACGTTATAGCTGAACACAATATGTATGTGAGTGCAGTAGAGAATGGTCATGGACATTGGGCAGTAATTGATAGTCATGGTAGTACGAGTTTTGAATGGAATTAACTTATGGACACTAAAATTGTAAAATATTTGTATCTTGAAGGTTGGTATGGTAATGGCTTTGAAGATGACGGTGAAGACATTACTGAGGTCAAGAGGTTTGCAACAGAGCAACAAGCTGTTGCTTATAGTCTAGAAAGGTTTAAGTCAGTTGCTGATGTACAGATTGATAGTGAAACAACCGATCTACATGAACTTGCTGAAGAGTTGAATGGTGAGATTTGTATTGAAACTGGTTCTTGGAGGATTCAGCCAGAAAGTACTAGTTATGGTATGGTCAAGAGTATGAACACACTAGCTTGCAATTTCTAATTTATGAAGAAACTAACTATTGAACTATCCGACGACGCTTATCAGAAGCTTCGAGAAGCTGTAGAAGAGTATGCAGCTGCCGGTGAAGAGTTGACTGTTCGTGAGTGGCTTGAACATGAACTCAACAACAATTGTAAAGCTATTATAGAGATGTTGCTATCTGATTATTGATTGGGTTGATAGGTAAATCCGGGGGCCCTAAACCCCCGGATTTTTTTCTTCTATATTTTTTTCCTGCTTTTTTAATTTGTTGTTTATTATATCAAGAAAAAGAGGCTTTATATCAAGAAAAGCAGGGTTAAGCCTATTAGGGACCTTTAAGTGTCTTTTGAACTTTTAAGGTTTAATATAAAGGTATATAAAAGATGCTCCCCCTAGGGACATCATTGTTTCTCTTTGTTGTCCCTTAAATTATAAGCCTATAGATATATAATAATATGCCCTATGGGTAAAATAGTAATATAAAGAAAACTTTTATAAGCTATTATAATGTACATGTCAGCAATTTGTACTTAAAAATAATATGACTACACTAACAGATAAAGCTCAAGCAGTTCGCAATCAAGCAGAGGCTAAGTATAACGAGAGTTATGGTTGGCAAGTGTTTGTAGAGTGTTATAGCAATAAAGAGCTTGAAGAGTTTGTAGCAGATTGTAAAGATGTTGATCAAGCTCTTGCATTAGCTACAGAAGTAGCAGCAACACTTGATAGTCAAGAAAGTGATGTAATGGCTGAAGTTTGGTAAACACATAAATAAAACTATATATGTTTGATGTATGTATGTTTGCTATACTTGTTATAGCAACTGTCTTGATAGTAACTGGCAAGGTTCCGTTCAGTTACTTTGATGTTGATGTATGATTTTCTAGTTAAAATTGTTTAATATAGAAAACCTCCTTTAGTGCGTATAATAATTCTGTCGGTAATAATAAGCGCAGTAATAAAAACACACACATATGAAACTAACAACTGAAGAAGTCGACGCTTGGGTAGCCTCTTACAAAGCAACTGGCAAGTTGCCTTCACCGAAAGTTCCGTGCTCAACAGGCAGCGGAGTATTGACCACAATGTTTGGGGAAAACTTGCACAAGCGAGTTTTCAAATTCGGTGGCATTCGCAATCTGTTGGAAACGTTTGAAGCTCGCGATGTTCGTGCACGCCGAAAGGCAGAAGCAACGCTTGCCAAGCTTGCAGTCAAGTAATATAATCAAACGCGACACCTGCGGCAAGTGGTGTGACAGCTCGGAGAGAACGAGCATTTTTTTACCAACAACACTAAATAATAACATGAAAACTATTCTAGCAGCTTTGTTTCTTTCTACTGTAGCAGCAGTAGCTCATCCTCATTATTACGAGGGACCAACATACTATTACCCTCCTACAAGAGTGTATAACCCACCTCCAGTATACTGTGCACCACCACCCCCAGTATACTATTCAAGACCTACATACAATAACTATCCAAGTTATTCGTACGGATATGGAGCACCAAGCATTTCATTTGGTGTTGGTGGTGGTAGGAGTAGGGTGTATTTCAATATACCGCTTCGTTAATTTGTCAGTATCGTGTTGATTGGGTACAAAGAGAAGCCGGTGGAGTTGTCATGTGCTCTACCGGCTTTTTGTTTGCTGTTATATAAAGAAAAGAAGGAATTATTACCAATCCATCTGAGGAAGCTTGGAAGTATCAAACTTGGAGTAATCAGGTTGTTCTTTACCTGCTGGCTCAGCACCTGCACCATCACTGGTACGTATATACTTTAAAACCTTAGCTCTAATCAATGCCTTAGCAATATTGCGACCCAAATGCTGTAGATGGCCTTTAGCAAAGTTAAGTTTGATGCCACTTGCCTTAAACTCTTGAAGCTTGGGATCTTTCTCAAGAATATCTGTAAGAAGATCTTTAACTACCAATCCAACACCTTCTTCAGAGTCTGGATCGGTTACACCTTTCTTGGTTACTGGTGTATCTAGGCTGCCACCTGCTTGTTTAACCTTATCAATAAGAGGTTTGCCACAAGCAGTAACAATTAGATGGATAATGTAAGATCTTGCTTGAACTGGTACATTTCTAAAGCTTTGCATAGACTCATCATAGGATGCTTGAAGAAATGCCTTCCACTTGCTAGAATCTTCAAAGTCATAGTCCTTCTTGTAAGACTTGAGTGTTTCTGTATCACCAGAATCATATGCTTGTTCAAATTCATCACCTCTATCACCAATTCTCAATGGTGATTCATTTAAAGGTTTACGAACTTGGTTGACATACATTTCACCTAATAGGTAGCTATCTTTTTGTTTCATAGTTAGAGTACAATTATTTATGGTGAAAAGCCTCCTTTTCCTTTATAAACATAAATAAAGAAAGCCGCCTTAAGCATCTATAATGATAATATGAAAAGAACTATTAAAGTTGATAACAAGTTATACCAAAAGACTATTGTGTTTGGCAATCGTAAAGTTCGTACAGTTACTGCCAACATTCGTAAAGACTTGTTGAAGTACGCATGTCGTAGTAAAATTGTTTATTAAAGAAAACCTCATTAAGCACTTATAATATTATTGCAGTAGAAATCCTCAAAAAAATATGACAAATAATATTCGTATTGGTGAAAGAGTATATTGGAAGAACATGTTTGGTATTTGGAATCATGGCTACGTTGTTGCAGTAGGTGACTATTGCATCTCTGTACGTTTGCCAATTGACGAAGAGAATTATAGTGCATCTGATCTTGAACGTACTATCTTTCTTAGTGACAACCAATACATTACTCAAGCTGCTTACGAGCAAGCAAGAGCCAAACGCCATCAACAACAATTGTCAGCAACTTGCTAATAACTTATGACACAAACTCAAAAGCAACCTTATATACAAGCAACTGATTTCCGTCAGACTTCTACAGGCCCCATTGCCAAAGTAAATGGTAGATGGTATAGTGTAAATGGTACACGTGACGATATTATGGATATTCGTTACAGCCTTTCAAAAGAAGATCTAACAAAGTTTGGTGTTAACAACGACTAATAATATATGGAAACAGCACTTAATATCGACAACCTCGTTGGACTCAAAGTAAAGACTGGCTCTCCAGGGTATGAACAGTTAGAGACTATTTGCAAGGTGAGCCTTACAGATGTCTATGGTTCTGAAAGATTTCTCATTTTGTTTGAGAGTGGCTTCCACACTAATATGTCTGAGATTGATATGGATCTTTTCCTTGACGAAGGAGAAGTACATTATACTCGATGTTTCTCTAGTCAAACTGATATTGCTTTCGAGACCATGAGCCTGGTAGACTAAGCGTTAACTTGTTCACTCTTTAACATATGATGAAAACAGTACTGATCATTGACCTCTATACAGGTGAAGCAAACATTCTTCCTCCTGAAGAATTCCAAGATGCAATCCAAGGAACTGAAAGTTTTGACACTGAAACTGCAACAACTTATCGTGGTGAAGAGTATATGGTAGTAGTAATCAAGTAAACAAATAATATATGGAAAAACTAACTCTTGATAGTGAAGTAATGGTCACTTGGTATGATCAAGGTGGCTATGATGAGGACGAGTATTATGGTGGATCAACAAGATCAGCCCATAGTTGTACAACAGTTCGTGAACTGTATAACGATCATTGTAAAGATGGTCGTTACTTTGAAGCCAACTACAAGCCCATCTTCAATGAAGGTGATGTAGATGCAAATGAAGATGTAGATGACAACAAGCATACTGCAGCATATGCTAGAGGGCTTGAAGCTTATGAGCAGGGACTAAATGGTGATATTGTTGCTGATGTAATGCAGTACTTGTCAGAATCGGATATAGGGTACGTTATGAGTATGGAGGAGTACACTAAACAAGAGAAAGAGAAAGAGATGAGGCAGATGGAGAGTCTTGCCAGCAAGTACGCCAAGATGTGGAGATGTACTGCAGGTTCAATGGCCTTTATTGAATGTCTTGATAGTGCTATTGAAGACTTAGACTATCGCTATGAACGCGATATGGGTCATGAATGCAAGGCAGAGCGCTGGGCGGCATGTCAGTATGCAGGAGCTTCACATAGTTTCTGGTCGGATGAAGACTTTATTCAGGATCGATACTCTGATATGTACGATGAGCTCAATAAGGTGAGACAGTGGCTTGAAGTCAACTGCCCATTGTTGATGGCTTGTGTCAGAGAGAAACAGATGGCTAGCAAGAGTGAGGAATTGGTATAAAAGATTATTAAAGAAATCCGCTCTAAGCTATTATAATAATTATGTCGGTAATAATAGAAGTTGCCGGCAAGCGCAGTAAACTACAAAAAAACACAAATACAGTTATGAATACACCTGTCGTCAAAAACATCAACACCCTCGCAACCTCCGCAAAAGTTAACGTTACGGTCGAAGCAGCTGAGTCTCGCACTGCCAAGCTTACCGCTCTTGAGCGTGTGATCAATCAGAAGCGCCGTAGCTACAACGTTGTTGGGTTGGTTGACCGTACCACTGACGTTGTACTTCAACCCACTTACCACAACGTTCGCAACGCTCAAGGGCAGTTTGCAGCTACACGTACCTATCGCCGCACGGCCAAAGGCACGTTCGCCGCCAAGTAACCAATGTCGATCGACACGTCCCCTGTAGCTTAACTATCAGAGTGCTTGGCAGAGGTCCAAGAGGTATCGGCGAAAGTCCGTTCAGGGGACGTTAACAATTAACGCTGCACCCACTAGCCTGGATAATGGCTAGTGGGTTTTTTGATGTTGATATGGCTAGCCCTCTTTTTCTTGATATAAAATACTCAGATTTTTTTCGTCCAATCTAGCAAACTGTTTTGAACACCCGGATTTTTTTCTTACGAGCTAGAAAGTTGGTATAGAAACCCGGATTTTTTTCTGACTGCTTTTTTGTATTGATATATCAAGAAAAGAAGGCTTATTATATCAAAAGCAAACTATTTTATATAAAGAAAACTTATTTAATAGTTTATAATAATAGTGTAATATTAATATGTTTATTAATAATAGATTATTATATAGTTTGTTTATTATATTTTGTATTTGATACTTAATTTTAATAAAGAAAGCTTATTTAATAGTTTATAATAATAAAGTAATAAAATTATTACAAAATAATAATATTACAAAAGCAGTACTCAACACAAAAAAACATATGACACAACTCAATAACGAACAATTCGAAATCTGGGCTTCAAAATACGAAAGCAGCAGCAAATTGCCAGAAAGCAAAGTTCCTTGTTCAGTAACAGATTGCGAAACTCTAACAACAATGTTCGGAAGCAATTTGCACGAACGTGTAGCCAAATTCGGCAATATCAGAAATCTGCTAACAGAATTCAAATGCAAAAATTGTAGATCAAGAGCAAAAGCAGAAGCTATATTAGCAAAACTCAACAAGTAAGTTAGCAGTTAGCCAAATACAAAATCCGGGGTTCAAAGCCCCGGATTTTTTTGGTACTAAAAGTTATATCAAGAAAAGAAGGTAATAATATTATATAAAGAAAACCTATTTTATAGTTTATAATATTATTATATTAATATTGGTTATATTAATATTAGTTATATAGATATAATAAAAATATGAAAACTGGATATAATATTGATTGTGAAGAGGATTGTGAGTTATTGAAGGTTAAATTAATGGATAATGGAGATTGGGAATATGATAGAATGGGGTTGGGGGTATGTGAGGGTAGAGTGTTTATGGTAGATTTAGATGATAGTGGAGAGTTGATAAGGGAAATGGAGTATGTGAAAGATGGTTTGAGTGTACAAGATGTTTTGAAGATAGGTTGTGATGTAGGTGTGTTTGAAGAAATTGATTGGGGGTATGGAGATAATGATAAGTTTAGATATAATTGGGAACATGATGGAACTGAAGCTTGGGATAAGTTTAGGTTGTTGGTGAAATAATATTTGAGTTAAAAATCCGGGTTTAAATACCCGGATTTTTTTGGTACTAAAAATTATATCAAGAAAAATAGGTTTTATAAAACATATAAAATTATATCAAGAAAAGGCGGCATATAGAACCAATTTAATATATTAATGAAAACCTTTATTAGTGCGTATAATAATATTGCAGTAAATAATATACAAAAATATGTACGCTAAACGCCTCAAACAACTGTTGACAACTAAACACAAAATTACCCTTAGTTTGAAGTGCACTAAAGATGATTTGGATCTAAAGATAGCGTTGATTGAAACTCTGAGAATTGTAGAAAATAAAATTAAAGAAATCTTGCCTTATAGCGTATAATAAGATTGCAGTAAATAACACACTAATATATGGATACATTAATCGTTGCATCATTCGTGTTGGGGCTTTACGCTTTAACAATTCGTCAAGTAATTGTTTGTCTTTATAGCAAAAATAATTAATTTAAGAAACCTTCTTTAAGTCGTTATAATTTAAGAGTAGTAGAAATAAACGCAGTTAATAACCACCACAATATATGAACGAATCCAATAAACTCACTTCTGAACAAATCGACGCTTGGGTAGCTTCTTATGAAGCAACTGGTAAGTTGCCTTCACCCAAGATTCCGTGCTCGTCTGGCAATGGTGTCTTGACGACTATGTTCGGAGACAACTTGCGCAAGCGTGTACTCAAGTTTGGAGGCATTCGCAACCTGCTTGAGACGTTTGAAAGCCGTGAAGTGCGTTCGCGCGCTAAAGCTGAAGCAATACTTGCTAATCTGGCTGCTAAAAGTGCCCCTGTTGCTGTAGTTGAAGATGCTGAATAACAACTAATCAATATACAAAAGCTGGTAGACTGTAAAAGGTCTACCAGCTTTTTGTTTGCTGTTATATAAAGAAAAGAAGGTATATAAATCCCAGATTTTTTTCGGACTAATTTTAAGTTCAGTAAAACAAATAATATTATATCAAGAAAAGGAGGTATATAAAAGCAAATCAAATAATATTATATCAAGAAAAGGAGGCATATAAAGCAAATATAACATTATAAAGAAATCCTCGTTTATCTATTATAATAATATTGCAGTAGATAATATACAAATTAACACACACTATATATGATCGACTTATTCGTAATCTTATTCTGTTACGTAATGCTTGCAGGTGCAGCAATTGCATACACAGCAGCACTTAGCCGATAAGGTAATATTAAAGAAACCTTCTTTAAGACGTTATAATTTAAGAGTAGTAGAAATAGTAACAATTAGTAACCACCACACAATATGAGCAACAATACTGAATCCAACATCCTCACTCCTGAACAGATCGACGCTTGGGTAGCTTCTTACGAAGCAACTGGCAAACTACCTTCACCCAAGATTCCTTGCAGCAGCGGTAGCGGGACGTTAACAACAATGTTTGGCGACAACCTCCGCAAGCGTGTACTCAAGTTTGGAGGCATTCGCAACCTACTCGAAACCTTCGAAGCTCGTGATGTACGAGCCAAAAAGAAAGCTGAAGCTACTCTAGCCAAACTGGCTGCCAAGACTGTAACCGAATAAGGTTAGCAAACAAACAAAAACCGGTAGACTGTAAAAGGTCTACCGGTTTTCTTATTCTTTTAATATAAAGAAAAGAAGGTATTACTTACCCATCCGTGAAGCCATCAATGCACGTTGAGCATCAGCCAACTTGGTCTTGAGGGTCTTCTGTGCTGCAGTGTAGCTGCCTTCCAACTTAGCCTGAGCAGCTTCATGTCCAGCCTTGGTAGCGTCTTGTGCAACCTTAGAAGCCTTGGCAGCTTCTTTAGCAGCCTTAGCAGCTTCCTTGGCTTCTTTGTGTGCTACCTTAGCACCCTTGACTGCCTTGCTAGCATCAGCAACTTCCTCTACTAAAGCGTTTTGTGCAGATGAATGGGATGCGGTCAATTGGTCTTTTAGTTCTTTTACTGTTTCGGTTGTACTCATATGAAACATTAATTATATGACGTTCTAGCAAAAATCACCACTTTTGTTAAAAAATGTGCAGTTCTAACCCATACATGCGTCAAACTGTATAAGTACGTTTATGAATTTCAATGCAACGATAAACTCTATATTGCTAGAGATGGCAATACAAGAATCTGATATAATATATCTATCCAATTTATTCAATTTGCCTCGCTCCAATGAAAATGATTTTGAACCAGTGAATATACATAGAGTATTAACATCAAAAAACTTTAAACCAACAACAGCAAATAAATTTGCACAAAAAACTCATTTTAAATTCAAGTTGTATATTGATGATGTAAGTTTAGATCCTATAAAAATGTACAACAATATTAAACATACATTAACATTGCAGCCTGATTGCATATCACTATTCTTGGGTATACGTCCA
>Ga0114962_10002567_pt1 | contig 15064 bp, 9 predicted proteins | sample C_130820_MF_Meta_FD_87017 | JGI IMG/M metagenome (GOLD analysis project Ga0114962, IMG submission 87017) | Freshwater microbial communities from Lake Croche, Canada to study carbon cycling - C_130820_MF_MetaG | ecosystem: Environmental > Aquatic > Freshwater > Lake | place: Lake Croche, Canada...
AGGTAGTACCGTTTGTTGAGGTTGCGAGGTTTCCTGTGGGGCCAGCGGCCATTTTATGCTCCTAAAGAGTTTGAAGGTGGGTTAGTTATTCCCAGTCGTAAACCCGAGTCCGGATTCACTAAACTGGCGAAGGACCGCCATCATCTCATCTTGCGTTGTCGCACCGTTTAATGCGGAGAAGAACTTGTCGCCGGGAGACATCCCTGCTCCAACTCCTGTACCACTTGTTGCACCTTGCGCTCTTGCTAGCCCTGCGAGTTCATCCGAGTAATCAGCTTCCTGTTGGGCTGGCGCTTGACCGAAGATTCCGTATTCCTCTGCGGCCTTGCGGATCGCATCTGGATCGGTGTCCCCGTCCCAAGCCTTCCGAAGTAGAGCGCCTGGCCCTGTCTCTGGAATACCTGCCTTGGTGAAGGCTACTTCTCGCTTCATCGCTGCTAACTCGCTTTGAGCATCTGCTAGTTCCCGCTTGGCTTCCTTAGCCTTACGGAGTTCTTTGCGGATGTTTTCATCGAGAACTTCAGGTTCGGTGTCGTCATCGTAAAAATCGTCTGACATGGCAGTCGCTCCATTTCCTTTACGCACTATGACAGGAGGTGCCACAGCGGAGATCTACGCACGTTTACGCCGTAGGGTTTGTGCCTTCCCTACAGGATGAAACGGCCATCTCCACCGGCAGGCGGACAGCTCACGCTTCAATACTCAGTGTACACCATAAAGCGTATGTGTGTACGGTTAGTTTGATGCGGCGTACCCTGCGCCGGTTACGCCCTTTTGGTTCATTACGTCTCCGCCGCCGCCTGAAGTAGGAGCCGCTTGTTGCGCTCGTGCAATGTCTACGGCTTGCTTGGCTGCTGGGTCGTAACCAACTGACGCTGCGATCAGCTGCTCTTGGGTTACGCCTTGGCGTGCTTGACCCGGAGCGGAACCAATAAGCGACTGGTAGCGGGCTGCTTGGTCAATGCCTTGGCGGAGAGACGACTCTGCGATGTTGGATGATTGACCGTATTGGTAAATGTTTTGTGCTTGCTTTCCGCTCATTTCTCCCTTGAACCCTGCGCTGGCGGCTTCGCTGCCGTACTTGGCTTGTTGGGATTGCTGGATGATGGCGGTGGAAGCGTTCTTGGGATCGAGAAGGTGATGCACCATCTGGGCAGGGGTAACACCCCATTCGCTTTGGAGTTTACGCTTTACTTCTGCGTCGCCGTTTTGATAAGTCTGCCACCCAATGTTGATCCTGTCCGTCAATGATTTAATGGAAACTCCACCAGAGATTAACGTGGCAAGGTTGGCATCTGAAAGCGCACTTGCCGGAAGGTTGTAGGTAGAGGACAAACCCTTAAACGCATTTCGATAAGCGTTGTATTCTGGTATCCCCATTGGGACTACTTTACCGGCAGCAGAACCGTTGTACTTTGAAAGACCGGGAAAGGCAGCATCGTATAGTTTGCCGTTGTCGTATGCCTTGAACATATCTTTGGCGGTCTGTGAAGTTGGTACGGTGCCTTGACCGTAAACCATGTTTGTAAACTCTTGGGTAAAACCCTTGAGAAGTGCAGCAGGAACCCGAGTGGAGTCAATTCCGTACTGGGAGAAAAATGTTTCAAGAGCGTTGGAAGCGGTTGATCTTGCGCTGGCGCTAGCGTTTGCCGTTGCAGCGGCAAGGTAGTTTTGCGAAGTTAAAACATTGACATCTTGGTTTGCAAGGTTAATGGCTTCGGCTTTAGCGGCTGCTGCGGCTACTGCTCCAAGGTTGTGAAACGCTGAGTTCAGAACTTGATTGGGATCTTGATGGGCGGCTACACCAGCTTGGTAGATTTCAAAAACGCCCTGCAAGGCCGCATGGTTGAACTTACCGTTGGCGTTGTACAAACTTGCGCCTGAAGCCGCTGCTTGAGATTGGAAATACTGGGCAAGTCTAGAGTTGCCTTCAACTTGCAAAGTCAAATCTTTAATGGTGCCTTTGAAGTTTTTGTTAACTCCGGCGGCAGAAGCAATGGCTGGGGGAAGGTGGAATGTTATTACCGTAGAAGTGTTAATGCCATTTCCGCCTCCGCCTCCCGGCGGCGTAAAGACACCTGGCACTCCTCCGGGCGTTGCTGCTGCTGGGTTAACGGCCATTGGTGCCCCTGTAACCGCAGGAACCCGTTTGTGAGGAACCGTAGTTGAAGGAGTCGGCGGAGTCGTAGTCGGCGGAGTCGTAGTCGGCGGAGTCGTAGTCGGAGTTTTAGAAGCAATTCGAGCACCATTGTTGTAAACAATGGGATCGGCTGTAAGGTGTTTATCTAACCATAGATTGTCACTTGAGGGTATTTTGGGAGCATGGTATGAACCGTTTGCTAAGTAGCCAACTCGTTGTCCTTCATAAGGAGATTTGCCTTTTCCAGTTAAAATGTATTCGATATATTGTTTAATTTTTGGGTGTTTGCTGATATCCATTCTTAACAGTTTGCCATCAAAATGCGTAACATCCAGAGTACCTTTTAACATGTAGGGCTTACTAAAATCTATTTTCATGTCTTCTTTTGTTAATGCCAAAATGAACTGTTCTACACGAGTAAGTAGTTTTTGCTTACCGGCAGGCGGTGTTGTTGTCGCAATTGGCGTAGGGGCAGGCGGTCCTAGCGGCGCTGCTGCTGGGTTAACGGCCATTAGTGCCCCTCAAAGACTTGACGTAAAGATTCAAGGGCTTGCGACATCATCTCTTGTCCTTGCTGTGTGTTGTGAAAACCAAACTCCGGTGTGGTGCGGATATGTGTTTTCCATTCTCCCAAACTCATTGGTTGTGGGCGACCATCTTTGTCCCGGCCACCAGTGAGCGCTGCTTCCCACTTGGGATCAGCTTGAAAGTTCGGCTCCACATTTTCCCCAAGGGTCATCTTGGCTACTTGTCGGTAAGGGTCAAGCAGGTGGTTGGTTGGGATGCCGGATTCAATTTGCTTAGCAAACGTTGGGAACAAACCTTGTGCAGCAGTTTTGACGTACTCGTGAAAGGAATCACGCTTTGCTGGGGTGATTTCACCCTTCTCGTCTGCAATGGAGTCAAGGGTTCCCTGTGACATGGGAACGTGGTACAAAGATGCGATGTCTGCCAAGTGACTAGTCGTAATGGGGGCAGCCTGCTCCTCAGCCTTGGGGGTTTGAGTATTTGGTGCGTCAGGCATTTGGAACTCCTGAAGATGGGAGACGGTTGAAGATGGTTGTTATGATCGAGGACAATTGCGGGTAATCCTTAATTTGCTGCTGGCAGAAGTTATACCACTCTGTCTCTAAATTGTACTTCTCCGTTCCAGTCAAGTTGTTTGCTTGTTCGACATAGCCAGAATAAGAGTTAATCAAGTTGTGGATGTCAACTGCTGTTTGCTGGGATTCCGCAGGCCATTGCGAAATGACTGCTGGCAGTTCAACACCTTTGAACTTGTACTTGGGACCGGCAGCGTTATAGAAATCATTGAGCGCTCGGAAGCCGGAATCAGCAACACCTTGACGCTCGGTGCTGTAGTAAGCGTTCCATGTTGGGTTCATTGTGGAATAGGCGGCCCGTTCTTGCTTGAGCATCCGTGAGCCGTTGTATTGGCTAATAGCGCCTGAGGCCACTTGGCTTTCAATTGCAGGCACCATGCTTCCGTAGTACCAGGTGTTGCCCCAAACAATCATTTCTTGTTTGGCAAGCCCGCTGAGGTTTTGCCGTCCAAGCAGTCCCATGTGCTGCTCAAGGCTGTAGGCAGCTTGAACAAACGGTGAGTTTGTCGGACGAGGAATAAAGTAGGTGGCAATGTTTTGATGTTTTGATACCCAGTTGCCGTTGTTCTGGATGAAGTCCAAGGAAGGTTGAGTAGCCGTGTACGAAACCCCATAAGGGTGCGCCGTGGCAAACACTGAAGTCATTGAATCAAGTGGGTGCTTCTTGCTGTATTCGCCGTATCCTGCCGTTACCCCGAACTTGGCAATGTCTTGTTGCAGTTCGGTTGAACGAATAGCGTTAGGTGACTCAAGCGAAATACTGGTTGGGCCAAAGAACCCTGCCAATGTTTTAATGGTCCACAGTTGGGCTGTAGCGTTGTTGGCTTTGTCGGCAAGGTTTTGCAAGTAGTTGGGGTCTGAGTTTGCTTTGATAGAAAACGCCATTTGTTCATAAGTTGCAAACAGAGCAGGGTTGGTCTTGTAAACGTATTGCATAGTTTCTGCGTTGTAATTTCCAAAACCTTTAGTTGTTAGGTTTTTACCAATGTCGTTCAAAGCATCCTGCGTCTGTTCCTTGTACACCTGTAGCCGTGTTGAAATGTATGAACTGCCAATTGGGTTGGTTGAAGCATTGAGATCAGAAAACGAAGTAACGCCTTCAATAATGTTTTTGAATAACGGGTTGGGAATTACTTGGCTCCATATTCCCTGCGAAGCTGCAACTGGTCCTTTAATGTAATTAGAAACATCGTTAATTTTGTTGGTTGCTTCTTGACCAAACGCTTGCTTGGCAAGCCAACCAAATCCATCCGTGAACCCCTGCAATGGAAACGATGCTACTGGACCGAGCGCAGGCGTACCAATTTCGTGGAACAAATTGCCCCATGAGGTGTCCCCGCTAGTACCAAACGGAGTGACTGATTTCAGGGAAGAAAGGTCCTGACCAAAATTGAATCCGTGAGTAAACAAGTTGATTCCAGCAATTTCAGATACGGGAACTTCAACCATTGGGATGCCGTTGACTTTGTGATGGTTGGCGTAGTTGGTTATAGAAGTCGTCAATTTGATGTAGCGCTCAAACGCTCCGGGGTCCTCGGCCAGTAGGCGGAAAGCCCGTCGCCACGATTGGTTCTGAGCAAAGTAGAACGGAGCAAAGCGAGTCATGGCTTGCTCAAAGTTGGTGCGGTCTGCTGGGTTGTGGACTTCACCAATCATTTTGCGGGAAGCACGTTGCTCGGCAAGTACTTGGGCTTGCGCCTCGTGGATCATCCCCGGTTGAACAACATGGTTTTCGATCTGCTGGTTCAATTCAGCAATGCGACCAATTTCGTTTTTGATTTTTTCTTGGTTCTCTGGCAACCGCTCGATGGCGGCAAGCAATTCTTCTTCAAGGGAGTCAAGGACATTGTGGATGCTTTGCACTTCACTCTTGATTTTGTTGGTTGTCTTTTGCGCCTTAACAGTTTCTCGTTTTGCGGCAGTAGTGTCTTTGCTAACTTCGGAGACTTTGCCACGGGCAATGGCTACATCGTTTTTTGCCCTTTCCATCATGGCCTGCTCGTAGCGATGCTTTACTGCTGCTGATTCACGGGTAGAATCAGATTGAGCAACCTTGTTTGCGTAAGAAGATCTGGCTGCTCTAAGTTGATTTTGCGCTTCTTGGAATTGCTGGGCTAGTTCATCAGGGATTGGCTTGGAATCCCATTGAGCGGCTTTCTTGTCTCGGATAGCAACCGCTTCTTTTTTGCTTTGCTCAATAGACTGCTTGGCATCTTCAAAGTTTTTCTGCGCTTGCTGCCATTGGGTGTCACCCTGGTTGAAGCTGCTCCACTGGCTTGCCTCAAGTACCTTCTCCGCCCGAGTCATTTCCTTGTCAAGTTTGCGGACGGTAGCGTTGTACTCCGTAAAGGCTTCTTTTTCGGAAACGTTAAACATATCCAGTTTGAACATTTTGCGTTGCACATTGTCTGCCGCACGTTGCAGTCCGTTGATCTCGCTGTTGAGGCTTCGAACGTTTGCCCGATGAGCGACCTCTGCTTTTTCGCTAGCGATCTTAACTTCACGAACGGTTGCGGCCTGTTCGTCTCGGCGGGTTGCCAACGATGCCACCCGTTTGTTGGCTTGTTGTTGTGTTACGACTGCTGCGTCGTATCTTCCTTGAGCATTATCAAAATCGCTAATGGCTTGTTTCAATTCGGCGTACTTAGCGTGGCCCACTTCACTAACATCAGAAAAGTTTTGTGCGCTTTGTCCAATTTCCGAACTTAAATTGTTAACCCGCACATGGGTTGCGTCTCGTTCAGTTTTGAGTGCAGCAAGCGCTTCCCCAGCGGTGTTGCTAAAGATGCCGTTGGTGAACCGTAGGGCTTCCATTTCACGGTGGTAAGCAAGCAGGTAGGTTGGTTGGCGGCTGATGTAGTCCAGCATTGGGCTAAGCATTTTTTCGTGAGACAGGCTTGACAAGCGAGTCAAACTTTCCGTAAACAAACGTTGCTTGCCTCCAGACATGATCTCTGGGCCAACGATGTTGGAAGGCATCTTGTCTTTGCCAATTGTGTCTTGATATTTTTTGTACCACTGGATAGGGCGAACATTTTTGTCAACAACTTGGTTGAGGATCGGGCGGTGCAACACGGTTCGGTCCGCCGACATCCATGCGTTGAGGTTTTCTTTAACAATGACTCGGGCGAAATCTTGGTTAGGAGTTTTAATGTCTGGGAAGTGACTGGCATTTTGCGAAAAATACTTAGTGCGGAGCATTGAGTTTTGTTCGCCAATGGGCAGCTTGTTAAGATGATCCGCTACCTTGGCTTCGATATTTCTAATGACTTCGGCTTTGCGATACAAAACGTTTTCGCCATCTCGGGTATCTTGCAAAGCTTTAATAAATGCTTTTTCACCCATAGAGTCAATTGCTTCTTGGAACAACTTGGCAGTTAACTGGTGCTCTGGCGTGCCAAGGGAAATACCAACAAAGTGCTGGAGGATACTTGTGTGTCCAAAATCGGTGGGGTTTGAAATGGTAAACTGTTTGCCAAACTTTCCCCTTCTAACGCCTGGAACTTTTCCGTTTTCGTCAAGGTTGTAGGAACCCTTGTCCATAACGTTGCTTTCAATGTAGGCCGTGTGCGATGCGGAAAGGGCAGGGTTGATCCCACCGGGATGCAACAACTTCAAATCCATAGCGTCGCTAATAAGCCGCTCGGCTTTTGCTTCTCCGGCTAATCCTTTTAGTGCAGATTCCCTAAGCCCAATGCCAACTCCAGCAAGTGTGCCACGAATAACTCGTTTGCCTTGCTGAGCGATTGCTTGTTCGGTTGCTCGGATTTCTGGATCGCTCAACCCTTGCTCTTTAAGTTTGCCTCGTTCAAGTTCAGTCAGACCATCTGCTCTAAGCGCCTTGATGTCTGCTGCGCTTAACTCTTGCAGCAAAGAAGAAACCGAGTCGGCCACTCGCTCGTAGGGGACACCCTCGGCAAGGCTGTACTTGGCTGCTTTGTTTGCAATGGTGGACGCAAATCGAGCCTCAAACATATTGAGTGGCCCATAACGGAACCCGTTAAGGATTGCTTCTGATGCGCTAACGTGCCATGCCCATGATGGGGAACTTAGCGTTAATGGTTTAAAAATCAGGTCGTTTATAACGTGGTCAATCTGGTCGCCCTTCATCGCAAGGGAAGTGCGGTAACCCCTGTTCTTGTATGGGTCAACCAGTTCGTTGTAGCGTTTGAGATAAGCATCTTCAGCTTCAGCCGACAATTCTCCAGACCCACGTTCAAACGCTATCTTGGCTTCATCCAGTTTGGAGTAATCCACCGTTCGTCCAAGCAAGTGCGTGTCAATCATGGCGGACAAAAAGTTGGCTTCAAGTTGAGCTACGGGATCTTCTGTTTTGGCTTGGTTAATAAGCCATTCACGGTATTGGTTTAACTTGCTTGCAGTATCGCCGGGGCCAGTAGTGATCCTCATTAAAACAGATTCGTATTTGCCAATCCGTGATTCTGCAAACAACCGCAAATGGTCGTTTCCTTCAAGGCCGGGAGGTGGCGTTGGGACTTCCGCAAATACATTTCGAATCATGTCACGGAACGTAACAAGCGTGTCTTTAGATTCTGCTAGCGCTACCCTAATTGCCGTTGCTGCGGCTTCGTCTGTTTTACCAGCGATGGCTAACGGACGAGACAGTGCTGTAAGCATTTCGTCTTTGCCAATTTTGACAAGAACGTCAACTGCTCGACGCATAGATTTGGCATCAAGAAGTGGAACCGCAGAACGCTGTGCTCCGTTGGCTGCCGCCGCTACTACTGGATCTCCCTTGGCATTAACAAGGATTCCGTCTGCTCGTTCTGAGGTGTAAATGCCGTCCATGCCAACGCCAGACATACCAAGCATATCGTCAATCATTTTGTCGCTGCGGTCCTGAAGGGCTTTTACCCAGTCGGCTAAGGCGGGGTCATCCAAGTTGGCTTGGAGAAAACCTTTCCACGCAGTCTTTTGACTGTTGCGAGCAACGTCCATAAACGCCATGTAATCTTCGTTGGCAACTGCTTCCATAAGGTCTTTGCCAACTTGGGCAATGACATCTTCCGCCATCCCTGCTTGACGTAAGCGCCCTTGGATAACGTGAACCGCTGCGCCATCAGCACGCAAAATCTTGTCGGTCATCATTACGCCGGTTTCGCTGTCAATCCAAAACCCTCGTTGAGCAAGAGTCTTGGCGAACGCTGCTCCAACTGCTTTGAACGCTGGAGATGTTTGCCAAACTAAATAGTCAATTGCTTGTTTGGGAGTCTTAACCCCTTCAGGCATTGCGCCACGTTCAGAAAGCGAAGCTGCTTTGAGAATGTCTTTAGTTCGAGTGTACCCACCAAGAGTAAGCATCTGGGAACTGGTCAACTCTGCGGATGCAGCGTGTTTTTTAAGAACGTCCATTACTTCTTCTGGAGTGCTGGCATTGCCCAATTCAAGAATCATGTCTGCTGGCAGTTTGCCTTTGTACAATTCAGTCAATCGGCCAACTGAAAGACCAGCAACGTATTTTACTGTTCTACGAAATTGTGAGTATTGGTTGTAGATCCGCTCAATGTCATCAGCGTTGCGAATGGCTGTGCCGCTAAACAGGCTGTGAAGGAGTCCTGATGCACCGTCAAGACTACGAGCGTCTTTAAAGATGTTTCCTGCTGCGCCAAATGGGTCGGGCATAATAAAATTAGTGTAAAAATCCGTCATGCCGGAACCAATGTGACCGTACCATGTATTTGGGTCAATGCCCATAATGTGCATAAGGAACTGCCCAAACGTTGCAAACTGCTTGCCGTAAGGGTTAATCCAATGTTTGCCATAAGAAACTGCTTGCCAACGTGCGGCATCGCTACCATCAGCGCCCGATTGCGCCATGAGCATTGCTTCAGTAATTGCTCCTGGTGTTGACGATGCAAGGTGCATCATTGCCTTGGCGGGTTTTAATGCAATTTTGACGGGGTAGGTTGCAACTTTAGCGTATGGTGAATCGGCAACAGAACGATAAAAATCGTAACCTGCTTTTGCTTTTGGACTCAGACCAGCAAGTCGAGATGCAAGGCTAGTATCTTCGGCTGCTGTAGAAACCACATCTCCGGCAGCGCCAAGATCGCCTGCTCCACCAGATGCAAGTGCCAAAGCAATCGTGGCAAATATTTGCCCTGAAGCATAAGCAGCTCCCTTGTCATGAACAGTTTGAACGTAATAACGATAAAGTTTTTGTGGAAAATCTAGAGTAATATTGACATCATTAGCAATGTCGTGACGAAACTGATCCATCACTCCTTGAGGATCGTTTAAAAACTTTGATGGCAAGTAGGCCAAATCTTTGCCGGTGCTTTGCACATAATGTGCTATTCCCGAAACGGTCCCACCAACTGCGTCAGTAGCGCCAACGCCAAAACTGTGGCCCCAGTTAAATGTGTCTGCACGTTCTTTAGCATTAAGTGGGTTGTGACCAGTGAACCACATCCAAGGGTCAAAAAGGGATGCTGCTTCTGTTACATATCCGCCAATATCTTGTGCAAGTGGGGCAATGCCTTTCCAAGCAGCTACACCAAAATTGCCAATGTCATTTTGTAAACCGCCGCCCCAAAATCCTTGGTTGGGAGAACTGCTGGGGTTCAGGGGTGGAGCATCGGTAGCCGGAACTGGGGCAAACGAACCAGCAGGGGCTTGCTGTTGACGTGCGCCAACTGGAGTTGAAGGGTTTGCAGTTGAAGTTTTTGGAGCGCTCTTTACCCCTTGTGGGCCTGCTGCGCCTTGTGACGCTACAAGCGCTACGTTGGCTGCGTGTTGATGGGCAATAAGGTGATTGGTGAGAATATTCATTCCGGCTATTGCATGAGCCGCTTCAACTGGATCGTGCGTTTGCGCTGCGATAAGTGCGTGTTCTGGTTGGATGCCGGGAACTGATCGGTTGACTTCGGTAGTAGCATCTGCCATTGAAGTTGCGGGGTGCAGCATCCCTGCTTCGTTGTCGCTTGATTCTATTGGCAGAGCCATTAGACCCCCATTCGACTTGCAATCAACGCCATTTGTTTAATGTCAGCGCTTGCTCCAGGAGCCATTGCCATTTGTTGCAGCATAGATGCAGACGGAGCTTGTGCCATTGGGTGTGGCGGAGAAAGAACTTCTGATCCTCCACCGGGGCCAATGTCAAGCCCGTGGGTGATTGGTTCGTCCGGACGGTCAGACGGATGAAGGAACTTTAACTCTGCTGGTTGAGGCGTTGGGGCGGCTAATGCTGGTGCCTGTTGAGTAGGCGCTGCTGCCATTTGTGCTGGGGCCATTTCACCTTGTGCCATAGGGACGGCTTGCATGGCAGTCCTCTGTGCTTCTTGTTTGCCGTAATCTTGTCCCGGTACGGTAGTTTTGGGAAGCGAAAGATCGGTCCTTTGAGGCTTGGCCTTACGGGGCACTTGCGCCTCCACCTAATGCACCAAGTAGAGACTTCAAATCCATGGCTCCTTGTGGTGGTGGAGCGATGGATGGTTGGGACTGGGCTTGATCTTGCGGGGTTGCTGGTGGAGTCTGATTAATACCCGGCATTCCCTCAGGGCTTGGAGGCATACCTTGAGGTCCTCCCGGACCTGCCATGCCACCGCCAGACATTCCAGCTTGGCCTCCCATATCTTGTTGACCCTGTTGCGCTTGTTGGGCTTGCTGTTGTTGTTGCGCTGCTTGCTCACTCTGAGCCTCCTTGTGTGCTTCGGTTAGCGCTTCGGCCAGAGACATCTCTGGGTCAATCAACTTCATCGCTATCTTAGCAACCATTACGGAGTCCATCTGACCAGAGGTGAGTTGTTGTTCAAGTCCAGCAAGGAGAGCCTTTTCGAGTCCGTCCATGATGATGCGGTGTTTTTCACGAGCAGGATCTTCAATGGTCGGGTCAAGTTCCATACCAGTCTCAGTGGACATAATGCCCATACCGATCTTCTGCCCAATGGCGACTGCAATGCCGTTAGCGTCTGAGCCGGGAAGTGGGTAGAACACTCGGGCCATGTCGGTAGCAAACGTGTCGTCGGGAACGTAATCTTCTTTGAGAACTTTGCCGTCTCCGGGAAGAACAAACATGGTGTACTTCTTGCCGTAGTAAGCCTTTTGCACAGCAACCATGCGACGAATCTCTGCTTCACGACTGGCTGCAAAGATCTCCTGGTATTCCTGAATCGGCATGTCAATCGTGTTGCCAAGTACCACTTCGCCTCTGCGGGCAGTCCTAATGTTGGAGCCAGATTCTCCACTGAGTTCGGCAGGCATATTGCCAGTGATGCGCTGGTTGCGCTCAAGGGAGTCAAGGAGTTGTGGCCCCATCTGACTTGTTGCTGGGAGCATCTGGATTACTCGGCCATCCTTGACAATGCCAACTTGTCCTTGCTTGCCATCGGCGTACTGGAGAATCTGAGGTGCGCGTGAGGGGTTACTGCCTTCTACCCATTGCTCGGGGAACACTCCACGGAAAACTGCAATGGTGTTGAGAGCGTCTAACTTTGCTGCTCGTAGGTGCATCCCAAGCGTGCCATCAAACTGCCCCGCTAGGCGGTCCAGAGTTACTCTGCCGGGAAAGACGACGGGCGAGATGCCAGCACGATTTGGGATGCGTTCTAGGAGAGCGGTAGCCGTGGTCCCACTTGCAGCTTCGTAGCGAGTGCCGGGGTTGCGGCTTGCACCCACGCAGATGATGACAGTTTCATCTTCATCAACGTATTCCAGAATGTCAAAGAGCGTAGTGTCGTTGAACTTCTCGCCCTTGTAGATCAGACTTGCTTGCGCCGGATAAGTGGACTTCAGCCATGCAAGGGGCTTTTGGTCATGGAAGATACAGTTGGCAGGTTCAAAAGAGTCGGCATCAAGGAGTTGCGAAGGGTAGGCCGAGAGCGGGTTGCGAACTCGAACGAATGGCATTTTGCGTGGGTCTTGTCCGTCTGGCGAAACTGGGGAAATGGTGACTGGAGCACAACCGTAGGCAACCATGTACCTTGCCCTGCGACGAAGTTGGATGACATCACGGTTCATGGAATAAAAACCCTTGATGGCAAGCCGTGAATCGTGTGCCTTCTTGTCCCACATTTTGATACCGGGACGGAGGCTTGGGAATTGAATGTCAGGTTGGACTGAGGCAATCCGCATAGCAAACTGCTCAACACCCATTGCAAGGAGGTTGGCTGTGGCAGGACGTTCCATATCGTCAAGTTCCGGCAAAGGAACCATGATCTCGCCATTGTAGTGGCGACGCACTTCGTCAGCCTTGTTCCACCAGTGCCCACGGGTCACTTTGCGCTCTTGGAACATTTGAATGATTTGTTCTGGTTCGATCATGCCTTAACCCAAGATGGTCGCCAAGCTGGTGCGCTGTTCAACTTTCCCCTAGGGACAACATCGGGAAGGTTCCACTCGAAGAACCATTGAGCCATCACGCAGTCGTCCGTTCGTCCGTGGGGATATTTGGTTACCTCGTCGATGAGAGGCATCACACGTTGCTTAGCCTGCGGAGATGCAGGTAATCTAATTCTACCGTATCGGTAGTGTGGTGCGAGGGTTTGAACGCCAAACTCTTGATCTGATTTATTCTTGCCGGTGGTGTGGGGCATAATGTCTACGCCGTTCTTTGCTTGCCAGCGCCGAACATGGTCATACTGAAGCAGGAACTTGGCAGCGGCGTTGACTTCCACAATCCACGTTTGAATCTCTAATCCTACTTGACGGGACTTGTTTTGCCACTCCGCCATGAGTCCGGTGTATTCGCCCGTTTCTTGGTTAAAGTCCAAAAACTGTGGGGCTTCCATCTTCCCTCGGTGGAACGCTAGGAGGTAGCGGTACTCGGTGACAGGGTCGTAGCCCCATAGGGTAACTGCCCAGTACATAGATGGAGATGGGTCACATGAAGCCATGATGATTAAGCCGTCAGGTGACACACCTTCGGGCAGTTCCCAGAAGTCTCGGCCTTTGTCCAAACAGCCGGGGTATTTCTCAGAGCCGTAAATCCACTCGTTTTGCACGAGCACGTTGGCGGGGTCTACATCTTCTTGCTGGTAGACAGTTCGGTAACTGTTGATCGGGTTGCCCTCAAGCATCCTGATCTTCCTGTAGGGCAATCTACGGGGGTCTAGGAGGCATCCATCGGGATAAGGCTTGGCGGTCTTGGGATCGTGGTTGTGAGTCTTGCTTGTGTCGCCATCACAGCGAGCCTCGTCGTGCGCTCGAAAGATGATGTGCTTGTACTTCTTGTCGCCTCGGTCACGGATGATTTCTTCACCACGCTCATCATAATCAACGTCCTCGTCGTCCCACTCACCAGACTTCAGGTCAAGGGCATAACGGTAAAGATCATCGGGGCTGAGCCTCTGGCCTTGGAGTAGCAGGAGTCCGCCTGGCTCTAATCGAGTCTCGGCAATGGTTGACCAGTGGATCTGTTGTTTCTCTCGGGCTTCTATCGTGGCAATAGATTTCGGGGTAACAAGGTCGTCCCACACCACAAAGTTAAACCGCTGTCCAAGGAACCCGGAGTCCTCGCCATAGGCAGACCACGTTGGTTCCTTCTCGGAGATAGCGCCCATATCGCCATGCTGCATAACAATTAGTGCGTCACGGTTCCACACTTCTCGGTCAAGCGGCTGGAACCGGCCAAAGTCAATAGCCACCGTAGACTCACCATCAAAAGCAAGCCCTCGGCGTTTGTCAATGAGTGGTGCGAGTTCTGGCGTGGTACGCATCAGGGTTCGCTTGATGCGGTTGACGTGCGTTTGTGCAGCTCTTTGGTTTGCTGCGCCGATCAGCCCACGGATAGATCGGTTGCGGCAGGTGAGCCAGATGGGAATGTCGTGGGTGAACACGGTGGTTTTACCAGTACCCGGTGGGCAGTTGACAACGAAGTATTCTTCTTCATCTGACTCAAGTGCATCTGCAACCCTGTTGGCTGCTTCTGCCTGCCACGGTGTAGCGACCCGCCCAAAGTACCGCCTCTGGAAGTAAGTGAAGTCCTCAAGTGCTCGGGCCGCTTCCGGCTTCAGTTGGTCTAAGTCAACTGGGCCGGGGAGTTCCTCAATGCGTTTGCGCTCAACAGCGTTGGTGACTCCCGATTCTTCTCGGGTTGTTTTGTTCCTGCTGTTGTTAACGTGGCGCGTTACGCTACTGAGTGATATCCCAAGTTTCTTTGCCGTTGCTCGGTAGGAGTAACCCTCCGAGATCATCTTTACAATGGCAGATTTTGTCTTGGGGTCTAGTGCCATTAGCCCTTATTTGCGGCAGGTGCAGAGTTCGGTCGTGGCGATACGAGCAAGCGTGATGCAGCAGGATGCGATTTCTCGAACCAAGCGACCAAAGCGTAATAACCGTATGATGCGACTGGCGCTATCAGTGCTACCAGTTGCGGGTTGACGTGGGCTTTCAGTGTCGAAAGCAATCCAGTCGCCGTCCCAACAGCCGCAGGCACCAGCAATCTCAGTAAGCTTGTCTTGTAGTTCGTCATTCTTCTGTCTCCCAATCACCGTAGACCTGCTTCCATTCGCCACGGGCATAGATGTGGCCCCAAATAGAATCCTCATCAAAGATGATACAGGCTCCATCATTAAGCGTGAAGCCAGTCTCATAGTGCTCGTCGGTTACTCCGTCAGACTTTAGGACTTTCACTATTGGGTAGACAAACTTTACTTTGCCCGATTTCGTTGTTGCTGGGGCTGTGGTGTGTGACATTCATTCCTCTTTTAATTAGTTGCCGGAGTTGGTCTGGCATTGTTGTCGGCTCGCCGTACTCTACATCAGCCACGGAGCCGGGATAGATAACCTGAGGTTTCGGGGGTTTAATCATGTACTTCGGGTTCTTTGCGTCGGCTGTGATCCAACGCTTCCATTGAGCCAC